>Ga0194129_10003469_pt1 | contig 21877 bp, 19 predicted proteins | sample TA2KigCa35mmetaG_FD_150862 | JGI IMG/M metagenome (GOLD analysis project Ga0194129, IMG submission 150862) | Freshwater microbial communities from Lake Tanganyika, Tanzania - TA2015038 Kigoma Deep Cast 35m | ecosystem: Environmental > Aquatic > Freshwater > Lake | place: Tanzania: Lake...
TGTTATGAGGTTGTCGCAGATGCTAAATCACGGACAAGACCTTACCGATTATTATGATTATATGTCGAGGATTAAAAAGGAAAGCGGATTAAGTTATGATGAAATCGTAGCGAATTTTGTTTCTAAAAGATAATAATCCTTGATTATTATATAGATGCGTTTATTTAGACGATTGCGATTGTGGTGGAACGGCTTTTGGGGAATGGAAGGGGCGGGATAGTCGCCATAATGATCTTGCTTCGTTAAGTGTAGCAATTTGCCTATGGACTTTTATCACGAAAGGATAAGTAAAAATCTGTTGAACGACGGACTTGATAATCGGCATTATATTATATTCCCAATATATTATATTGGTATTATAATACTTTTATGTGGTGATGTGGTGGTGGTGATGGTATTTTCACTTCGTTTCCAAATAAAATCAACTAACATAACAAAGCATTTGATTATTCAATCTTGTTCTTTTCATAAAACTCCTTATTCATTTCCATCCCGATATAATTGCGACCGAGTTCTAATGACGCTCGACCGCTATTAAATGAACCTGCTGTTGGATCAAGCACGGTGTCTCCTTCGTTGCTATATCTCTCAATCAACCATTTCAGTAAATCAATCGGTTTAGTTGTGGGGTGGCGTTTATCTTGTTTCATATTAAAATGAATGACGGATATGGGGCATCGTTTTCCATCTTCAACCACTCGTGTTTCAGCATGAACGTTTCCAGCATATATCCCTGTTTTTATTCGTTGTGGTGATCTTATTGACCCTCTCTTATCGGGTGTATCATTCTTTATCATTTTGTAGAATGACCCCTTTTTTGAAAATACATATATCATTTCGTGCGCTGCTATCGGTTTCTGTTTCGCAGTAAGGAAGCCGACCCCCCTGTTCTTCGCCCATACAATATCATAACGGAACCATGAAGGGTTGCTCGTGATTAAATCAACACCGAATTTCGTATTACAAAACATAAGAACTGGTGTCTTATCATTCTTACATAACCGTTTCACTTGCGTCCAAAACTCGGTGAGGTCTATCGGTTTATCCCACGGGCAAGTAAGGAACTTCACGGCACTCGGTCCTGTAGCAACCCCATTCTCCATACGGAGCAATTTATTCGGTCGTCCTGTCGCAGTTCCTAATATCCCATAAGGCAAATCGCATAAGAATAAATCCACCGACTTATCTGGTAGGTCTTTCATCAATTCAAGGCAGTCGCCATTCAAGCAAGTCGCCGTCATTTCATATATAATATATCCCTAAATTAATAATCTAAATCCAACGGATTATTAATTCAAATGCTTTGTTATGTTAGGAAAAATCCGTGGAAAAATATGTTGAAAAAGCGTCGCCACCACCACCACCGCCACAGCTCCGCTTCGCTCCGCTAGTCACTATCACTATAATCCCACTCTTCGCTCGAACTATCCTCACGCCAGTCCCCTTTACCTTTCTTCAAGGTAGCATCACGCCGTTTTTTCGCTTGATGTTCTTCGTCGTCACTCTCACCGTCCTCAGCGAGTAGCCATAAATTTCGCTCGGTCATAGCGAGTTGCGGGTAGTTCTTAAAAATACAACACCACCGACTTTTGAGTTTCTTGATCGCCTTGATCTCGTGATTATCAAAACCAACATACTCTTTCAATAAATAATTAATACCCTTCATAGACCCGCTGTGCGGAAAATAGACGATTTCGTGCGCTTCGTTTAGAACACGACGCGTGTCTTTACCGGCGGTCGGCAAATGGTTCGTAATAATACAATAAGTCTTAAAATGGCGACCAACCTCTAATACCGAATTCAAAGTCGCTATAACCGCTTCACGGATCTTCTTATCGCTAATCACATCAATATCATCAAATATCACGAGTGCGTCTTCAAAGTCGGCGCTTGTAAGTTTATCGGTGATGAGTGCGGGTGATAATTTAATGCGTTTTACACCGTGTTTATCTAACACCTCATCTTCGCTCAAGGCGGAAAAAAGGTAGATGTCGCCACCCTTGAACTTCTTTTTGTACTCCTTGATATAATTGCTCGTAAATGTAGATTTACCCGAACCTGATGGACCGCAAATGTAAATAATCTCACGCTCTTTTGTAGTGTTCGGCACGAGTTGGAACTTGCTCCCTTGCGGTAGTTCTATATGTTTATATGTTCGTTTTTGTCCCTCTTCTTCTTGCGGGGCGACGCTCACGATTTTATTGGCGAGTTGTCCCCCTTCTATTTTTGCTAATGGACGACCGACCTTATCAAAATTTAATGTAGAACTCATGTCTTCGTTTAATTTATGGCAAGAAAAAATCTAATGTGGTAAGACGCTCTTATTGCTTTTCAACCATTCACGCGTCTCTGCTTCAATCTCTTTATCCAGTTTTGCGCTGATCTTCTTCACCTGTGCGAGTGTATCAATCTTCGTCCCGAGGGTATTTCCTAAATCATCAAGATTAACCCGTATCTTTTTCTCGAGGTCACGATCGTCGGGGCGATGCTCTGCGAGTAATTCAATCGCCTTTAGATTGCTTGATGCTTTATATTTCTGTCCCGTCGCACTATTAAATAACTGCGACAATTGGACTAACTTCTCCTTCTGTCCTTTCAAACGGTAAATAGAATACATTCGTTTTAATGACTTATATATTTTTCCCTCCCCCTTATAATATTCGTAGTCTTTCTTGATCTTCTTGACAAGATCTTCAATCGGGGGCATTCCGCTAAATGAATAGATGATGGATAATTCGGTGAGTTCGTTCGTCTCTCGAACAAATACAACATAATCAATCTTGATAAAATCCAATCCGCTCGGTTCGCCGACTGCTCTTACAAACTGCTCCTTACTGAACCACGGCTCAAAAAACTTCTTCTTATCTCCATTTTTCCGCTGGACTTTCAATTCAATAAAAGTCATTTCGTTCGTCGCCGCCGCCCGTTTTAGAATGCGTTCTAATTCTGCGAACATCCGCCCCGCATCACGATCGCCGGCGATGCTTGAAAAAAAATCAAAATCACTCGGGTATTTTTGAACTGCTTGCGACCCTGTTCCTAACAATTCAATTTCATTATCACCCCATTTCAACGCCTTCGTAAAAATACGAAGTTCCTGACCTTGTTGTTTTTTTTGTGTTATATCCATTATTATAACACAAATACAAAAATTTTCATACTTTCGCTCACTTATCGTAAGTCTTGTAAGTGACCTTCTTCATCTTACCAGTATTCACCTTGTAGTTCTCGTTGCGAACACGGAAGGGGTTCGGGTTCTCGTCTAAATCCACGGGCTTCTCCTCCTCCTCTTCATGACCCGCCTGTGCTGCTTCAATTGGCTCTTCATGTCGTCCATAGGCAAAATCGTCCTTGTCGTCATAACCGTCATTCACACCCTTATAATGATAATCGTGACTGACGGCGAATGGATTAATCATATTCAGGCGTCTCTTAAGCGAACCATAACCGCCCATCTCACCGAACATATCGTCATCGCCATCAACACCATAACCCGTGCGAACAACTTCACCGCGGGGCTGGACGACGTACTCCTTCGGCAAATACACGCCTCCTGACATTCCACGACCGATTTCACCCGCCATACGAAGAACCTGAAAAGTCCCGATCTCCGCATCTGGATTAACCATACCTAATCCACCTTGCGCCACATAAGGCACGCGATCTTGACGAATATATCCGCCCTGTCGCTCACCGAGTTCTTGCTCCATCTCCCATGCGAATTTCGGGCGATGATGCGAACCGTATCCATAACTAACGGGGGGTGCTGCTGAATTAAGTTGCTGGGCTGGAACAAAATCCAATTCACGACCTTCGCGCGAAAAATAGCGACGACCACCGCTCATACCTGCGCCCTCCTGTCCCTCCTGACCTTGCGCGCCCGGTTCAAAAAACTCTGGGTCTAACAATACGGGAGGCACGGCTTCGCCTGCTTCGCCTGCTTCGGGCTGTCTCGGTCTGCGTGGTGCTTTTGTTTTCGTAGCGTTATAACGCGTGATGGCTCTCCTGATGTTCGTATTATAAGACACATTCAATCCTGCTTCTTCAAGTATTCGCCTTATTCCCGCAAGAGGACGCCATCTTTCACCGCCGAATTCACCCCTCCCACTATCGCTTGTTGGTAGTTTAAGGGTTGGAGGATAATCATTCTCTCCAACAAAACGCCGAACTGCTTCATCAATATCATTTTCGGTCGCTTCGGCAGGTCCTTCATCACGCCCCGGTCCCTCCTCTTGGCGCCCTGGTGGCTCCAATACTTCGCGTGTCTGTCGCCAGTTATTATAAAACTCCAAAGTATCTCTGGCGGTCGCGTATAAATCGTAAAGGAACCGCTCCACTTCTGCTTGATTTCCTAACGCGTCCATTCTAGCCTGCGCCTGTGGGGGGGTCATACCCGCAAGATCACGCCCCAACCCAAAATACGGTCTCAAAGGTACGAGTTCTTGTTCGCTCATTCGTTGAACCTCGGGCACGGATGGTGGTATTCTTAAGGGCATGTCGGGATTGGCACCGACGCCGCGCGCCCATGCTCTAATAATCTGGAACTGCTGTGCTTGTCGCGGATCTAATGTCATATCGCCTGCTGGATTAAAAGGGTCTTGAAGTGCGAGTTCTTGTTGTTGCGCCGCCTGCGCCGCTTGTGCGCTATCAGCCATCGCGATTGCTTGCTGTGCTTGTTGAACTGCTAACGATGGCTGTGGTGCGCCGGGTGGTGGAGGATTAACTTGGAACTTCGCCGACACATTATTCTCCATCGTGTATTCTCCAACATCTCGCGCGGATAATGGACGAAAAATACCTGCTTGGATATTATCCGCCGCCAACATCAATAGCGAATACATGTCTCGTAATTCGTTGCGAACGGTGTCATAGACTTTAGCCTGTCGTGATGCTGGTTGTCTCGGTCGCCCCCTTTCTGGTGCTGGAAGACCGACGAATAAATCGGGATATCTCGCCGCAAGCGCCCTCATCTGGTCCATAAGGGGTATAAAATAGGAGGAGTACATTCTATCGCGAACACGATTATCCTGCTGAATATCCTTGAAAAATAGACTAACATAGGCAACCATTTCGTTATATGCTTGAACGAACTCCGCCTTACTCGCCAACATCGTCAGCAACGCTGCTTGCTTCGTTGTTCCTTTCAGTTGATCTAAATCGGTGAAGGGTGTTGCTTCCACTTGCGCGAATAAATCGTTCTTCTGTGATAAGATCTGCGCGACCTTACTCAAGTAAGTCTGGAGTTTAAATGCTGCGCCTGCGTCCTTCGCATCAATCGGTTTAATGCTTTCGCTCTCGCTCTGGACTTGTCGTTTCTCGTTTTCAAAGACCTTTCGCTGTTGATCGCGATTGTAGTTTCGCACCTCATTCATTTCACGAACACGAACAACATTCGGCACTTTATTCGGCACGGCACGGTTCGCCATAAATCGCTGACCGCCAACAGCATTCTTCGTCTGCGTCACGCCCTTCTTCAATAATGGTTCTTGCGCTCCACTTCCTCCAAGATGCTTCATAAACGCTGAACCCAATTCGGGTAAGAGGGAACTCGTTGCGCTCCATGCTAAATCACCGAGTTTTTCAAGACCGCTGCGATTTGCTAATCTCTGTCGCTCCTTCTCTGCTTCTTCTGCTTTCTTCTGCGCTGCTTGCGTCCCGAATAAATCAAAATGGTCGGCAACCGCCCCCGCAGTATTCGCAAGGTCATCAAAAAACCCCTTACCTTGTTTTTTTAGTTTATGCTTCGGCATCACTTTTTATGCTTTATAATTATAACAAAGAATAAAAAATTATCACTTATCCCTAAATGAATTATAATAGGGCAATAAAAGGGGCGGCGGCGGAAGCAACCTTTCCAAGATCATCCCAAAAGTCGCCACCGCTCATACCCTTACCTTTCTTCTTGCGAATAGACGCCATATAGGCTTTCGCTTCGGGCGAACCCTTCACAAGGCGCGCACGCTTTCCTCCGCTCTGTCCGCACCCGACGCCACGACCGCCACTCTGTCCCATACCTGAAAAGATGTCGCCCATCGCGTCCGCCATCGCCATATTTCCCTCATAAGATAATTGACCGCCACTCTGTCCCATACCCATCTTCATATTTTTTGCGCTGCTGTTCGCAAGACCCTCATCACCGCCGGAGTACCCCGCCCCAGCCATCATCGTCGTTCCATACATTTCGGGTTTTAATTTTAATCGGTGTGATTTTCCACCCGACATTCCGCCACCTGACCCGACATTTGATTTACCAGCTGTATCCGCCATTTGACCGTAAGAATATCGTGGCTGACCGACTTCAGCACTCACGGCGGGTTCCATAATACCGCCACCGCTCAACCCTGCTCCATGCGTGATCTGGAGTTTCCCTCCTCCTTGTCTTGCTTTTAGATGCTTGTGAAGTTGTTTCATCATAGCATAATCTGCTAATGCTTTCTTCATCAACATCACTTTTTCGTCCTTCGGCACCATAGAGGGGTGACGACCACCGAGGAACGCCTCCGCCATAGGGGTCGCGCCTGACATAAGTGCGAGTTCGCTCGGCACATTTCCGCCCGACATACCGCTTCCTTCGTGATCGCCCAAACCGATAAATGGTAATAATTTACTGGCGACATTCAAGGTCCCCGTAAATCCTTTCACGAACCCATCACCGAAGTCGCTCCAAAAGTCGCCACCCGACATTCCATTTCCACTTGTTCGGTCATCTAAAATACCCTTAAGTTGCTGTTTCAAAGGGACTGCTCCGCCTGACATAGCGAGGGGGTTATTATCCTTAAAACCTGATGGAAAACCGTCTGTTCCGCCACGACCTTCTAATGCTTGAGTAGTTCGACCGAGGAGTTCGGGCATTCCATAAACATTTCCATTCGCACCACCACTCATACCTTTACCTTTCTTGCGCCGAATAGACGCCATGAATGCTTTCGCTTCGGGCGACCCCTTAACGAGTTTCTTTCCGCCTGACTGACCTGCGCCGCTCATACCGCTTCCAGTTGGTTTTGTGCGACCAGCGACGACGGAGAACTGACCTGAAGGAGACGCAATATCGGCGAGTTCCGCACCACGACGAACGCCACCACTCATTCCACGACCCTTACTCGCAATATCGCTAAATGGACGACCCATTCCTTCTTCGCCACCACTCATTCCGCCTCCCTGATGTGTTGGACCCATATTGTAGTTGAGTGTATCGTTTTTGATATTCGCATAGTCATATAATCGTTGCGATCGGGCGAGGTCGCGATTATATCCAGTATCGTAACTTGTCATAATGAACTGTTTATAATATTTACTTATAAAATAAATGTTATAAAGTATCGCTAAATCTTACATAACCGCCAAGTGTTTCTTCAAGCGACCGCCCGACTGACCTCCACCTGAAGCCCCGCCTCCTGAAGTCCCACCGCCCGACTGACCGCCGCCTGACTGACCGTATCCAAAGGCGCCGATTGCCTGTTGTGCCAAAGGAGCGACCTGACCGACAACACCGGCGACATTCTTGATGGTCTTCATAATATCCTCCCAACCGCCACCGACTAGACGCTTGACATCGCTTCCTGACATACCAGGCTGCGACTTCGCCGAGAGAACATCGCTGCGCGACAAGATGGCGGTGTAAGTCTGTGAAGTTCCACGCTCAAGCACGAAGACACCGGAGTTCATGGTAATCAAGCAAATTTCAAGATCGTTCGCTGCGAATGCCTGATTGGAGTAATTTTCAATATCAAGCTGGAACTGGAGCTGGAACTGACCGATGCTGCCGGCTGAAAAGACGTCATCGAGTTCAATATGATTTCCCATTTCAAGACACAAGACGGAACCGACGAGAGGAACTTCGTTGTATCCTTCGGGGTGACCGCCGGGTCCGTTCGCCTTGCCGACAGCAGCCCAACCGGAGAATTCAGCCCAAGTCTGGTTGGAACCGCTTTCAACGGACATGCGCCACAAATCATACTGGGTGGCGCTCGACAAGAGACCCGCCTTATTGTTGAAATTGACGATAATCTTGCTGATGGGGAAGAAGTGGTCGCTATCATAGACGGTCTGCTTGCTGACCTGCTTGCGGACGCAAATAATCAGTTTATCGGGGATGCTGTTGAGAGAGATGGATTGAGAGTTGATGGAGGTAAGTTTAGCGGGGGTGATAACACCAGTATCAGCATTCTTCGTAGCCGCCTTGAACTCGCTTCCAATAGGAGACAAGTAACGGGGGTACTCGGCGAAGGGGACGCAGTTGCGAGCGCTCACGAGATCGCTGGGCTGACGAGTGTAATACTGAATGAAGAGCTGACTTTCCTCAACATTCGTAAGAGACGCTTTCAGGTCGGCGAATGCGGGGTTGGGGGTGGTTCCGGGCGCACCGTTGGTTCCGTAATCCTTCGCAAGAAAAGCACTCTGGGCGGAACGAAGCATACGAGAAGTATCGCTCGCCATGTTGAATACAATCTGGAGAACTTGAATACCGTAGAACCCTTGGTTGTTGCTCTTGGGGTCGCACCATATCAAGGGTGACAACATGAACGGCTCAATAGTTTCAAAACGGAGGACGATTTCACGAGTAAGGGGGTCCTCACCACCAGCATAAGGAGTATTTCCGCTAATACTCAAAAGACGGAAGGAACCGCGGGGCTGGAAGTCTTGGTCGTGGGCGACATCGTTCCAAGCGCCTAAAGGAGAGTTGGAAGCGCCGACTGCGTCCTGATAGTTGTAATAATTATCAGGCATGATAGGAGTAGTGTTGTTGAAGCGCGCGAGATCACGACGGTCGTTGAAGCGAAGCAACTGGAAGAGAACATCCTTATCGTTCTGTGAGACCGTGTTGTTGTTGATCGTCAGTTGGACGGTATTGAGAGCCGTCTGGAAGGGGAACGGTGCGAGACTTTCGGTGTAGCCGTAGTTGATGGCGAGAGTGCCGACGGGGGTTCCGCTGGTAAAAGTCGCATTCACCGTGAGTTCCATAACATTTCTAATCATAAAGCGACGGGCGAGGACGGTGCTTTCACTCGGCGTCTGGATATTGAATGTGATGCTTGATGTAGATTTGCTGATTGCGTTGTATTTGGAGGGAGTGATGTTCTGCGCACCCGCAACCACGGCGTAACGAACGCTATCAGTAGTATTGAGAACATCGTATAGCACCTTCACCTTGCTAAAATCGCTGGAAGACATTTTTGCGGTTATAATATTAACCAAGAAGAAAATATTATAATAATGGCGACAACATTCCTAAATCACGAAGAGATATTGTTGAATGCCTTCTTGCGGAACATAATTTTCATATTTGCGCCACAACCATTCTGTAAATAGAAGTCGTGGTAATATCCGTAAATATCCTGCCATTGGACCCCTAGTTGAATTGATGATGCGGGAGTATTGGATTGAAGATCTAACAAGCGATATTCGGCGGTTGGTTCGTAAATAACATTCGGTAAGTATTCGTCACCACGCACTAAATTCACGATAAGGTCCGTGACTTCGTTCGCCATATTGTTATTGTTCGTCTGTTGTTGTGCGGTATTATTGCTAAATAATCGGGGGAGACCGACATTTGAAGGAAGGACGGGGATAAGAGATGCGAGAAAAACAATTCGCGCGACAGGACACATAATCGGTCCGGTTCCGTATTCTTGTTCCATCGTGAGAGCAGCCCACGATTGCTTCGGTGCTGGTTTTCCAACGACGCTATCTGCTGGCGTCCAATTATCGCCCATTTTAGAATACACCCTCATCATAAATGCTTCGCCGATCAGCGATGAATAAGAATTGAATACCCATTCAAAACTGCTAAATAAAATATGAAGGGGGGCGTTGAAGAACAACGTCACGGGGGCGTTCGTAAGAAGGTTCGGTGATGCTGAATTATAAAAAGCGGTATTCTTCGCGTCATAAGCATCTGGAAAATTATAGGGTTGCGATGAACTGCTAAATCCTGTGCCTGGTGTTCCTCCTTGATTGAATAATGACGCGGGACAAACAAAAGACGCTTTTGCGGTTGCGTCGTCCCACCTAAAGAAGGGCGGATTGTTGATATCAAAATCGGTTGGTGTTGGGATGGCGGCTATCGTCATCGCCGACAGTAATTCATTATAGACTTGCGCGAGACATGAGTTTAACATACTTATCCATGCCCCCCACGATTGAACCCAATAATACTCGCTCGTCACTTGTGCTAAAGTAAGAGGGAAGTCGCTCGAGGGTGCGCGAAGGCGTTGGTTCTGTAGTTCGCCGAGTACTGACCGATGCGGGATATAATAGACGGGTGCGGTAGCGACGAGAGGACCGGCGGCGAAGCTGGCTGGAACTGAAGCATCGTAGTATTGAAGCGTGATGTTATAGATCGTTCTATTCGGGTAGTTGAGACCGTTCTTGCTCTGTTGTGTATCTATTTGCGGGATAAAGATCGGTAATGCTCCAGCAGTATCAAGCGAGAAGCGAACAATAGACATGAAGTAGTCATTCGGGTTATCAAGCAGGTTGGACGACCTGACTTCGGTGAAGGATAATTTATTTGGCGGGACACCGATTTCGCTGAGTTGCTCGTTCGCAATATCTAAATTGTAATAGACCTGAGTAGGACTTGACAGCGCCATATCGTTATAAAATGGGTATATATATTAATATTCCTAAAATAATGTATTCGCTCGCTCCGCTCGCTGGCGCGACCCCTAAAAAATACATTTTTACGGTAATAATCTAATAAAAACGGTAATAATACAACCAAAATACATTATCACCGTGAATAATTTTAAAATTTTTACTGTAATAATGCGAAAATATCAGTTTTATTTACATTATTAAGGTAATAATCTAAATAATAGTGTAATAATGCGATATTTATCAGTATATATCCCTATTTGCGCGATATAGATCTGTATTATTATAGCATGGGTATATATAGAATGCCGTTGAAAATGAACCCCGAGGAGGTGTGGGCTAATATTATGAAATCAAGAAAAGAACTACAAGCATATCGAGCCAAACACTCCGTCGCAATCGCCGAGATCATGGAGGCTATTCGCCCCTTTCACAGTTATAAAAAGGCGCTTGTAAATTGCCCCTGCGGGACGAAAGATGTTGTATATAATAAGATGCCACAGCATCTATCGTCTAAAAAGCATCGTTCAGTTATGGGCGACATACCTACACTTGAAGGATTTGTGAAGGTAATAAAACCAGCGGAAAAACGATGTTCGGGAGAACCCTCGGTTGCTTCCTCTTGCGACCTTCAAGACCATTTAGCAACCAGCACCAATCCGTCTGTGTAAATCCTAAATCACTTATCAAGACGGCGAGGATAAATTCACCGTTCGTCATATAGTACCCCTTCTGTTCTTCTAACCGATGTTTTAAATAATACGACGATAAGAAGTCTTTTGAGAACCGATATTGCGAAGTTTTAAATACGGTCGGTATATCAATCGCCGCTTGTTTAATCACGCGTTCGTAATCCGCTTCTGTGATCTGTGCTTGAGGCGGGATAGGTTGGAACTCCTTCGCGGGGACGAACCCGTCCTTCGCCAACTCGATATGAAAATAGTCATGCTGAAAGGCGGGGTGATGATGTGACTCTAAATATATAACATCTAACCATCGCTCACAGTTCGCCCAAGAATTTCGTTCGCTCATATTGTAATAATGTAATATTATCAGTATATATGTATAGACTGATAAAATTCTTTTATATCCTTTTCGGTGGCGGTGGTGGTGGTGGCGATGGTTTTAAAACATATTTTTATATGAAAATCATCTAACATAACAAATCATTTGAATAAAATGCTGTTGTTGCGAAAAGCATTTTATAATGGGTGGAGGGTAAGGGCGCAACATTCCCCTACAATATTGCTAAAGATAATAATATTGAATATTCAAATGCTTTGTTATGTTAGGTGTTTTTTTTTGAAAATGAAATGAAAATACCATCACCACCACCACCACCGTCACATAAAGTATTTTAATAAGGATAAAACTCTTCAGCACGCTTCTTCGCCTTTTCAACTACCCTTGCTAAATAATCCTTCGGGTTGTCAGTTCCTTCACGAGCATATATCGCCTTAAGAACATTATCTTTACCCGCATACTCCATCATATCATCAATCGCAATCTTCTTCTTCTGGGCGACCATCTTCTCTCGCTGTTTATCTACATCTTGAATATGTTGTCGCCGTTTTACGTCTGCTTGTTGTTCGGGTGATAATACTGCTGGTTCGGGTATTTTACCAACACGACTTTCAATACCCTTCTTGAACCCCTCCTTGATGTCATCAAAAAAACCTTCACCTTTCAACCCTAATCGCTTCGGGTCAGTCCTGTAAAACTGCGAATTCGCCATTATCCCTGCGCCCCGCATATGATAAAACGGCGAGGGGTGACCGAGCTTCTTCGCCATTTGGATTGCTTCCTTCTTTTGATCTTTTGCTTCCTTTTGAAGGGTCTTACCGGTCTTATTTAATAATGATACAATATTGCGATGCTCTTGATAATAATCCTTCGGTTCCATCTCTACCTCGTCTTGATCGCCACCCGTGAATACAGGATTGGCTAGAACATGTTGCTTGTATTTATCGTAACCAGGCACATAATCCATGACGCTTGATGGATAATACTTGTAAGACGGACGAACCTCGGTTGGATTATCATATCGACCTTGAAGTAAGTATAAGGGGTCGCCGTCAGCATATATCCTCTTGTTCTTTTTTGATAGTTCAACATTCGGTATATCACTCGTCTCAATCGCAGGATTATATGTTCTTGCTTCCTTCACCATACCGCGCTTGATGAGTTCGTCTATCAACGTCCCGCCGAGTGAATGACCCGTCGCATAATAAGTAAATGACGATACTGGAAATCGTTGCTGAAACTCCGTGATGGTTGCGAGGTCCTCCTTGAACCGCTGACTATCAGGAATGACGCTAAAAGCTGTACTGAACCACGCACGAAAATCACGGAAGTCAGCAGTTCCACGAACACCGATCACCATTATATTCTCACCGTCCTTTTGATAAAAAACGAGCGTCGGGGTCTTCTCTTTTAATGTAAAACCAGGCACCGGCGCCATCTCATCACTCGTCGCCTTGTAAGAATTATCCGCGATGGTTTTTAAAATCGCCTTATCGGGTATTCCCGTATTCTCTTGTGTCGCTTGTTGTGAAGGCGCCGGTTTATCTGCGATAATAGGTGTTTTAGGAGTTCCAAATATATAAGATAAGTCGGTCAGCTTTTTCAATCCATCGAAAAAACCATCACCTTTCAGTCCTTTCTTTTTCGGGCGAATACGAATACCTCGCTTCACCTTTACCATATGACACGCCTTAATATATATAACGGAACATATTAAAAAATAATATCTTGCGAATAAGTATAACGGCAGAATGTCATTTAATCTTGGTTTAAAAGCATATGACGGGCAACTACCCGCATGGATACCTACTGCGAGTGGCGGTGGGGGCAGTAATGGACTTGGTGCGGTGCTTGCGATAAATAATAGTGCTGCTAACCCTACGACTTCAGTTCCACAATCCGCAACTGATTTTGATGATATTGGTTGCGTCTCAATACAAACTGGAAAAGTATATCAGGGAAATAACTTGGCGCTTCAAGTCGGCGAAGCGGGTGATGATCTTAAATTGCTGGGTGCTACTACAAAAGGCAGTATTGTTGCGGGTAATGGACTACTCACGAAGGAGGTCGTCGTCGGTGCTGATAATCTATTCTTGATGGCGGATAGTTCGGCGCCCGAGGGTCTCGTGTGGGCGGCGGCGGCTGGTCCTCAAGGTCCTACCGGTGCTACTGGTCCTACTGGAGCTGTTGGTCCTACTGGATCAACAGGCGCTACTGGCGCTACTGGCGATACTGGTTCTATCGGTCCTACCGGTCCGCAAGGCGTTCAAGGCATTCAAGGCGTTCAAGGTATTCAAGGAATTCAAGGACCCGTTGGTGATACGGGTGCTACAGGTCCTACGGGTGGTGTTGGTGCGACTGGTCCTGCTGGTGCGACGGGTGATACTGGTCCTTCGGGTGCGGTCGGTGCTACTGGTCCTACTGGTGATACTGGTCCTACTGGTCCGCAAGGCAGTACTGGTCCTACGGGTGCTACTGGACCGAAGGGTCAATCGTCATCGTTCTATGAATACATGACGCAAAAAACGCAACAAGGTCCCGTTCCTCCTCCTGCGGGTGGTGATGTGATTTGGGATGCTGTGAATACGACTCTGGCGAATAATTTATTCATATCTGTTTTTGATACACCTGGCGATGATTTAGAATACCTATTGAGTAATTTTGATGTCGGTGATATTCTGGTTATTCAAGATAAGAATACCGCTGCGAACTTTCAAGAATGGACGATTAATGCTCCACCTACCATCGTGACTGGATTGTATATCCAATACCCCGTCACGCTCACAGGCGGAACTTTTGATTTTGCGACACTTTCAAATAATCACCCCGTTTTACTGATCGCAAGTTCAACTGGCGCAACAGGTCCAACAGGTCCTACGGGTGCGACCGGTCCAACGGGTCCTCAAGGTGATACTGGTCCTACGGGTCCTGTCGGCGCAACTGGTCCTACGGGTCCTCAAGGCGATACTGGTCCTACGGGTCCGCAAGGCGATACTGGTCCAACAGGTCCGCAAGGTATTCAAGGTCCAACAGGTCCGCAAGGTGATATCGGTCCAACAGGTCCTCAAGGAGTTCAAGGTATTCAAGGCATTCAAGGCGATACTGGTCCTACGGGTCCTGCGGGTCCTACGGGTGCGACGGGTGCGACGGGTGCTACTGGTCCTGCTGGGAGTGCTTCTTTTACTGCTTTTACACCTACAATTTCAGGCATTTCTCTTGGAGGACCAGGGCATGTGAATCAAGGTGAATATGCGACACAAGGACAACTAACAACTGTGAATATTTATATACGATTAGGAATAATGGATAGTGTGACAGGTCCAGTATATATTAATTTTCCGGTTGCTTCTAGTTATAGTGGTTTTACTGGTTTTACTGGAAACTTGGGACACACTCTAAATGGTAATGCTTCGTTTTATACTGGTAATGGTCCTCAAACTACATATGGTCTTGTGTCATATTATAGTTCAACTCAAATTGAAGTCCAACCCTTTTATTTAAGTGGAAACTATCAAATACGAAACAGTATAAGTTCATCAATACCTTTTAGTTGGGGTGTTGGTGATGAAATATTTATCTCATTCTCATATCATTCGGTTTAGAAAAATAAATATCTTGTCATATTATAAAAATGACCTACTATGACCTCAACATGAATAGCAAGCGGATCAACAACACACAAGATCCCGCATCAGCGCAAGATGTCGCCACAAAAAATTATGTTGATACGGCAAGTGGTGGTTTAGTATTTATATCAAGCACTACATCAGGGGCAAGCGTCGCTTCTTTTACTGTCTCAAATGTTTTTTCATCTACTTACGATAATTACAAAATAATTATTCAGGGTGGAAATGTTAGTTCTGCGAGTGGAGCAGGTGTGGGTCTTCGGTTGAGCGGAACAGCAACTGGATATGCTTGGGCGGGTTATGATAGTGAATATGCGGTGGGAAACTTGGGTTCAATCCGTTCGCAGAATTGTCCCTTTACAATCTCGGGTTCAAATGCGTCGGCATTTCAAGTTGCGATAGGTGATAATACAAATAGCATCAACTCATCAATAGAAATCCAACAACCTTTTTTATCAAAAGTGACATATCTTACTTCTATATTTAATACAACATCAAGAACACAACAAATAGGAGGGTTCTTGAATAATAACACTTCTTATACTGGTTTTGATATTGTTTTTGATTCGGCGAATCCTTCGGCAAGATTTAATAGCGTTGTTGTCAAGGTTTATGGATATAAGAACTAAATTATTTTATCTACCTTAAATATATAAGGCGGATAAAATGACATACTACGACTTGAATATGAATAGCAAGCGGATAAAAAACTGCCAAGACCCGTCTGCTAATCAAGATGTCGCAACGAAGAACTATGTGGATACATATTATTATTCTGCTGCTTCTGCTGTCAATCCCTTTCAATACTCTACCGATCAAACCTTTCGGTGCGGACAAGTTCTAACAGTTGTAATACCTGTCGGCTGGACGACCTTTGATATAGAAACAAATACTTCAAGTATGTTTAATAATGTTCCTGATAATAACGGTGGTCTGGCGATCGTGCGATATGGAACAACCAGTCCAACGGTGGGGAACACAACTGTTCCCCCAGGGACTTTGGATTTGGTTCCTGAAACTGAAATCGGGCTTAATAATGTTCAAAGTTTTACACAATCATTAATATCATTCAAAGGTGATTTAGCACATCTTTATATAAATGCGAATACAATTATCACTCCCGGAACTACCTATTATTTCTCTGTGTGGGGGCGAACCCTACAGGTTGCTCCTTCAATCGCTTATGGTTATCAAAGTTATATATATATAAAAGCGTTCCGTAAATCATAATATCAAAAATGCTTTACACAATCGCCTATTATGTTCTTCCTAATATTGCTGATATTGCTATTTATATTCTCATTAAAACTTTGGTAAATCGCTACATTTAGGAGTTTTTTTTTGTTGATTTATAATATAACCGCAATTATGTCCGCTCAATCGCTTTTGAAAACCTACGACGGTGAGCTTCCTACTCTCGCGTTCTCCACCGGAGGTCCAGGCACCGCCCCTAACCTCCAAGAAGTTCTCGCCGAAGGCAATTCCGCCAACGATCTCGCCATAAATGACCTCGCCGCCCTCAACGGCTCAACTTCCGGCGATCTCGAGGTCAGCTCCGGTGCCGGACATGGATTAATTCTCTCCGGCGCTGTCGGCGCATCTCTCACCGCTACTACCGGTGGTTGTAAGGTGGAAAGCACCGCCGGCACTCTTGAACTCAACGCTGATGATGCCGCCGGTCAATTGAATATTGTCTTGAACGCAAATAAACTCTCCGCCGTTCCTCTTAACGCCGCCGCGAACGGACCTACTTACACGGGCGCTGTAAGACAGCTACAAATCCAAGTCGGCGGAGTGGCCTATTGGATCGCTTTGAGCCCCGCCGCCTTTGCTTAAAAATACGGCACTTTTAGGAGTTTTTAATATTATGATATAATAGATTATCATAATGTCTAATCAGGCAATTATTTATTCATATGACGGCAATCCCCCGCAACTTGCGATAGATGGTGGTGGCGGTGGCGGTGGTCTTACTGGCGTGAATGTCGGCGCAGGTCTAACAAAAACAGGACCTATATCCAACCCTACAATTAATTTAGGATTTACCGGTGCTAATCAACTTCTCGCTGGTGCTGGAAATAATCAAGGCGCAGTTCTTAATCCTGGTTCTAATTTTGATTTTCTCCGCATTAATGGTTCGGGCAATTTAGAATGGCATCCAATCAGCGCTGGAGGTGTCGTCGCCGTGACCGCACAACCTAATAATGTCGGTTATGTAAATAATACAAATGTCAGCACACCCGCAATCGGTCTCGCTTTTCCCGCAGGTGATAAGGGTGCTATCCCCGCAAGCACAGGAACAGTAAATCAAGGCACATTCATCGCTGGTCCTACAGCGGCGCAAAACAATTATGTTCTCACCGCCGATAATATGGCTGCTGGCGGGGCATCATGGCAACATGTCAGCACCGGCGCCGCCCCCGTTCAAGCACCACTTACTTATATCTCTGTCGCAGGCACTCCAACATTATCCGTCGGGTTCGCTTCTAACGCAGGTAAGGGGCAAATACCCGTTGGAATAAATGACCCCGTCGGTGGTCTTGGAACACTCACGCCCGATGTGAATGCTCTTCAAGCAGGTCTCGTTCTCACGATAGACGATGACCCTACGAACACTACAGGTATTAAATGGAAAGCTCTATCAGGACCGTCGGGCAGTATAAGTGCTACCGCACCTCTCAAGGATACTTTTTCATCACCGAATAATACCATCAGTATAGACTTCACCGATCAAATTCAAGGTGAAATACCTTACGGAATAGGAACAGCGGAAACGGGCGCTCTTCTTGCTCCGCCGACGGGTTCAGGGGCAGTCGGTAAGGTTCTCACTTACACCGGAATACAATCAGGGCAACCTGCGATCGGTTGGACTACACCTCCACAACCCGCGGGTGGTGATACAATCATTCTTCATTCTAGCGAAGCCGCCAACGTCGTTCCAAAACCTACCGATAAGGATACAAAACTCGTAATAGTTGCGGAGGAACTCGCCGCATCATGGGATAAGCTACAATCAGTTCTACCAGCTGGTATAAATTATGCGCCCGAATGTCTTATAAGATCAAATAACAATACAGGCAACCGTGAGTTTTTAGCGGTGAGTTATGATACTGGTCCAACTGGACGCGTGTGCGATTTATATAATATGACGCCGAGTACCGCGGTGCTAATAGGAACATTCTCTTTTGAAACGCCAGGTGGAAGTGTCGCCGATGACGCGCGAATTCTCTGTTATTGTAATGGCGATGACCCTTATTCATCTACTAATTTTTGGGCTGCTACTCCTGGTATAAGCGATCAAATTATAATTGGCGGTAAATTTAATAAGTTTAAGCAAGTTTATCCTACTGGTCCTGATATTTTCCCGATGGGTATATGTAAGTTGGGTAATGTCACGGCAGCCGATCCTGCGGTTGGTTATGTCTCTCAAAATGGTCTTGAAATATGGTATGGATTAACGAATGGACCTAACCCTACTACTGATACTACCGGAACCGTCGCTACAATCACCGCGTTCCCGCAAGGGGCGATGGCGGGTCTATCGGCTGTTCCGCAAAATCCTTTACAAAACCCAGGGTTCGTATGTGGTGGAACTTTTGATACTCTCCGCCACGATGACGGAACTGGCAATCCCGATAATATCACGGGATACTGTGGAATGGCGGTGTATTATACTCCTACTGTCGGTCTTGATGGTTGGGCGCCTGTTGCTGATGTTATTCAACTGGGGTGGAAAATCAATAATGGTCCTTATGACCCCTCTGCTGGCTGTCAGTGTGAGGTCAGCGTCATCACTTTTGCGCCCGATTATAACCGAATGTGGCTCGGTGGTGAGCCGTTTGTTTGGTATGTCGTAAATGGCACGGGTGGATTGGTCGATAATACTTTTCCATCAGGCAACTCGACGGGTTTTGTTGTCTATGATAGCAACGGACTTATTTTAGGTGGAAATGCGTGGGCGCTAAATTCAAGTTCCGCGGTATATCCGCCATTCAATATGAACGGTTGTCGTGATATTAAAATATCAAGTGCTTTAGCGGGTCATCTTATATGTGTTGGCGATCAATCCGCTATTGTTGATGTCACGACCGACCCCATCAACTACTCATGGACGCAAGTTGGCGATGCTGGTGCGAGTACTCCTATCGTCGCAGGGTGGGACCCCGATGTAAGGGGGTATTATAATTCAATCTTGATTAATCAATCCGTAAATCAACCTTCAGGACCCGCCATCGTCGGTGATTGGGTTGTATGGATACAAGATCAAAACCAGACGCAATATGTCGGTTATCTCACTACAGCAACAGGAACGGCGGTTCAAGAACTTCTACCCGCTCCTACAGGTGTCATCGCACCCTTCGTTGATGGCATTTTAGGGGCTTATGGACTACAAAGAATACCAAATTTTCTATTGATTGCTGGACTAATCGGCGAATACGAATACGACCCCGCAACGCACCCTAACATCACTTTTACAACTACTCCACCGATGACTTGGAAAGACCCGTCAGGAACGCCCGGTCACACGAACGCCATATTTAGCACACCTTATAATTCACAGTCTTATATCGCATCGACCGACTTGAAGTCATGGATACAGATCGGTATGAATAGTCCTAATCTATCGTATTCGTAAGTGGTGAAAAATATAATATTGATTATTCTATAATGGTGAAAAAATATAATCTTCTTGAATTATTTAAGGGGACGGGCAGCGTCGGTAAGGCGGCGGCGCGAAACGGTAATTTTAATGTTGTTGCTGTTGATTTTGACCCGAAGTTCAAGCCCGATATTGAAGCGGATATTCTAAAATGGGACTATAAGAAGTGGTACAATACTCACAAGTGGGTTCCTGATATGATATGGGGTTCGCCACCTTGTAATACATTTTCGCCGATGTCTTATCGCTTGCGCGAGCGTGATTTGAAGACTGCGCGACCCTTGAGTGATAGGGCTCGCGTCGGCACCGCACTCCTCTACCGAACCTTGGCGATAATCGCCTTTTTTAAGAAGATCAACCCGAACCTATTGTATTGTATTGAAAATCCGCGTGGAATGATGCGGAATGACCCCCGAATGAAAAAACTACCTTATCTCACGAATACCTATTATTGCTTTTATGGCGACGCCCGATATAAACCTACCGATTTTTGGAGCAATTTTCCGCTGGACTTGCGCGAGGGTAAGATGAGCGAATGTTTTCGTGATGGTAAGAATGTAAAAAGCGGTAAGAAGTTTGAACCCGTTCAAGGCAACCCGAATATGGCGGAAAAATATTTTATACCGCAACCCCTATTAAAAGATATACTTGATGCTTTTGAAAAGCATTATAAGGGGACGCCGCATGGAAAAGCACCACCACCGCCGTATGAGGCGGACCCCGACGCGAAGGTTGATCGGCGGTTCGGTGAAACACTTGTAAGTAAATGAAAAAAAAAGGCGACTTACCCTGCGCCTGACTTACCTTTTTCATTTACTCCTCGCTCTCGCTTTCAGTCTCTTCGTCGTCGTATTGTTCTTGAAGGTGCTTCGGGACGGCTGGGGGTGCGAGGGCGCACAGTTGCTCGATGACGGCAGCTTTTCCAGTCTTTCGCACAAGGTTCGGTTTTTTCTTTTCTTGTTTTGGTTTTTGTTGAGCCTTCGCGCGAGCGTTGTTGATTTTCTTTTGTTGTTCGTCTTTGCGAACAGTTGCTTCAGCAACAGCGGCGGCGATTGCTTCGGGGTTCTCGGCGATGTTTTCTTCTTCTTCAATTTCGCGGGGTGCGATTGCGGGAGTGGGGGCGGGGACTTTTACCTTTTGAACCGTGAAGATACCCGCATCAAGATCAATCGGGACGAGTTTGACGGCGCCGGTCATCTTCGCACTTGCGCCACGCCCACCTCCTTCAGCATCACGCGCCGCCTTCTTGCTCTCACGGCTCTCCTTGTTGATTTTGAGGCGTTGCGTCTGGTATTCCTTGAGGTTCTCCAACATCATCTTCAATCCAACAGCAATTCTGCTGAATTCGTCTTCGTCGAACTCCAGTTCTCCTCTTTCAAGCCTCTCGGCGAAGGTGTTGAAGAACTTGAATTCTTCTTCGGTGAAAGTCGTGTATTTGATAGGCATTCTGTATTCGTTCGTTCTTGTTTGCTTGTTCGCTGTATTCAGTCATAAGCGGAAAAAACATTTCAATTTTTTTCGGGGGTGTTGAATATTCAACGCTACGGATATAATGAAAAAAAAGAGGACTTACCCTGCCTCTATCGTGTCTTACCTTTTTATTCGTCGATAAATCCATCCGCATCAATAAGGTCTTGTTTCGTCATCGTGCGAACGCCGAATGATGACAGCTGACCCCATTCATCGCCGAAGAGGTTGTCCATAAAAGCAGACAGGACGCGATTGAGGTCAGGTTCTTCGGGATGGGGCATGATGGCGAGGTCGTTCGGGATTTTCCAGAACACGATATCACCATTCTCCGCCGTCCAGAAGTATTCGTAGTTCTCGTCGTCGAAGTTGATGAGCTTGTCCGTAGCGAGCATTTCAAGTCTCTCCTCACCGTGCTTCGCATAAACCGCCTCGCTGGCTTTTTGAAGTTGCTCGTGTTCCGCTTTCAGTTGCTCGTGATCCTCTTTCAAGGCTCCGTGTTCGG
>Ga0194129_10003479_pt1 | contig 21822 bp, 14 predicted proteins | sample TA2KigCa35mmetaG_FD_150862 | JGI IMG/M metagenome (GOLD analysis project Ga0194129, IMG submission 150862) | Freshwater microbial communities from Lake Tanganyika, Tanzania - TA2015038 Kigoma Deep Cast 35m | ecosystem: Environmental > Aquatic > Freshwater > Lake | place: Tanzania: Lake...
GCGCGTCGGTGGGCGCGATGGTCTTCGATCCGACGAAGCAGGTGGCCGGCGTCGCGATGAAGGCGTCGCTGGCCGGCGCCACCGCCGCCGACAAGGTGCAGACGACGCTGAACACGATCCTCGGCGGCCAGGGCACGGTGGGCGCGCTGTCGGTACAGTCGTTCACGTCGTGGGACGGCGACGAGGCCGCCATCGGCCGCATCACGTGGAGCGACGCGCAGCCCGCCGACACGACGGCGAAGTCGCTGAACGACATCGTCACCGCGACCCTCGGCGGCGCGGTGGGTGGCGCGGTGGGCGGCTTGCTGTCGACCACGGGCTCCACCGACACCGGCGAGTACTCGCTGCAGGTGCAGGTGGTGGTGCGCTCGCCGACGTCGACGCTGCTGGTGATGGCGCTGGCGCGCAAGGCGCGCGTGGGCAGCGACGAGCTCGCGCTGTTCCGGCTCGACGACCTCGCCAACGGCTCGGCGCTGGCGCAGTTCGGCGACGACACCGGCACGCAGTGCGACCGGTTCACGGTGAAGCCGGCGCAGAAGGTCGACTTCATCCTCGTCATCGACAACTCGGGCTCGATGAACAACGAGCAGGTGGCGGTGGCCTCGGCGGCGACGGCGCTGGCCGCGCAGCTCGACGCCTCGACGGTGGACTGGCGCGTCGCGGTGATCACCTCCGACGAAGACGCCATCGCCAGCGCGGCCACCAACTGGGACAGCTGCGACTTCCCGCCCGGGGCCGCGGGGACCTGCGCCGCGGGCACGGGCCTCGGAAGCGCCAACACGCGCTATTGCGCATTCTCGAGCCTCGCGTCCGACCTGCAGACCTGCGTCGGCCAGATCAAGACCGGCGGCAGCGGCATCGAGAATTTCTTCCGGCCGGTGGCGTGCGCCATGGGGCGCAAGGTGACCGGCGACGGCATCACGACCAACCTGCTGTCGCAGCCGTTGGTCACCATCACCAGAATCGACGACAACGGCGCTGGCGGCACGGTGATCGTGAGGACGGCGACAGCCCACGGCCTGCTCGTCAACGACCGCGTCACCATCACCGGCGTCGACGGCGGCACCGCCCCCAACAACGGCACGTACAACAACGCCACGGGCTCGCCCTACGTGATCGCCGAGGTGCTCTCGCCAACGCAGGTGCGCACGACCGTTGCCGACCCCGGCAACGACAACGACAACGTCGTCACCAACCGCGGCGCGATCCGTCGTGTCCGCGCCAGCGCCGGCGGCGCCGTCGACGGCGAGGCCTGCGGTCGCAACGCCGCGGCGCCGCCTTACAACGCGACCGCCAGCTACCAGACGCCGCCCGCCGCCTTCGCGTGGCTGCCGCGCGCGGCCGCCGACCCGCGCAAGCTGCGCACGGGGGCCAAGAGCGTCATCCTGTTCATCACCGACGCGCCCGAGCAGTCCGACGGCCAGTACGGCAACGGGCAGTCCGGCGACCCGGTCATCGAGCAGTCGATCCCGACGTGGGAGTCCTACTTCGACAACTTCGACGGCCTCGGCACCGCCGACTCGCGGCCGTTCGTCGCCGGCATCGTCTGCCCCGCGGGCCAGAACTGCACCGACGACAACCAGAACGGCCGCTTCCGCAAGTTCCTCACCGAGATGAACGGCATCGAGGCCGCGCTGCCACCCGACACCGACGCGCAGCAGGCGGCGAAGATCGCCGAGGCCATCCGCCAGATCCTGCAGGCATCGATCGCGCAGGCGTCGCCGTACGTGCTGCAGAAGGCCCCGATCTCGGCGTCGTTCAAGGTCGCCTTCGACAACACGGTGACCACCGTCGGCGCCTGCAACCTCGCCGACGTGCCGCGCAGCCGCGTGCACGGCTTCGACTACGACGGCGCGACGAACTCCATCCAGTTCTTCGGCAACTGCCGTCCGCGCGCCGCCGCCGGCACCAAGCCCTTCGCCGTCAGCTACCGCTACTGGATCGAAGACAGCCCGAACCCCGACGGCAACATCGACCTGTGCGCGTCGTGCCGGGACCCCTACGTCTGCGTCGACCAGCAGTGCGTGTGTCCGTCGGACTGCGGCACCGGCGGCCTCGCGGCCACGCAGACGTGCAACGTCACCACCTGCGCCACCGAGTGCCTGCCCAATTGCGGCGGCTGCGGCTCGGGCTTCACGTGCAATGCCAACGCCTGCGCCTGCGAGTGCAACGGCTGCACCGGCCCGTCGCCCGGGCCGGGCTTCACCTGCAACCTGTCGACGTGCCAGTACGAGTGCGCGGCCTGCCCGGGTAGCCCGCCGGGCACGTTCTCGGAGTGCAACCGCGCCACCTGCCAGTGGGATTGCCCCGACTGCAACGTCGCCGCCGACCAGCTCCCGCCGAACCAGTTCTGCAACACCAACGGCGCCGTCTGCGACGTCGAGTGCAAGCCCGACTGCGGCGGCTGCGCGGCGCCCTTCAGCTGCAACCTCGCCGACTGCGCCTGCGAGTGCCCGGCGTGCCCGGGCGTGTCGCCCGGTGCCGGCTACGAATGCAACCGCAACACCTGCCAATTCCAATGCACCGGCTGCCCGGGCAATCCGCCGGGGCCCTACTCCGAATGCAACCTCGCCACCTGTGCGTGGGAGTGCTCCGGCTGCGGCACCGGCGCGCTGCCGGCGGGCTTCGCCTGCAACACGAACCCCGGCCTCTGCGACGTCGAGTGCCTGCCCGACTGCGGCGGCTGCTCCGGGTCCCAGACCTGCAACACGGCGACGTGCAAGTGCGAGTGCTCGGCGGACTGCGGCGGCGTGGCGCCCAGGGCGGGCATGACCTGCAACCGTGCGACCTGCCAGTACGAGTGCCCCGTTCCGACGACGGGCGCGGTCAAGCCCGGCCTGAACTTCGTCTGGGATCCGGGCACGTGCGCCTATGTCTGCCCCGACGACTGCGGCGGCCCCGCCCCCGGGCCCAATGCCGTGTGTGACCGCTCGACGTGCACATACACGTGCCCCAGCGACTGCGGCGGGTGCGCGGGCAACTCGGTTTGCAACAGTGACCCGCAGGTGTGCGCGTGCGAGTGCCCCGCCGACTGCGGCGCGCCCGCGCCGTCGCCGAACTTCGCGTGCGACCAGGCGTCGTGCCGGTACCAGTGCAAGGCCCAGCCGACGACGCCGCCGCCCGGAAACAACCCGGCCTTCGTCTGGAGCCGCGCCACCTGCCAGTACGAGTGCCCCGCCGACTGCGGCACCGGGCAGCCTGTGGCGTTCCCCGAGCGCTGCGACCCGACGACGTGCACTGTGCAGTGCCTGCCGGGCTGCGGCGGCTGCGGCGTCGATCAGGTCTGCGACCCGGCGGGCTGCGTCTGCGCTTGCATTGAAGAGACCACGTGCGACGCCGGCTTCGTCTTCGATCCGGCGACGTGCAGCTGCGCCTGCGACCTGACCCAGGACTGCGGGCCTACCCGCGTCGTCGACCCCGACACGTGCGCCTGCGCCTGCGGCACCGACGCGCGCGGGCAGCCCAACTGCAACGACGCCTGCGGCTTCGGCGAGGTCTGCCAGACGTCGTTGTGCGAGTGCCAGACCGTCGAACTCTAGCAGGGTGCTGAAGAACGCTCTGCGTCCTTCAGCACCCTGCTCGGTGTTCTCGCTCTCTTCGCGGACGAGCGCGAATTGGCTCGAGCAGGCTGCGGTAAAAAGCCCGTTGGGGGCTTTTACCGCAGCCTGCGAGGTGCCCATCGCTCTCGTCGTGGACGAGCGTGAAGTGGAGCGAGCAGGCTGCGGAAGAGCGCCTGCCAGCCGGTCGCTGAAGCACGCAGCGCGTCCGCCGCCACCCTCGTCGTGGTCGCGCTTGTTTGACGTCGACAACGGTTGCCGTCGATGATCCCCGCGGCGGTTCGTGGGCTCCTGTCTCCGGGGGAAGCGTGGCGAAGGAATCGCGAGACTCCTCGGTGCTCGGCCCGCTGATGGGGGGCTTCGGCTCGCAGGCGTTCCTCGGCGTGGTGCACGCGCGCGGGCCCCACGGCCCGATCATGAAGCCGGCGGTGTTCGTCTTCCTGCCCGATGAGGTCGTCGAGAGCCCCGAGCAGTTCGCCAAGGTCTGGGCCGAGACCGAGTTCGCCGGCGGCATCGACCACGTCAACGTCATCGGCGTCATGGGTATCGCCCGCCTCGACGAGGGCTACGCCCGCGTTGTCGAGTACGCCGACGCCGAGAGCCTGCGCTCGGTGTACCGCCGCGCGCAGACGCTGAAGAAGCCGCTGCCGCCGTCGATCGCCGTGGCGCTGGTGGCCGACGCCTGCATGGGCGTGCACTACGCCCACGAGCTTGGCGAGTCCGAGACCGGCGCGCCCTTGGTGCACGGCGGCGTGCGGCCCGAGACGTTGCAGATCTCGTTCGCCGGCATGGCCAAGGTGACCGGCTACGGCGCCCGGGTCCTCGCCGACACGCTGCGCAAGAAGGGCGCGACGGGGCTCATCACCCGCGACGCCTACACGTCGCCGGAGCAGGCCCTGGGCGGCCGCGCGTCGGCGACGTTGCAGAGCGACGTCTATGCGCTGGGCTGCGTGCTGTACGAGTCGCTGACCGGCAAGGCGCCGTTCGTCGGCGACAAGGACCTGGCCGAGGCCATGATCCGCGACGACCTGTCGCGCTTCGGACAGGGCGCCGGCCACGAGGCGGTGTCGGCGGCGGCGGCCGAGATCGTCCTGAAGGCGACCCAGCGCAAGTCCGTCGACCGCTACGCCAGCGCGCTGCAGATGCGCATGGAGCTCTTCGACCGCTGCGACCCCGCCGACGAGGCCACCGTCAAGCACTACCTCGACGAGCTTTTCCCCCCCGACGCCGTGCCCCGCGCGACGCGCATCCAGATGCTGCGCGCCGCCCAGAAGGATCCGCCCGCGCCCACCGGGCGGCTGCTCGACCAGATCCCGGCTGAGCTGCAGCGCGGTCATAAGGAGCGCGCCGTCATCCCCGACGACGCCGAGATCGAGGCGCGCGTCGGCCAGAAGGTCGACGACCTGCCCGAGGCCGACGACGACGTTGCTCTCGTCGACGATCACGCCGCGGCCGCTGCGGCCGCCGCCCTCGTCGACCGCGCCCTCGGACGCGCGCCGGCATCCCCGCCGTCGTCGTCGTCGTCCCCGCCAGCCTCGCCGCCCGCGCCACGGTCGCCGGCGGCGCGACACGTCGAGCACACCGAGCCGGTGGGTCCGCGGCCGCGGCAAAAGCTCGCGCCGTTGCCCCCCTCGCCGCCGCCGCCGCAGGTGGTCTACCGCGCGCCGGCGGGCCTGCTCGTCGCCGTGGGCCTGCTCGGCGGGCTCGCGCTGGCGCTGGGCGCGTTCGTGTTCCTGAAGAACGACCCGCCACCGGTGGTGGTCGTGCAGGCGGCGCCGCCCGGGTCGCCGCCGGGGCCGACGCCGTTGCCGCCGCCGGTCGGGTCACCGCCGGTCGAGACGCCGCCGGCCGCGCTGCCGTCTGCTCCGCCGGCTGGCGTCCCCGCGCCGTCGAAGACGGCGGCGCCGCCGGCGAAGGTCGCGGGCGCGTCGCTGCCGGCGAAGCCCGCGGCGCCGTCGGGGCCGGGGCGGGTCGAGCTCACGTCGACGCCGCCGCTGGCCCTCGCCGTCGACGGCAAGCCCGTCGGCGACGGCGTCGCCAGCCTCGAGCTGCCGGCCGGGCTGCACACGGTCACCGGCACGGCGCCGGGCCTGTCGCTGAAGAAGACCGTCACCGCGCGGCCCGGCGTCACCGAGCGCGTCGCGCTGGTCGTGCAGACGGGCTCGCTGGCCATCGACGCGCCGCCGGGCTGCGACGTCTTCGTCGACGGCAAGCCGCGCGGCAAGACGCCGATGGAGCCCCTCGAGCTGCCCCAGGGCACGCACAAGGTCATCGTCAAGCAAGGCACGATTCCCTACACGCAGAATGTCCCCATCCAGCCGAACCTCGAGAGCGTTCTGCAGGTCCGATTCCATGCGAACTGAAGCCGCCGGGATTGACCGGTGGCGTGGGCTGCTCGCCCTGCTGGTCGCCTCGGTGCTGTCCTCCTGCGTCGGCAGCCGCGAGCCGTCGGCGCGCGTCTGCCACCTGTAGACCCGCCTGAACCCGGCGCCGGTGGACCGGCGCGCGCAGCCCGAGGGCTGCGGCGTGCCTGTGCCGCGTGACGTCTTCCACGAGGTCGCGCTCGCCGGAGGTTGCGGCGTCCACATGCTGACTTCATCCTCGCCGCGTCGTGTGCTCCCGCTTCGTCGAAGCAAGCATCTCCCTTCAGCTCTCCGACGAGGACGCGGCTGCTCTGCGGGCGCGTGCAGCGCTGCTGCGTCTCGAACCGGAGCAACTCGCTGCTGCGGTGCTTCACGGTCAGCGTTATCAGCACGACCCGGCCTTTGAGGCGCCTGCACGGCGCATCGTCGAGAAGAACCGCGAGCTCTATTCGCGTCTGGCATGACACGCGCGCTGTCGGTCCCGGAGGTTCTGCGCGTCCACGCGCTGTTGATGGAACAGGCGGGTTCGAGCGCGGCTGTGCGCGACCTGGCAGGCCGTGGGTCGGCAGGAGCGCAGCCGAACGTGCCGTTCGGCGGAGTAGACCTCTATCCGGAGCCGATGGACGAGGCCGTTGCGCGTGGCTTCGCGCTCATTCGCAATCACCCATTTGTCGATGGAAACAAGCGAATCGGGCACGCGTCGATGGAGATCATGCTCGCCCTCAACGGTGTTTCTCTGGAGGCACCGATGGACGACGCCGAGCATGGCATCCTGGGCGTTGCCTCAGGGGTGCTTGGCCGCGAGCAGCTCTCAGCGTTCGTTCGGACGTGGGCGAAGCCGAGCGGATCCCGCAGAGGCGGCGAGAACAAGCTTTGTGCACGCAAAAGGTCAAGGACGTCGCTGCGTCACGACCCTGACCCGCGGCCTCCGGCGCGGCCCCACAGCGGTGAAGGCCGCCACACAAGTTGCTGCTGGTGACCCTCAGCGACCAGCAAGGCGCAGCCCTGCGGTGCCTCAGCCTTCGTCGACCAGCGCCGCGAGCACCATCGTCGACAGCGGCGGGCTGGTTCGCGCCCGGTCGTCGTGGTCCCCGCCATCGACCAGCCGCGGCGCCGGCGTCCGCCACGCCGACGCGACAATGCCGCCGCGCGCGTCCTTGTCGACGGTCCACGCCACCTGCTCGGGAGCGGCGTCGGCGACGCGGTACAGGGTCGCGCGCCACCGCTCGCGCACGTGGCCGCTGCCGAGGTCGTCGCCGACGCCGTCGTCGTCGTCGCGGCCGAGCTCGGCCTTCCATAGGCCGTAGTCCCATGCGACGCTGGCTCCATCGTCGAGCGCGCTGCCGCCGGGGGCTCGGCCTTCCGGCAGCCCCAGCCAGCGGGCCAGCGTGCGGTGGAAGAAGCCGGCGCTGACGTCGACGCGCACCGGCTCGACGCCCAGCGCCCGCAGCGCCCCGGCGAGGGCGTCGTCGGGGGGCGGGTCACGAGACGGCGGCGCGCGCGTCACAAGCAGAAGCATGCCGACGTCGCCGTCGTCGCGGCAAGCGGTCGGACTGCGCGGACCCCGTCGGCGCGGACCCGTCTACCGCGCCGGCGCGGACCCGTCGGCGCGGGTCAGTCGGCGCGGGGCAGGCGCAGGTGGATGGCCTTGCTCAGCTGCTCGGCAAGGACGAGCAGGTCGTCGCCGGCGGCCTCGCCGCCGCTGTCCCACTCGCGCAGGGCGTCGATGACCGCCGCGCAGGCCTTGGACGCGCGGCGCAGGTGGCGGACCTTGTCGTCGGCGGCCTTCGGCTTCGCTTCGGCCGGGATCGACTCGTTCAGCGCGCGCTTCAGGGCGCTGGCGCTCTCGCCGTCGAGCGCCGCGCGCTTGAGCGCGAGGTAGGCGTCCTCGGAGACGCGCGCCTCCTTCAGCGCCTTCTTGGCGTCGGCGAGCACGGTGATGGACTTCAGGTCGGGCAGGTCGCCCGTTGGCAGCGCCGCCTGCTGCTTGCGCGCGACGAGGTCGACTGTCGACTTCGGCGGCAGGTACTCGGGGGCCTCGTCGCCGATCCACTGCCAGCTGCGCACCAGCTTCTTCGCCGTCGCCGTCGAGACGAACAGCTCGTCGCTGCAGTAGCGCTCGAACGACGCGTAGCCCCACGCCTTGAACGCGCTGGTCTTCACGACGTCGGCCAGGTGCTCGCCGAGCACCACCCACGAGCTCTTGAACGCCAGCGCGCTCTCGAGCACGCGGTAGCGCGCCGTCTCGGGCTCGAGGTCGGCCATGCGACCAAGGATCGAGACCTCGGCGTGGGTCAGCTCCACCGGCTTCGACATCGCCGCCTTGCCCGGCGTCGCCGTCTTCAGCGTCTTCGTCTTCGTCGCGGGCTTCGCCCGCTTCTTCGGCTGCTGCTTCGCCATCGCGGAGCTCTCCGATCTGCACGGGATGCGTCGACGCCGAGCGCGTCGACGCCGGTGGGGGGCGCGGACCCCGCAGCAGCGCCGCGCTGCGACGTCGCTGCGGTCCTTGTTCAAGGGACGACGACGGGCCTCAGCGACGACCGCGCGGGCCGCCGCGGCCGCCGCGGCCGCGACGGTCGCCGCCGCGATCACCGCCGCGGCCGAAGCCGCCCCTACGACGGTCGCCGGGCTGGCTCTTGGCGCGCTCGCAGACGATGGGCCGCGGCTCGGGCGCCGACACCGCAGCCTCGCCTCCCGCCGCCGGCGTCGCCGGCACCGTGGCGGTGTCGGCGGCTCGGGGCGCGCGGGCGCGGCCGTGCACGGCAGCGATGATCTTGTCGGCGACCTCGGTGTCGACCTCGAGGTGGGCGCTGTGGTCACGCACCTCGCCGGCGCCGGTGAAGTGCGCGCTGTCGACGCCGCTCCACTCGGACAGCTGCTTCGTCAGCGCGCCGAGGTCGGCGACGCCGTCGGCGCGACCGAGCGTGACGTAAAGGTTCGTGGCCGCCGCCGGCGCCAGCTCGGCCTCGGCCTCGTCGTGGCCGTGCTCGGCGGCGTGCTCGCCGCCCTCGACGTGGGGCGGGGTGGCGGCGTCGCCCTCGGCGCGGGGGGCGCGCTCGGGCCGCGGGCCGCGCTCATGGCGGTCGTCGCGGTCACGACGCGGCCGCTCGATGCGGTCACCACGGTCGCCGCGGTCGAAGCGCGCCTCGCGCGGCGGGCCCTCGTCGTCGCGGCTGCGCTGCTGCGTGCCCTGCGAGTAGTGGGTGCGCAGCAGGAACGCCACGATCTCCTTGACGTCGCCGCGGGCGAGCATCGCCTCGGCCACGGGGCGGTACTGCTCCATCTCGACGCCGCTGGCGTCCTCGAGGATCTGCACGGCGAGTCGTTCGGCTTGCATCCAGAGAATCTCCTTCTCGCCGGGGAGGGGCACCTCCTCGAACGGGACCTTGAACTGCTTCTTCAGCGTCGACAGGTGCGAAAGGTATTTGCCACGCACGAGGCTCGCGGCGGTGCCGCGCTTGCCGATGCGCCCGGTGCGGCCGACGCGGTGCACGTACACCTCGTTGTGCTCCGGCAGGTCGTAGTTGAACACGTGGCCGAGGTCGCTGATGTCAATGCCGCGCGCGGCGACGTCGGTGGCCACCATCAAGTCGAGCTCGCCGGCCTTCACCTTCGCCAGCGTGCGCTCGCGGCGGCTCTGCGGCATGTCGCCATTCAGCGCCTCGGCGCGGTAGCCGAACCGACGGAGATAATTACAGATCATCTCCGTCTCGTCCTTGCGGTTGCAAAAGACGATCCCAGACGTCGGCTTGTGGAATTCGAGCACGTACAAGAAGTTGCGTGGCTTCGGCCATTTCTCGTTTTCAAGATGTAATACATGGCGAATGGTGGCCACGTTCAGTGTATCGACGCTGAGGTTGCAGCGGACGGGGTCGCGCAGGTACTTGTGCGCCGCGCGCTCGATCTGATCGGGCAGCGTGGCCGAGAACAGCGCCGTCACCCGCGGCACGCCGTCGACCGCGTCGGGCAGCTGGTCGAGGATCGAGGTGACCTCGTCCCAGAAGCCGCGGGAGAGCATCTCGTCGGCCTCGTCGAGCACGGCGAAGCGGATGCCCGAGAAGCGCAGCACACCCTGCCGGTGCAGGTCCTTGACGCGGCCCGGGGTGCCGACGACGACGTGGACGCCTGAATCCAGCGCGTCGATCTGCGCGCGCATGCTCGCGCCGCCGTAGATGGTGGCGACGCGGATGCCAGCGGGGTGGCCGAGGCGGCTGGTCTCGGCGGTGACCTGCAGCGCCAGCTCGCGCGTCGGGCACAGGATCAAGACCTGCGGGTGACGCCTGCTGACATCCACGCCGCATAACGTCGGAAGCGAGAACGCCGTGGTCTTGCCGCTGCCGGTGCGCGACTGCACCAGCACGTCCTTGAGCGCGCGCAGCGGGGCGAACACCGTGCGCTGCACCGGCGTCGGGCCGGTGTAGCCGAGCTCGGCGAGGCCCTTGCGGATGCCCTCGGGGATGTCGAGGTCGTCGAAGGTGCCGACGAACTGCGCCGGCGCCGGCATCGTCACCGGGGGCTCGTCGACGGGGGCGGGCGAGGGGTCGTGCTCGACGTTCATGCGCCGACCTGCATGGCGGGAAACCCCCCTGCTGTAAAGCCGTCGCGTCCACGGTCTCCGACGCCGAGCTTCGCTGGCTGCGGCGCTTGCGCCGGACCGGACCCTCATCCCTTGGCATCCCCTCGCCCCTTCCCCAATTCCGGGGGAAGGGGGACGTGGCGTGCGAGTTCCGCAGCGCCGCTTCCTGACGCCATGCTGGGCCAGAGAAAGCCCATACCCAGACGTGGGAGAGGGCAGCGGCGAGGCCGCGGGTGAGGGACGGTGTCGTCGCGACGGCGCGGTTCGCGATGTGATCAATGATGAGCCTCTACGGTGGAGCCCTTCACGGTGGGGCGCCGCGTCTCGCCGGGATCAACGATCCAGCCGCACGTCGCCGACCTTGCGCAGGAACTCGTCGTAGGGGCCCTGGAAGTCGTCGATGCCGTGCTTCGACAGCGCCAGCACGCGGGTGGCGGCGTCCGCGACGAGGTCGCGGTCGTGGGTCACGAAGATGACGGTGCCGTCGTACTTGACGACGGCGTCCTTCAGCGCCGAGATCGATTCGAGGTCGAGGTGGTTCGTCGGCTCGTCGAAGATGAGCAGGTTGTGCTTCAACAGCATCAGCTTGGCGAACAAGAGCCGCGCCGTCTCGCCGCCCGACAGCACGTGGGTGGCCTTCAGCGCCTCGTCCTTCGAAAACAGCATGCGCCCGAGGAGGTTGCGGATGTCCTCCTTGCTGGCGGCTTGCGCCGGCGTCGGCGGCTCATCCAGCGAATAGAGCCACTCCCACAAGGGGACATTCGGCGGGATTCCGTGGGAATGGTCCTGCGCGAAGTAGCCGGTACGCACCTCGTGGCCCCACGAGACGGTGCCGGCGTCGGCGGCGAGCTCGCCGAGGATCAGGCGCAGCAGGGTGGTCTTGCCGATGGCCGACGGGCCGATGATCGCCAGCTTGTCGCCGCGCATCAGCGTCAAGTGGAAGTCCTTGACGATCGGGATGTCGGGCTTGCCCGGCTCGCGGAAGGTCTTGCTCAGGCTCTCGACGCGAATGACCTGCTTGCCCGACGGGCGCCCGCCGGTCTCGAAGCGGATGTACGGCCGCTCGATGTTGGACTTCTTCAGGTCCGCCGGCTGCAGCTTCTCGATCTCCTTCTTGCGGCTCTGTACCTGCGACGCGCGGGTGCCGGCGCCGAAGCGGGCGACGAAGTCCTTCAGCTGCGCGACCTTCTTGGCCTTGTCGGCGTTGTCGGACTCGACGCGGCCGCGCACCTCGGACTTCTGCACCACCATGTCGTCGTAGTTGCCGGTGTAGGTGATGATGGTCTGGTAATCGATGTCGGCGATGTGCGTCGCCACCGAATTCAAGAAATGGCGGTCGTGGCTGATCACGACCAGCGTGCCGGCGTAGCCCTTCAGGAATTCCTCGAGCCAGCGGATGCTGTCGAGGTCCAGGTGGTTCGTCGGCTCGTCGAGCAGCAGGCAGTCGGGCTTGCCGAACAACGCCTGCGCCAGCAGCACGCGCAGCTTGGTGCCGCCCGACAATTCGCGCATGAAGCCCGAATGCAACTCGTCGGCGATTCCCAATCCCGACAGCAGCTTGCTGCCTTCGCCCTCGGCGACGTAGCCGTCCTCTTCGCCGACGACGACCTCGAGGTCGCCCAACCGCAGGCCCATGTCCTCGGTCATCTCGATGCCGGCCTCGAGCTGGGCGAGGATGGCGTTCTTCTCGGCGGTGGCCGCCCACAGGCGCTTGTTGCCCATGATCACGACGTCGACGACGCGGTGGTCGTCGTAGGCGTGCTGGTCCTGCCGCAGGATCGACGTCTTGGCCGGCCGCGACACGCTGCCCCGCTGCGGCTCGGCGTCACCGGCCAGCAGCTTCATGAACGTCGACTTGCCAGCGCCGTTGGGACCCGTCAGCCCGAAGCGCCGCCCGGGCGGAAACGTCGCCGTCACGTTCTCGAACAGGGACCGGCCGCCGTAGGCGTGGGAGACGTCGTTGACCGAGAGCATGCGCCGTCTGTAGCAGACGCGGCCGCGCCGTCGACGGGGATGCCCTTGTCGTCGTCGCCGTCGATGACGGGACCGCCGCGCGGTGATACCTGCGGGCGATGAGCGACCCCGTCGGCGACGACGCCCCCGAGGGCTTCCTGTTCGAGCTGCCCGCCGAGCTGTCCAAAGCCGCGCCGCCCGCTCGCCCGACGGCGGCGGCGCCGACGGCGGCGCAGGAGGCCGAGCTCGCGAAGGCGGCGCGCGTCGTCGCCGCGGCCGGACCGGCGAGCGTGCAGCACGGCCGCCCGGCCGGGGCCGGCAACGCGCTGGCCTTCCACACGTGGCGGCAGGAGCCCCCGACGAAGGGCGGGATCGCGCCAAAGAAGGCCGCTTCCGACGAGCTTTGCAATCAATTTTGACGCCCCGGTCTTCGGCGTCTCGCACGCGGCAGGTGAATCGATGAGCCCCCTGAATCACCTTGGCATCCGCTCCTCCTCGACGACGCCGGCTTCGGCGGCCGCGGCGACGACGCGCGCGGGTGAGTCCCCCGCGGGCCGCGATGGCGTCCCGCTGGCGCTGCACGCCGCTGCCGAGCAGCAGGAGCAGCAGTACACGAACGAGGACGGCACGACGCGCACGGTGCGCTACGACGGCCGCGAGATGCCCTTCGGCTCGGTGAACCGCGCTCAGCTGCCGGCGGGCAGCTTCGCGGCGATGCTGCGCAAGATGCAGGGCAGCCGCGACGCCGGTAACGCCATGGTCGTCGCGGACAACGCCACGCTGCACACGCTCACCTACTGCTACGGCACCCACAAGCCGATGGAGGCGTGGCTGACCAAGGTGCCCGAGGACGGCAAGCTGAAGATGAACATGCTGCTCACGCCGTCGACGCACGCTGGCAGCACGCCCGAGGACAAGCGCAAGAACTTCGACCTGTTCGGCCGCACCAACGTCTACAACCTTGAGGTCATCTACCCCGACGACACGCGCGACCGGATGAAGTTCGACGTCCAGGGCAACAGCCCCCCGGTGCACGACGCCAAGAACCCCGCCGAGCGCGGCGAGACGGCGACGGCGAGCCCCGAGTTCACCATCGACCTGAAGAAGTGGGCGGGCAAGGACGTGCGCATCCGCGGTTGGGCCGACGGCTCCGCCGGCGCCGAGGGCTACATCGAGCACCGCGAGACCATCCTGCACCTCTGACCGTGCATCTCTGATTGGGCATCGCTGATCAGGCATCGCAGATCAGGCAGCGCAGATCAGGCAGCGCAGATCAGGCAGCGCAGATCAGGCAGCGCAGATCAGGCAGCGCAGATCAGGCAGCGCGGCGCTGGCCGACGCGCATCCCCGACGACGACGAGGTAGCCCCCGTCTGCGTCGGGGATGACGCTGTGGGGGGAGAGCCGCACCTGCACGGCAGCGGCTTGTGCGCGGGCCCGCTGCGCGGGAACCATCGACGGCGCCAGGCGGTCGCAGGGTCGACCACGCCGCGGTCATCGCTCCGAGGAGCCCCCGATGACATCTCCACCGTCGTGGGCGGGGCTTGACGGCAAACGCGCCGCCGCCGGTGACGGCGTCGGTCACGCGACCGCGCAACAGGTACGCGGTGCGCCACGAGAACGCGCCGCCGAAAGGCAGCGCGGCGGCGACCTCGCCAACGAGCGCCACGTCGACGGCGCCGTCGCCGAGAGCCGCCGCCTGCGCCGCCGTGGACGCCTGCGCCGCCGCGTACAGCGGCAGCTTCGCGTCGACGGCGAAGCCGAACTGCGCGGGGGCGTCGCCTCCGGCGTCTTCGACGACGTGCCCGGCGTCGTCGAAGACGGGCGGGCTCCAGCGCGCGACGCGCAGGCCGACGTGGGCGTCGCCGGCGCCAGCGACGTCGGCGATGGCGGCGCCGGCGCGGACGACCTGCGTCAACGGCAGCGACGCGGTGATGGCGACGCTGTCGGCGATGCTCCACTGCCCGCGCGCGCCAACCGACAGTGCGCGCGTCTTGTCGTCGACGGAGGCGATGCCGTCGTCGTCGAACGACAGGCGCGAGGCGAACGCGTCGACAACAACGGCGACCTCGCCGAGCCCGGCGGGCGGCACGAGCGGGTCGAACGTCGTCGCCGGGGCGGCACGCGCCGTCGACGACGCGGCGAGCGCGACGCCGAGCGCGAGGCAGGGGATGGCACGGGTCACCGCGGCAGTCTGCCGGCTCTGGTCGGGCCAGGGCCCGTCGCCGCGTGTCCGGGGCGCGCCGGCGGCTAGCCGCCTGTCGCTGTGAACCCGGCGACGGCCGCGTGTTCGCTCGCGAGGCGGATCGCGCGCTCGAGCGCGGTGACGACGCGGGCGAGCACGTCGATCTCGCGCTCGGTGCGCCGGGCGTTCGCGATGGCGTCGTCGGCGTCGAGTACCTTGCGCACGGCGGCAGCCACCCCCGGGTCGACGGCGCGCGCCGGCGGTGGCGGCGGCGCGGGCTCGGCGCGCGCGCGGTCGCGTGCCGGCGGCGCGCGCGGCGGCGCCTTTGCTTCGGCGGCGGCGGCGACGTCGTCGACGCTGCCGCCGAGCCGGGCCAGTGCGGCGTGCAGCGACTCGGGCAGCGCGCCGTCGGCGGTGCGATCGTGGGCGGCGCGCGCCGCGAGGCGGGCCGCGTCGTCGATGTCGGCGCCGTCGGCGACCAGGAGCCGCAGCAGCGCGGTGGTCGTCTCGTCGAGCTGCGCGCGGGCCTTTCGGGCGTCGTCCGCATCGCGGCGGGACGTGACGTCGGCGCGGCGGCGCTCGATCGCCTTGCGCAGGCGCACTTGCAGGTCCTTCGCCTCGGCGCCGCCGGGGCAATTCGTCGCCAGCAGGCCGCTCGCGCAGCTCTCGACGCGGGCGTTCGCGACGATCGCGCAATCATCGTCGTCGCAGCCGAGCAGCGCGCGATCGGCCGCGGTGATCACCGGCAGCGACGCCGCCTGCAGCGCGCCGGCGAGCTCGTCGACGGCCTTTCCGTTGGCGGCGATCAGGGCCGCGCGCGCCATCTCGCGCGCCGCGATGGCCTGCTCGAGCGCCGACGCGGCCGCCGTGCGGCGCGTGAACGCAGCCTCGACCGTCGGCACGAGCGCGTCGAGCGCGGCCTTCTCGGGCAGAAGCCGGGCGAGCGCGCGGACGGGCTCGGCGGCCTTCGCCCGCGCCCGCTGCAGCGACCCCGTCAGGGTCGCGACGTCGGCGCTCGCCTTCTTCTGCGCCTCGGTCGCGGTCGTGAGCCGCTCGTTGGCGGCCTTCACCTCGGGCGCCTCCGTCGGCGGCACCTTCGCGGCGAAGGCCGCCTTGACCGCGTCGGCCTTCGCCGTCTTCGCCGCCGTCAGCTCGGCCACGGCGGCGTCGCGCGCCGTCTTCGCCTGCGTCAGCTGGGCGTCGAGAGTGTCGGCGTCCTTCGCCTGCGCCTGCAGCGCGACGACGCGCTCGTCGAGCGCCTTGACCCACGCACGGAACGTCTCGACGTCGACGTCGGCGCCCGCAGCCGACGCGCGGCTGCCGCGCACGGAGTAGTCGTAGATCTGCGCGCGACGCTTGCCGCCCTCTCGCGCGGGCCTGCCCTCGAGCGAGCAGCTCGGTGCACACTCGACCTCAACCTCGCCGCCGGACGCGCACGTTCCGGCCTCGGTGCAGACTTGATCGTCAGGGCAGCCGCCACCGTTGGCGCCGCAGAAGCCGCCGCAGCCGTCAGCGCCGCACACCTTCCCGGCGCACTGCGGAACGCAGGCGCAGTGGTCGGCGAAGCAGACCTCGGAGACCGAGCAGCGCTCGACGCAGGTGTCGCCGCAGCCGTCGCCGCCGCACCACGTCCGCTGCTGGTACGTGTTTGTGTCGTGCACCCGCGTGCCCGCGAGCGCCGCGGCCAACGCCGCCACCGCGGCGGCGCGCTCGACCGTCGCCGTCGTGACCGGCGCGTCGAGCGCGGTCCACTGGGCGTCGAAGGCGTCGTGGAATTCCTTCCACCGCTTGTCGAGTGTCGCGAGCTCGTCGCTCGTCGCCGACGACAACGGCGCCGCCGCGGCCACCGCCGTCGCGAGCAGCTTCGCGTTGTCCTGCCGCTCCGTCGGCAGCGACGCGCGCCGCTCCTCGGCGACCGCGGTCGGTGCTACACCGCCGCCGCAGCTCGCGACCGCGAGACAGGCGAGCAGGCTCCACGCGATCATCTTCGGCGCGCGCCCGATTCTTCCACGACGATTGCTGTTCATCTTGCGTCCCCTCCTGGGCCTTAATCGGCCAGACGGAGAATCACTTGCACGCCCTCATGGGGGCACGCAAGAAGAGCGCTACTTCGTTGCACCCGCGAATCAGGCTACGCTTCCCTCCGACGTTCGGTGGGCGCCGGCGGCGGCCCGGCACACACGAACGTCAGCGTCCATCGGCAAGCGGTGACGAAGAGAGTGTTCGCGCTCGAAGAAGACGGTCAGCAGCAGACCCGCCGTTCTCACGCGGGTGGGCGAGAACGGTCGGCGCCAGTGCAAACGGGGGTGTTCTCATGAAGTTGAATGTTGAATCGACTGCTTTTGGCCGGCGTGCTGCGGATCTGACGCATCCCCTCAGACCCTTCCAAGCATCTCCGATAGCTCGCGGTGGTCGTCGAGCTCAGCGGCGAGCGCGGACATCAGCTTCCGGAACCAATCGGCGCGCATCGTGGGCAGGCAACGGTACCAATACGAGCCCTGTCGAAAGAGTGAATGTGTGCGGCGCTTGACCGTGTTGGCGCGGAGCCATGCGTCCGTCCCAGAGCGCTCCGACGCAGCGCCGATCAAAGTCAGAAACGAGATCGCGATCGCCAGTAGCATCAGCAATCGATCGCGGCGATCGGCGCTGCGGATGCGCGTCGCGCGCAATCCCATGCCGAAGCGTAGGTCCTTCTCGTCACGGAAGGTCTCCTCGATCGTCAAGCGTCGACTGTAGAGCTTCACCAGCTCGACCGCGCTCATGTCCTCGCGGTTCGTCGCGAGGAACCAGGCGTCTTTCATCGCCTTGGCCTTCACCGCCACGACAGCCCCGACGGGAGTGCGATCCGCCGTGACGCGGGCGCCAGCGAGCTTGCGCGCTCGACCGCCAGCACCGAGCCACGCCGTCGCCGGTTTCTGCTCTCCGTCGTGTTCGACCAGCACGCCGCGAAAGCGGATGACGTACTTCCACCCGAGCACGTCGAGCAGGTCGTAGAGAACCTGATTTCCGAAGCCGCGGTCAGCGAGCACGGTCACGTTGATGTGCTCAGGGATCGCGGCATGGACCGCTTCGATGAGCGCGTACTCGGCTGCGGTCCGATGATCGCGGAGCTCCGATTTCTTGTGCGTCTTCCACGCCAAGGGCGTCGCACGCCCATGCGTCGTCACGACGTACACGCAGAGCGTCGCATGGTCGTCGGCGTCGAACTCCGTCCAGTCGAGCGCGAGCAGCACCTCGGGACGACCGCCGAGGACGAACCGCACCCACGCAGGACGCATCTTCTCGACGTCGAGGCCCTTGTTGCTCAGAAAGCGGTCAAACTGCTTGATCCCGTGCTTCGGCTTGATCTCGGCGGTCTCGGCGTAGGCCGCGCCGATCGCGGCGACACCCGCACGCATCGCTCGCATCGCCGCCACGGAGTAGTTCGCCAGCGCGTCGAGTCGCTGGCTGTGTTCGTCCTCGAAGATCGAATCCACCATCCGTCGCATCCTCAGCGCGCTTCCCCGAGCGCGGCGAAGTTCTACAAGTGACGGGGGACGGCGGCGAGACGAGGGTCGGGGACGGCGGCGAGACGAGGGTCGGCGGGGGTTTCGCATACACCTCAGACGCCCCCGGAGGACGAAAAATTCGGAGGGGATCCGTTAGCCCCCTCCCCCGCGGCTTCGTCGCACCCCGCACGACGCCGAATCAATCGACTACCCGATCGACACCCTCATGCGGTCGTGCTCAGCAGGCGATCTGCACCCCGATGAAGTTGCTCTCGGGGGGCCCTGCCAGGGGCGCTTCGCCGTGACGCACCGCTGGCACCGGCGCTGATCGACGCCGGTGCCAGCGAGTGCCGCGGCGGAAGACGCGGTCACTCCGCGAAGCGTGCCGTGAATCCCGTCAGCGAGTCATCGGCATTGGTGAAATAGCCACCAATGCTCGTGAGTCGGGCGAACGCCTCGCCAGCGGGAGCCTCGGCGCGGAAGGAGCCATCCGCCTGCCGCTGCAAGGTCACGCGGACCGCAGATTCATCGGCCCGGTACTGGTAGTTGACGAAGGGCTGCGCGGCCTGGGGGTGGTCGTAGCCATGCTTGTCGACGCGGGCGAAGACCGGCAGCAGCTCGATGGCGAGCGTCGTGACACCCGCCAGCCGTGTCGCGGCGTCCGGCGTCGGCTGCAACGTGAGGTCCTTGATGAAGTGCTGCATCGACCGGTTCTTGTACGTCGCCGCCGAGGTCTCCTGCGGCAGGACCGTTGTCGACAACTGGCCGAGCGCGGTCGACGACTCCATGCGGGAGGGGCTGCGGAATTCGTAGCTGGCGCCGAACGACGCCTCGGGCGCAGGCAGCGCCACCGTCGACGACGCCGCGCGGGGCGCCACCGGGATGGTGGTGCCGGACTCGACGTGGGACGTCCCTTCGTCGAGCTGGGCCCGGATCCGCAGCTGCAGCGGCGACACGCCCTGCATCGACGGCGGCAGGCTGCTGACCGGCACCCTCGCCCGCCAGATGTCGCTGCCGAGGCGGGCACCGCCGCCGGTGCCCGGCGGTGGCAGGTACTGGTCGAACGTCGCGGCGACCGAATGGGTCGCGCCGTTGGGCGCCACCACCGTCACGCCGGCGCGATCGTCGAGGCCGGCGCGATCGTGGCTGTGCACCGTCACTTCGATGGCCTCGCCGTTGCCTGACAGTTCGGCCTTGACCGGACGAACGTGGGAACCAGCGAACGGAACATTCATCGGCATATGACTTCTCCCTGCTGCTGCTGCTTGTCGTCCAGAGTAGGCTAATGTGGGTATCGCTGCGGCGGACTACGAAAGTGCCGGATCACGCCTTCGCACCCATCGGTCAGTCGACGTAGCCCTTGTCCCCCCCGCCACAGCCGGGCCACCGGGCGCACACCTCGGTCGATCCCTGGCAGCGGGTGCTGATGGCATATGTTGTATACCATTCTTCGCGGGTCACTGGCTTGAAGACAATCCAACTCTCCAGCTCGACCGCCTAGACCTCGCTCTCCCAGAACGAAAACCGCTTCAGCGAACCGTTCGGCGGGACCCCTTCGACGCCTCCGCCGAAGCCCCAGTAGGTGTTCACCCCGATCCACAGACGGTCGCCGACAAAGCGGTAGCGCCCCCACTGCACGGCCGGACGATCGTTCCAGCTCGTCCAATCCGGATGGGCACACGAATAGCCGGCTGCCGTTGCGTCGGCGTCAGCCGTAGCCTCGAAGCGGACCAGGTCGCCGTCGACGGAGTAGGTGCATTCTGTATGGAAATCGGAGCCCCTCGTCTCGTTCCAGATGTAGTGACAGCGGTCGTTGCCGTCGCCGAACGCGACCTTCATCTGGCCCCGGTCGACGTCACCGGACTGAATCCCGGTGCCCTGCACCCGCTGCTCCCAGACCCAGTAGCCGCGCAAGACGCCTCCCGTCGTCACCGGGTCGTCGATGCCTTCGTCGATGCCTTCGTCGCCGGCGCCGTCGCCGCCCGCGACGTTGTCGCCGCCCGCGGCGTTGTCGCCCCCGCTTCCCTCGTCGGCCTGGCCACCGGGGCCGTCGTGCGCGCCCGTGCCGTCCAGGGCGTCACCGTGGTCGGCAGCCGGCTCCGTGGTCGACGGCGCGTCCGCATCTTTCCCGCGCCCGGCGTCGCCGCCGGGGACGCCACAGGCCCCCACTCCACCGACCAGCGAGCCCGACAGCAGCGCGGCGATCGCGCCTCGGCTCACCGCCGAAGACAAAAAACCAAGGCGTTTCCACCAGGGAGGGTCCGGTCCGCACCGAGCCCATCGTTGTCCGGCCGATGAATCCATGGAGAGATTTCATTGTGGACTCCTCCTTCGAGAGTGACCGCGCAGCCGGCGCCGCGCGGTCAAGCCGGCGCCGCCGACGCGAGCCCCCGCGGGTCGAGCCCGGCCGGGAGCGCGTGGGTCGTGCAGTGGGCTCCCCCTTTCCCGGCGCAAGGGGTCGGCCAACGTAGGCGAAGCGACCGTCGGGCAGCTCGCTCAGGCGCGATGCCGCCAGCGCGCCGCGGGCACCGTGCATGGGCGCGGGTGCTGGCAACTGCAAGCTCGAGGTGCTCGTGGCCGTCCTCCACAAGATGGGCGTGGCCCATGGCGCCGAGCTTTATCCTCTCATCGAGTGCGCCGACGAGATCGTGCGACCCCTGCAGCAGCGGCCGGTGGTGGTCGACGGGCGCGCGTTGATGATGGGCTACGCCGGAGTCTATTCGAGCTTTCTGCTCTACACCGAGCGCGCCGCCGAGAAGGTCGGCGTGGATCCGCGCGATGTGCTCATGGCCATCGGCAAGCGCCGACTCGTGAGCGGGCAGGAGGACCTGATCGTGGATGTGGCGCTGTAGCTGGACGCTGCACGCCGGTAGCTGCGCGCCGGGAGCTGCGCGCCGGGAGCTGCGCCCGCGACCCGGTCGAGCGACAGCGGCGGCGACCCGGTTCAGGCATTTGCGAGCTTGCTCTCGAGCGTCGCAAAGGCCTTCGACAGGATGGTCGCGGCCTTTCGCAGGCGTACGTCGGCGCGGTAGCTCCGGTGCATCACGAGCCAGATGGGGCGCTCGGGGATCTCGGTCAACGCACGCACGCGCTCCAGTGCCGTGTGGAAGATGGCCAGGTTGGTGGGCAGCACGACGAGACCGAGCCCAGCCTCCGCGGCGCAAGCGAGGGCGACGTGGCTGTTGGCGTGCATCACGATGCGCGCGCGCGACGCGCTGTGCCGCAGGAACGTGGCCTCCGGCCCGCCCGCGAGTTCGCCGCTGGGGAGCAGCACGCCCTGTCCGGGCCAGCCTGCTTCGAGCGTCGGAGCGCGCTTGAGGTAGCCGCGCGCGGCAAACAAGCCGTAGCGTAAGGTGCCGATGCGTCGGCGAATGAGGTCTTCTGCTTCCGGTCGCACCACGCGAATCGCGAGGTCCGCGTCGCCCTTGGACAGGTCCACCATGGCGTTCCCGCCAATGAGCTCGATCTCGATTCCTGCGCGCACGAGGGGGTCGAGCACGTGGACGCAGAGGAGCCGGGCGCCGTTCTCCGTGACCGCGATGCGGACGGGTCCCGGGTGAGGGCGGGCGGCGCGGCGCGCAGGCGTCGTCAATGGCGCGCCAGCGGCGGCGTAGCCGCGGACCGTTGACGACGACGAGCACGTCGCCACGCTGGCTGGCGTCGACGACGGCGCCGCGCTGTTGGCCTGGGGCGCCTGGGCG
>Ga0194129_10003483_pt1 | contig 21808 bp, 23 predicted proteins | sample TA2KigCa35mmetaG_FD_150862 | JGI IMG/M metagenome (GOLD analysis project Ga0194129, IMG submission 150862) | Freshwater microbial communities from Lake Tanganyika, Tanzania - TA2015038 Kigoma Deep Cast 35m | ecosystem: Environmental > Aquatic > Freshwater > Lake | place: Tanzania: Lake...
GAGGCTTGCCACCGCGCATACCCCGATCATCACGTGCGTCTGGTTGGCTACGACGCCTACACCCAAAGCCAGGGTGCCTGCTTCGTGGTGTTTGAGGGCCGCTGAGTCTTCAGCGTTTCTCAAGTCATATGAGTGGAGTGGTCCCGGCCTGAGGTCGGGTCTCTTCACCTCTTCGCAGCACAGGCGTCGCTCCTGCTGCTGCCAAACCTTTGCACTTCCATTCGACGGGCGGTTATGGCCAGCACATCCAGCCGGGAAGCAGCTCTTGAGCGCCGCAAGGCGTTGACCACCGGAGGCAAGAAGGCCGCCGGGCGGTTCACCTCCGCCCCCAGTCGGGTGCGCTCTGCTGCCGACGCCCGCCCCAGCCGTACTGCTGCTGAACCCGCAGCCGTCGCATCGGCCCCAGCGGCCGTTACGCCTGCCCCCGCCCCGGCGCCTTCGCGTCCCAGCCGCAGCCTGAGCGCTCCATCCACGCCGCGCCGCAGTGGCGGCGCCCGGATCAACAATCCCAGCCGCGAACTGGTATTGGCCCGCCGCGAAGCCCTGAGCCGCAGCGGCAAGCGCGCCAACACCTCCAAGGACCGCACCCGCACCGACCTGGGTGTGGTGCGCCCCACCGCCACCGAAGCAGCGGCTGCGCCAGCTCCGGCTGCAGCCAGCACTGCCGACAGCAAGCCCTGCGGTTGCAAGGGTGAAGGCCGTGATCGCTCGGCGACCCGCCTGAGCCTCGGCTCCAGCAGCTCCAGCGGCGGCGAGCGCCGCGCTCCGCATCGCAAGGGCACCGCCCAGCACAACCCCAGCCGCGCCCTGGTGCTGGCCCGCCGTGAAGCCCTCTCCAAGCGTGGCAAGTCGGCCAGCACGGCAAGCAAGAGCGGTCCGGCCGCAGTCGCCAAACAGATCAATCCTGACCTCAACGGCCGTGAGCTGGCCCAGAAGGTGCGCGAGCTCAAGAGCAAGAGTGGCTCTGCCGGCAGCAGCCGCAGTGGCGGCACCCGACCCAGTGGCCCCAACCGCCACGGTGCCAAGCAGGCCGCAGCAGCCGATGCCCATTGGAAGGTGGGCGTGAGTGAAACGGTCGGCGGGCAGGTGGTCACCGGCACCCAGGCCAACCGCTCCCCCAAGACCACCGGCAACGAAGCCGCCACCTGCCGTCCCATCACCGGCACCGAGTACCTCGGCGCCGAAGTGTTCCAGACCTTCTGCAACAGCGGCCCCACGGCGTCCCAGCCCGCCAAGGTGCGCGTCACCGCCACCACCCACGGCAACCGCGTCACCGGCAATGAGGTGGGTCGCTCCGACAAGGTGACCGGCGATGAGCCCGGCACCTGCAAGAGCGTCACCGGCACCGAATACGTGTCGGCCAACCAGTCAGCCGCCTATTGCGGCGGCGCCAACCCCAGCCCTCGCAAGGTGGGCCGCAGCCAGACCCTGGGCGGCCAGGCCGTCTCGGGTGTGATGGTGGGCCGCAGCAGCAAGGTGACCGGCGATGAGCCCGGCTCCGGCCTGCAGCTCACCGGCGACCAGTACCTCGGCGCCGAGCCCCCGGCCGCCGGCCGCGCCCCCGCCAAGGTGGCCAGCCAGCAGACCCTGCGCGGTACCGGCGTCACCGGCACCGCCGTGGGCCGCAGTGAGCGCGTGACCGGCGATGAACCCGGCAGCTGCCGCAACATCACCGGCGACGAATACATCGGCGCCCAGCAGTTTGGTGAGTTTTGCGGCGCCAGGCCCGCACCCGAAGCCGCCAAGGTGGGCTTCAGTGTCACCAACCGCAACCAGGTGGTGAGCGGCACCCGCACCGGCCGCTCGGGCAAGGTGACCGGCGATGAGCCCGGCACCTGCAAGGTGGTGACCGGTACTCCCTATGCCGGCCTTGAGCAGGCCAGTGATTACTGCGCCACGCCGGCCGTGCGCGCCGTTCGCGAGCGCACCCCCGTGCGCGGGGCCAACCGCATGAGCGGCATCCAGCCCGGCATCGGCGGCCACCTCACCGGTGCCGAGCGCGGTGCCTGTAAAGATGTCACCGGCACCCCCTACGTGGGCGCCGATCAGCAGGCCGCCGCCTGTGGCGCAGCCTCCACGGCGGATGCTGATTACCCCCAGAGCCTGGATCAGGCCCCCTGGCAGCGCTTCAGCGTGCAGTCGCCGGCCCGGGCGGCCCACACCGCCAGACAACGGGGCGGTGGGGTCACCGGAACCACCTATGAGCAGGGGAGCAGGATTACCGGTCCTTTTGATATGGCCGGTGACAAGGTCACCGGCACCGAACAGTTCCGCTTTGACCGCCGTGGCGCCCAGCTGTCCCGTGGTCCTGTTGAGACCACCGACGAGGGCGATGCCCCCCAGCGTCCGGTGTCGCGGGTGACCGGTGAAGGGATCTCCGCCGGTCTGCACATCACCGGCGACGACTGGGACCGCAACGCGCGGGTCACCGGCACCGAGGGAGCATCGGCTCGCCGCCGCAACCCCACCCGCACCGGCCCGATGCCGGCGATGGCGAGGGTGCAGCACAAGCGCAACGACGAGGTCCCCGAGCCGGTGAGCCGGGTGACCGGCTCCAGTGGCAACACCACCGCGGGATCGCTGATCACCGTGTCTGGCGGCGCCCGAGGTTGAGGCATCCATGCGGCGTTCTCTCGCCACCACCAACCGACCCCTGGCACCGACGGCCCCAACCCGTCGTGCCCTGGTGGCGGCCCAGGAGCCTTCCCCGGTCATTGCTTCTGAAGTTCGCTCCGAGTCGGTCGTTGGCCCACGGCAACGCCAGGTCAGGCCCCTGGCTGCGGCCAGTGCCCACCCATTGACCGACGGCGCCGCCAACGCGGCGCTGCACGACTACGACACCCAGGTCAAGGATGCATTCGATCGCATCGTGCCGGTGCTCAAGCGCATTGCCGCCCTGCAGCACGAGAGCGACTTCATTGGGTCGGCCCAGGAGGTGGCGCAGCGTGAGCTGGGCTTTGAGCTGCCGTTGCCGATCCTGGAGACCGCCTGGGTCACCCAGCTCGACATGCGCACCCTGTTTGCCTGGTGCGTGTTCGAGACCTATGGCCTGACCAGCCAGGCCTTCTTTGAGCAGGATCCGCTGCAGGCCCAGCCCGGCAGCCCCGCCTCTGAAGCCTTCAACGCCTTTTTGCTGTCGTGCGGATTCCATCTGCTCGACATCACCCCCTGCGCCGATGGTCGCCTGGCCCATGCCATCGCCTATGCGCTGCGCCTGCCGTTTGCCTCGGTGCGTCGGCGCTCCCATGCCGGGGCGATGTTTGACGTCGAGAACACCGTCAACCGCTGGGTCAAGAGCGAGCATCGCCGCTACCGCGAGGGCGAGCCCAACCCTGCCCAGGAGGACACCCGCTACCTGAAGGTCGTCCTGTATCACTTCAGTTCCAAGGACCCAGCCCACGAGGGCTGCGCCGCCCATGGCAGCGACGACGCCCTGGCGGCCAGCAGCGGCCTGCGCCGCCTCAATGACTTTCAACAGGCGGTCGAAAACAGCTTCTGCTGCGGCGCCTCGGTTGATCTGCTGTTGATGGGCATCGACACCGACACCGATGCGATCCGGGTGCACGTGCCGGGCATGGATGGCAGCACCAACCTGGAGCGCTGGCTCGATGCCCACGAGGCCTATGCCGCCACGGCTGCCCTCAGCCCTGAGCAGGGACGCCAGAAGCTCGAGCAGATGGTGGCCGATGCGGCTGCCTCAGCCCCCGATCCGGGCATGGTGCGGCTGATCGCCCGGCTGCTGGAGCACAACCTCTCCCAGATCGATTACGTGCGCCAGTTTCATGGCGGCGCCTACAGCGATGCGGGCCATGCCGAGCGCTTCATCGGTGTGGGCATCGGCTTCAAGGAGATCCACCTGCGCAATCTCACCTACTTCGCCTACATGGACACCGTCGAAGAGGGGGCCCCTGATCTCGACGTGGGCGTCAAGATCTTCACGGGACTCAACGTGTCGCGCGGTCTGCCGGTGCCCGTGGTGGTCCGCTTTGACTACAACGGCCAGGTGCCCGGCGCCCGCGAGCGCGCCATCGTGCGTGCGGAGCGAGTCCAGCACGCGATCGAGCAGCGCTATGGCGACCTGGTCGGTCAGGGGCTGCTGCATGCCCTGCTCACGGTGCGCGACCAGGGCCGCCACGTCCCGGCTGAGGCGGTAGGTTCCACCATCAGCTTTGCCAGTGCGGGAGGCCATTGACATGTTGATCTGCAAGGTCGTCAAACCCCTCGTCTCCACCAACCGCATCCCCGATTTCGAGCACAAGCACCTGCTCGTTGTGCTCGATGGCAGCACCCAGAAGGTGGCGGTGGACGCGGTGGGCTGCATTCCCGGTGACTGGGTGATCTGCGTCGGCAGCTCGGCCGCCCGCGAAGCCGCCGGCAGCAAGTCGTACCCGAGCGATCTGACGATCGTCGGCATCATCGATCACTGGGATCCCGAAGCCGCCAAGCAGGCTCCTGCCGCAGGCGGCAGCGCCGGAGGGACCAAGTAATGGAAATCATGCAGGTCACCGGATCGCTGGTGTGCACCCATCGGGTCGAGGGCCTCAAGCACTGGAACCTGCGCGTGCTGCGCACGCCCAAGGGCAAGCTCAGCGTGGCCGTCGATCCGGTGGGTGCTTCCCCCGGCAACTGGGTGTTCACCGCCAGCGGCTCAGCGGCACGCTTTGCCAGTGGTGATCCCGAGACCCATACCGATCTGACGATCGGCGGCATCATCGACTTCTGGGAGCCCGATGGCTGACGCCACCCCCCACCGCCGGCGCTGACGCCGGCCGCGCGCCGTTCTCCCCACCCTTTGCTCCGTCTCAGCCATGGCCATCCCCAGCAAGCCCGCCGCTTCCGCACCGGCCGCCGCTCCCAAGGCCGCCGGCACGAGCACACCAGCCCCCGCAGCGGCAGCCAGCCCGGCGGCAGCCAGCACTCCGGCCGCTGCCAAACCCGCTGCGGTGCCCGCAGCCAAGGCGGTCACCCCAGAGGTGGTCCCCGCCGGCAGCAGCAAGGGGGCCACGGCCCGACGCACCACCATCGCCCGCAGTGCCTCTGCGCGGCGCAGCACACCCGCCCGCAGCACGGCGGCCCGCAGCAGCAGTGCCCGCAGTGGCGGCAGCAGCAGCGGCGGCAGCACCAGTGGCGGCGCCGGCCGTGGTTCCACCTCTGCGGCCCGGGCCCCGCGCAGCCAGCCGATGGGATCCCCCATTCACGGCATTGCCCTGGGCATGATCGAAACCCGCGGCCTGGTGCCCGCGATCGAGGCTGCCGATGCCATGACCAAGGCCGCCGAAGTCACCCTGGTGTCCCGCGAGTTTGTCGGCGGTGGCTACGTCACGGTGATGGTGCGCGGCGAGACCGGCGCGGTCAACGCCGCGGTGCGGGCCGGTGCCGATGCCTGTGAGCGGGTGGGCGACGGTCTGGTGGCGGCCCACATCATTGCCCGCCCCCACGGCGAAGTTGAGCCTGCCCTGCACATGGCCGGCAACCGCAGGGCATGATGACCATGGACGCCGCTCACCCGCGCGTCCTGGGTTCTCTTGGTCGCGCCCTGAGCCTTGAGCTCACTGCTGTTCAGCAATACATGTCCCAGGCTTCCCTGCTGGAGCTCTGGGGTGACCTCGAAGCGGCCGAGCGCTTCCGCCGCGATACCGTCGAGGAAATGCAACACGCCGAATCCTTAATCAAGCGCATGCTGGCCTTGGGTGTGGCCCCGGCAGCCTCCCAGCTGCGGCCGGTCACCCACGCCCCCGACCTGGCTGGCCTGTTGCAGCAAAACCTGAAGCTGGAGCAGGACCTGATTCATCTTTATACCGATGCCGTGCGCTTCTGCCTGCTGATCGGCGATCAGCGCAGCCATGAGCTGTTTGCCTCCCTGCTCGATGATGAAGGTCACCACGCCGAAGCCCTCGAGGCCTGGCGGCGCGAACTGATCACCGACAGAGGCGGCTACGGAGCCTGGGCGGATGCCCGGGCCACCTTTTGATGGACCAGTCTGTTGCCCTGCCACTGTCGCTGCGACTGGCCTGGTTGATTCCGATCTACGGCTTCAGTGGCATGGCGCTGTCGCTGCCCTGGGCCACGGGGTGGATCAAGCGCAACGGACCGCGGCCAGCGGCCTACCTGAACCTGCTGGTGACCCTGCTGGCGGTGCTGCACGGCAGCTGGCTGCTCCGCCAGGTGCTGATCCTGGGTCCGCAGCATCTCGATTACCCCTGGTTCCAGGCCGCGGATCTCAATCTGCGCATCGGCTTTGACCTGTCGCTGACCAATCTGGCGGCCCTGGAGCTCGTCACCACGATGAGCCTGATCTGCCAGGTGTTTGCCCTGGGCTATCTCGACAAGGAGTGGTCGCTGGCGCGCTTCTACGCCCTGGTTGGCTTTTTCGAGGGGGCCATGTGCGGCGTGGTGCTCAGCAGCAACCTGGCGATGAGCTATTTCCTGCTGGAGATGCTCACCCTCTCGACCTATCTGCTGGTGGGCTTTTGGTATGCCCAGCCCCTGGTGGTGACGGCGGCCCGCGATGCCTTTCTGACCAAGCGGGTCGGCGATGTGCTGCTGCTGATGGGGGTGGTGGCCCTGTCGGCCTGGGCCGGCTCGATGGAGTTCGACGATCTCTATGCCTGGGCCGCGGATGCCGCTGCCAGCGGCTCAATCACGCCGTTGGCGGGCACGCTGCTGGGGCTGGGCTTGATCGCCGGTCCCATGGGCAAGTGCGCCCAGTTCCCCATGCACCTGTGGCTCGATGAGGCGATGGAGGGCCCCAACCCAGCCTCGATCCTGCGCAATTCAGTGGTGGTCACCTGCGGCGCCATCGTGCTGCTCAAGCTGATGCCGGTTCTGGCCCCGCTCTCACCCCTGGCCACCCAGGTGCTGCTGGTGGTGGGCACGATCAGCGCCATCGGAGGTGCACTGGTGGCGCAGGCCCAGGTGGATCTCAAGCGGGCCTTCAGCTACGGCACCACCTCCTATCTGGGCCTGGTGTTCATCGCTATCGCCCTGCAGCGCCCCGGCATTGCCCTGCTGCTGCTGTTTGCCCATGGCCTGGCCCGCGCCCTGCAGTTCATGGGGGTGGGCAGCGTGATCGCCGCCACCAATTGCCAGGACCTCAGCGAGCTTGGCGGCATCGGCACCCGCATGCCCGCCACCCTGCTGGCCTTTGCGGTGGGCAGTGCCGGCCTGGTGGGCCTGCTGCCCCTTGGCACGTTCTGGTGTTACGGCCTGATGCTGACCACCCTGCTGCCGCAGTCGCCCGCCATCGCCGCGGTGTTTCTGATCACCAACCTGCTCAGCGCCCTCAATGCCACGCGCGTCATGCGCTCGCTGTTCTGGGGGCCTGTACTGCCCAAGACCAAGCGCACCCCCGAGGCCAACTGGCTCATGGCCCTGCCGATGGTGAGCCTGATGGTGGTGGTGCTGCTGCTGCCCTTGATCATGCAGCGCATCGATCCGGTGCCGGGCATCGCCGCCTTCCCGCTGTGGATCGGCCTGCTGGTGGCCGGCAGCGGCCTGGCGGGGGTGTTGCTGGCGCTGATCCTGCCCCAGGAGCAGTTCTGGTCGCGCACCCGTCAGCCCGTGGTGCGCGTCATTCAGGACCTGCTCGCCTACGACTTCTACACACCCGAGCTCTACCGCCGCACCATCGTCAACTTGGTGGCCTCGCTGGCCCGTGTGGTGCTGTGGTTTGACCGCACCGTGGTCAAGGGTCTGGTCGATGGCCTTGGCCGCCTGTCGCTGTCGACCGCCGAGGGGCTCAAGCTCACCGTGAGCGGGCAGCTGCAGAGCTATGTGCTCACCCTGATCGTGTCGATTGTGCTGCTGCTCTCGGCGCTGCAGTGGCTGCGAGGGGGGCTGGGCTGATGCTGCTCTCCGGCCTGCTGCTGATTCCGTTTGGGGGCTGCCTGGCGCTGCTGCTGTGGCCCGGTGGCCCCAGCCCCCAGCGGTTGCGCTGGATCACGATTGCGATCCTGCTGGCCCAGCTGCTGTTGAGTGTGGTGGTCACGGCGGCGTTCGATCCCGCCGATTCCGGCATGCAGTTGCAGGAGCTACATCGCTGGGTGCCAGGCATCGGCCTCGACTACGCCCTTGGCATCGATGGCCTGTCGCTGCCCCTGGTGCTGGTGAATGCCGCCCTCACCCTGGTGTCGGCGGTGATCACCCGCGACATCGACCGGCGCCCGAGGTTGTACTTCGCCATGCTCCTGCTGATCAGCGGCGCGGTGAATGGCGCCTTTCTGGCCCAGAACCTGCTGCTGTTCTTCCTGTTCTACGAGCTTGAGCTCATCCCCCTGTGGCTGCTGGTCTCGGTGTGGGGCGGTGTGGATCGGGCCTATGCGGCCACCAAGTTTCTGATCTTCACCGCCATCTCAGGGATGCTGATTCTCGGCGCCTTCCTGGGCTTGGCCCTGCTCACCGGCAGCGTTGATTTCAGCCTGACGCCCGTGCTGAGCGAGCGCCTCACGATGGGCGGGCAGCTGCTGCTGCTGGTGCCGCTGCTGCTGGGCTTTGGCATCAAGATCCCGCTGGTGCCGCTGCACAACTGGCTTCCCGACGCCCACACCCAGGCATCCACCCCGGTGTCGGTGCTGCTGGCGGGGGTGTTGCTCAAGCTCGGCACCTACGGCCTGCTGCGCTTTGGGCTGCAGTTGTTCCCCGAAGCCTGGGCCCTGTTGGCCCCGGGGCTGGCCATCTGGGCTGCCGTGTCGGTGCTTTATGGCTCGTTTGCCGCGATCCTGCAGACCGACATGAAGCGCATGGTGGCCTACAGCTCGGTCGGTCACATGGGCTACGTGTTGCTGGCGGCGGCCGCCGGCACCCCGGTGGCCCTGCTGGGGGCTGTGTTCCAGATGGTCAGCCACGGCCTGATTTCGGCGCTGCTGTTCCTGCTGGTTGGCATCGTCTACCGCAAGACCGGCACCCGCAATCTGCAGGTGCTGCACGGTCTGCTCAACCCCGAGAAGGGCTTGCCCTTCACCGGATCGCTGATGATCGTGGCGGTGATGGCCAGCGCCGGGCTGCCGGGGATGGCGGGCTTCATTTCGGAATTTCTGGTGTTTCGCGGCAGCATTAGTGTTTTCCCCCTCGCCACGCTGCTGTCGATGGTGGGTTCCGGCCTGACTGCTGTCTATTTCCTGTTGCTGGTCAACCGGGTGTTCTTCGGGCGCCTGGCGATCACGCCCCCCACGGGCGATGCCGCCGTCGATGGCAAGCTCGACGTACGCCTGGCGCCGGTGGCCCCCCGCGAAACCCTGCCAGCCATCGGCCTGGCGGCGGCTGTGGTGATCCTGGGTCTGCTGCCGGTGACCCTGGGCCACCTCAGCGAGAGCGCGACCACGGCCATGGCCGTGAGCCAGGAGATGGCTGTGCTCCACCCCATGACCGCCACCCTCACCCCGGGAGTGCGCTGAGATGCCGGTCATCTCTGCCGATCTGGTGCATGCCGACCCCTCCCTGGGCGTCGAGGCCGTGCAGCAGCGGCTGCTCAGTGGCCAGACGCTGCTGAGCGACACCGCCGACCATCTGCTCGAGGTGGTTGCCGTGCTGGAGAGCTACGGAGAGGTGCTCGATGCTTACAGCATCAACCTCATCTACCAGGCCGAGCAGCAGTTTCTCAATCCGTTCCCGATCTTCAAGTTCCTCGATGGTGACCTGAACCCCGCCAAGATCTGGCGCCATCTCAACCACGACCGCATCAATTTCGAGTACGCCGAGTACTGCCAGAAGGCGATGTTCTGGCATGCCACCGGTGGCATGGACGCCTACCTCGATTCGCCCGAGTTTGCTGCCAACTGCCGCGCCATCATCAACGCCAAGCGCCGCCGCGATCCGCTGTTGGCCGTTCTGGCGCCCCTGTTTCCCGGTTTTCTGCCGGAGCTGATCCGCTCGGCAGCCACCACCCATGCCCTGGGTCAGTTCTGGCGGGTGATGAGCGACCTGTTCCTGGACCTCGCCGCTGCCGAACGCGACGGCCGGGTGCGCAGCATCCCCCAGGTGGTCGACTTCATCAAGGATGGCCTGGTGGCGGCGGCGGCCAACCCGATTCACTACGGCGTCAGCATCGGCGCCGAGCACTATTGGGTGCTGCCGCCCGAGGCGGGACTCACCTTCCTGGTGGATGTGGCGGTGCCCTATGTGGAAGCGGTGTTTCTACGCGGGATGCCGTTTCTGGGCACGGTGAGCTTCAACGCCCAGGCCCAGCAGATCTCCCCCGATCTGGCCCAGTTTGCCTATGGGGCGCTGTATGCCGACCCGCTGCCCACCATGGGCGCCGGCATCCCCCCCAGCCTGCTGATGCAGGACATGTACCGCCATCTGCCGCAGTCTTTGCACGACTGGTACCGCGAGCGCACCCGTGGCGAGGGCGACGTGCGCGTGAAGATCTGCAAGAGCTTCCAGAAGGCGATGTTCTGCGTCACCAACGCCGCCATCAATGGCACCATGCCCCACGCCCTGGATACGGCCGATCCCCAGCATCAGCAAGCCAATGCCGCCTATGCCCTGGCCTGGGCCACGCGCCTGGCGGCAGGCCGCACCGACTGTCTGTCGGCCTAGCAGGGGTCAGGCGTAGGTTGTGGACATGGATCAGCCCTGGACACCACGGCCGAAACCTGAGCAGCCTGATCGGCTCGAGCGGCGCATCGAATTCGCCGATTACCAGGCCACCCGCGACTTTCTCGAGCGGCTCAACGGCCTGTTTGAAGCCCGGCAGCGGTTTGCCGATCTCAGTTTTGGTCGCACCTACGTGAACATCACCGTGAGGCCCGATGGCAATGAGGCGGTGGTCGGGCCTGACGAGCAGGCCCTGGCTGACGCCATCGATGCGTTGTTGACGCGCTGAAGACACAAAATGACCAACCCCCTGCCGTCGGAATCAGCAGCTGAGCTCGATGCCGATGGCGGGTCATCCATCGACCTGACCCAGGCCTATGACGCCGCCGGCATCCAGGCGGTGCTCGACCAGCTCGATGACGAGTTGATCGGGCTGCAACCGGTCAAGGCACGTCTGCGTGAGATCGCGGCCCTGCTGGTGGTCGACAAGGCCCGGGCCTCCCTGGGGTTGCAGACCACGCCGCCCAGCCTGCACATGTCGTTCACGGGGCCGCCCGGCACGGGCAAGACCACCGTGGCCGAGCGCATGAGCATGATTCTGCACAAGCTCGGCTATGTGCGCAAAGGCCATGTGGTCACCGCCACGCGCGATGACCTGGTGGGGCAATACATCGGTCATACCGCCCCCAAGACCCGCGAGATCCTCAAAAAGGCGATGGGCGGTGTGCTGTTCATCGATGAGGCCTATTACCTCTACCGCCCCGAAAACGAACGCGACTACGGCGCCGAGGCGATCGAGATCTTGCTGCAGGTGATGGAGAACAACCGCGACGATCTGGTGGTGATCTTTGCCGGCTACAAGGAGCGGATGGATGTCTTCTATCAATCCAACCCTGGCCTGTCGTCGCGGGTGGCAAACCACATCGACTTCCCCGACTACAGCGCCGATGAGCTGCTGGCGATTGCCCGCTTGATTCTGGCGGCTGAGCACTACCGCTTCAGCGAGGAGGCCACCGCGGCCTTTGGCGAATACATTCGCCGCCGCATGCAGCTGCCGTTCTTTGCCAATGCCCGCTCGATCCGCAACGCCATCGACCGGGCCCGCATGCGTCAGGCTGGTCGTCTGTTCAAGACCATGGGCACGGCGCTGCGCAAGCGTGACCTGATCACGATCGAAGCCGTCGACATCACCGCCAGCCGCGTGTTTGCCGGTGAAGTGGAAGGACTGGATCCGGCTCGACCACTCACCTGAGTCTGCGATAGGGCATCAGCGTCTGTTCTGGCCACAACGTTTATTCAGTGGCGCCAGGGCCTCAGCGTTTCTTGCGCGAATCAATCTGCAAGAGATCGCGCACCTGCTGCACCTGCCGTGCCAGGGCCGGGTCGCTGTTGAGCTTCTTGTCGACCTGCTCGACGGCGTACATCACCGTGGAGTGATCCTTGCCGCCGAACACCTCGCCAATGCGCGGGAGCGACAGATCGGTGCTTTGCCGCATCAGGTACATGCCCACCTGCCGGGCCTGGGAGACGTTGCGCTTGCGGCTGGCGCTGCGCATCTCGTCGCGGCTGACGCCGAACACTTCGGCCACCTTCTCAACCACCTGCTCGGGCGTCACCTCCACATCGGCGCCACCGGGATTGAGCATCGGCGCCACCGATTCCACCGTCATCGGCAGGCCGGTGATCGAAGCGAAGGCGACGGCGCGGGTGAGGGCGCCCTCCAGCTCGCGGATGTTGGAGGTGAAGCGGCCGGCGATGAACTGAATCAGCTCCCGCGGCAGGCTCATCGCCTCCTGCTCGGCTTTTTTGTGCAGGATCGCCATGCGGGTCTCCAGATCGGGGGCCTGGATGTCGGCGATCAGCCCCATCGAAAAGCGCGAGATCAGGCGCTCCTGCAGTCGCGGAATCTGGCTGGGGGGCCGGTCGCTGGCAATCACGATCTGGCGGCCGGCTTCGTGCAGGGCGTTGAAGGTGTGGAAGAACTCCTCCTGGGTGTACTCCTTGCCTTCGATGAACTGGATGTCGTCGACCAGGATCAGATCGGCGGCGCGGTAGCGGTTGCGAAAAGCCTGCATGCCGTCCTTGCGGATGGCCTGGATCAGGTCATTGGTGAAGGTTTCGGTGCTCACATAAAAGACCCTGGCCGCCGGGTCGATCTCGAGCCGGTACTGGCCGATGGCCTGCATCAGATGGGTCTTGCCCAGGCCCACGCCGCCGCACAGAAACAGCGGGTTGAACTCGCGCCCGGGCGCTTCAGCCACCGCCAGGGCCGCCGCGTGGGCCATGCGGCTGTTGGGTCCCACCACGAAGCGATCAAACACGTAGCGGCCATTCAGCCCGTTGCCGCTCTGGGCCTGGGGGCTGCTGGCTGCTGCGCTGGCCTGTGCCGCCGGCTGGGGTGGGAGCGTCGACGGTGCTGCCGCCCCCGCCAGACCCGACGCTGCTGGGGTGCTGCCATCGGGCATCCCCTTGGCGCTGTGCACGCTCACCTCGACCGGCTGGCCGGCGATGCTGCTGGCGGCAGCCGTGATCGCACTCAGGTAGTTCTTGCGCAGCCAGCCGCAGGCGAAACTGTTGGGAGCCTCCAGCTCCAAGCACCCATTGGCAAACGCGATGCAGCGGGCCGGCCGGATCCAGGTCTCAAACGTCGGTTTGCTCAGGCTTGCCTGAAGATCCTGCTGAATCTGGTGCCACAGCTGCTCCCCATGCTGCACCGACAACCACAATCACGACTCGCGACTATACGCAGATCAACCCGGTGGAACCGTTGCCCATGACACGCATATTACTGTCCCTGAGCCTCGCTGCCGCCTTCGGGGCTGGCCTGCTGAGCGGCTGCGACGGGCGTCTGCCGGGGTTGCCTGGCGGCGGCTGGCGGCAGGAACCGGCACGCATCACCGATGCCGCGCCCACGGCACCGTTGCAACCCGGTAGCAATGTTATCGTTGACGCGGTGCGCCGCGTCGGACCGGCCGTGGTGCGGATCGACACCGTCAAGCGCACGATCAATCCGCTCGGCGGTTTGTTTGGTCAGGGCCCGTCGATCCAGCAGCAGCAGGGCCAGGGGTCGGGCTTCATCACCCGCTCCGATGGCGTGATTCTCACCAATGCCCATGTGGTGGAAGGCGCCAACGAGGTGAGTGTGACCCTGCCCGATGGCCGCACCTTTGGCGGCAAGGTGCTCGGCAGCGATCCCCTCACCGATGTGGCCGTGGTCAAGGTGGTGGCCAGCCGCCTGCCGGTGGCACCCCTGGGCGATTCCAGCAAGTTGCGCCCCGGGGAATGGGCGATCGCCATCGGCAACCCCCTCGGCCTGGACAACACCGTCACGGCCGGCATCATCAGCGCCATCCAGCGCACCAATGCCCTCGGTGAGGGGCAGCGGGTGCCCTACATCCAGACCGATGCCGCCGTGAATCCCGGCAACAGTGGCGGCCCCCTGATCAACGACCGCGGCCAGGTGGTCGGCATCAACACCGCGATTCGCCAGGCCCCAGGGGCAGGCTTGAGTTTCGCGGTGCCGATCAACGTTGCCCGCCAGATCGCCGAGCAGATCGTGGCGCGTGGCTATGCCAGCCACCCCTACATCGGCGTGCGGTTGCAGACCCTCACGCCCCAGCTGGCCCGTGAGATCAACGCCTCCACCAGCGAGTGCCGGCTGCCCGAGGTCAACGGCGTTGTCGTTGTCGATGTGGTCAACGGCAGCCCGGCGGCCAAGGGGGGGCTCAAGAGCTGTGACCTGATCGAGGCCGTGGGCGGCAAGGCGGTGCGCAATCCCTCGGAGGTGCAGCTGGCGGTTGATGGGGCCCGGGTCGGGGTGACCCTCGACCTGCGCATCCGCCGCGGGCAGCAACAGCTCACCCTGGGCGTCAGGCCCGCCGAGCTGCCCCACCGCCGTTGAGGCGGCGTCGGCTGGTGGTGGTGATGGCCCGTTGGCCGGCGCCGGGGCGTTGCAAGCGCCGGCTGGCCGCGGGCCTTGGAGCGCAGCGTGCAGCGGCCGTGCAGCAGCGCCTGCAGCAGCACACCCTGGCGGTGCTCGATCAGGCCTGCAGCCGCATCGGCGTAGACAGCCGGCTGGCCGTATCTGGCGTGGGGCCGAAGGCGGCCGGGCGCCTGCTTCAGGGCCCGGTGGTGCTGCAGGGTCAGGGGGGCCTGGGCCTGCGCATGCAGCGCCAGTTTGGCTGGGCGTTTCGCCAGGGGTATCAGCAGGTGGTGCTGGTGGGCAGCGATCTGCCCCAGCTGGCCGCCACCGATCTGCAGCAGGCGTTTGCGGCGCTGCAGCAGGCACCGCTGGTGCTGGGGCCGGCGGCCGATGGGGGCTATTGGCTGATCGGCCTTCGCCAGTCGGCTCCCGGACTGTTTGCCGGGGTGGCCTGGGGCAGCGCCACCGTGCTGCAGCAGACCCTTGAGCGAGCCACCCAGCTCGGGCTCATGGCGACCCTGCTGCCTTGCCGCCACGATCTCGATCGCCCGGGCGATCTGCAGCGGTGGCGCTAACGCCTGCGCCAACGGCGGCGCCACTGGCGGTGGTCATCCCCGCGCTCAACGAGGCCAGCAGGCTGCCGCTGCTGCTGGGCGATCTGGCCATGGGTCAGGACCTGATCGCTGAGCGGGTGGTGGTCGATGGTGGCAGCCGTGATGGCACCGCGACCCTGGCTCGGCTGGGCGGGGCCCGGGTGGTGCAGGCCTGCCGCGGCAGGGGGGCGCAGCTGCTGGCCGGCATCGCCACCACCACGGCCCCGTGGCTGTGGCTGCTGCATGCCGATGCCCGCCTGCCAGGCCACTGGCCTGCGCGAGTCGAGTCTGTGCTGCTCGATCCAGCGGCTGCTGGGTCGGCGCATCAGGCTTGGTTTGGTGAGCTCAGGGTTGCCTTGCCGGGTCCGCAGGTTCGGCTCCTGGAGGCATTGGTGGCCCTGCGCAGCCGCCTGGGGCAGCGCCCATACGGCGACCAGGGGCTGCTGCTCAGCCGCGCCGCCTACGAGCGCTCTGGGGGTCTGCGGCCCCTGGCACTGATGGAGGATCTGGAGTTTGCCGAGCGCTTCAGCCGCAGCGGTCGCTTCTGTCCGCTGGGCCTGCCACTCACCGTGGATGGCCGCCGCTGGCGGCGTCATGGCGTGCTCGCCACAAGCTGGCGCAATGCCCGTCTGCGGCGCGCCTGGCGCCGCGGTTGCAGCCCCGAGGCTTTGCTGCAGCGCTACCAGGCCTGAGTGCTCAGGGGGCATACCAAAAGGCGCAGCGGCGCTGCAGGGGTTCCAGCTCCCAGCCCTGGGCCTCGTAAAAGGCCACCACACCGGGGTCGGCAAACAGGCTCACCCGCTCCACCTGCTGTTGTTGCAACAGCTCCAGCACATAGGCCATCAACTGCTTGCCCAGGCCAGCGCCCTGATACAGCGGATGCACTGCCACATCCCAGATGGTGGCATCAACGATGCCGTCACCGGTGCAGCGGGCAAAACCCACCAGCTTCGGCAGCCGCGGATCGTGACGCCACAGTCCCACCAGCAGCAGGCTGTTCTGCAGGGCGCGGCGCACCCGCCGCAGCGGCCGCCGGCTCCAGCCCACCGCATCGCACAGCTGCTCGAGTTCGATCAGGTCGATCTCCCGCTCGCGGCTCAGCACCAGGGTCAGCTGGCCGGCTGGGGTGCTGCAGAGGCGATGCTGCTGCCCGTAGAGATGAGTGAGCAGCTCAGACATCTGAGAACGATCTGCCGCGGTTGATGGAGACACCCCGATCCTCTCCCATGCTGGTTTGGCTGTTGCTGCCGTGACTGCATTGGCCGACTCAGAGGCTGGCCAGGCCGCGCTCCTGCAGTTCGGCCAGCCGCGCATAGAGGCCGCCGCTGCGGCGCAGCTCCTGGTGGCTGCCCTGCTCCACCAGCCGTCCGCGCTGCAGCACCAGGATGCGATCGGCGGCCTCCACCGTGGCGAGCCGGTGGGCGATCACGATCGCGGTGCGCCCTTGCAGCACGTTGCCCAGGTCGCGCTGCAGGGTGGATTCGGTGGCCGGATCCATGAACGCGGTGGCTTCATCCATCACCAGCACCGACGGGTTGCGGATCGCCACCCGTGCCACCGCCAGCAGCTGCCGTTCACCAGAAGACAGGTTGCCGCCGCGTTCGCGCAGCTGGCTGGCCAGGCCGTCGGGCAGGCGCTTGATCAGCGGGTTGAGGCCGAGGTCAAGGCAGGTCTGCTCCAGCTGGTCGCGGTCGATCGCCACATCCAGCCGCAGGTTGTCGGCCACCGTGCCGCTGAACAGGAACGTGTCCTGCAGCACCACCCCGAGCTTCTGGCGCAGGGTCGCCTGGGGGAGATCGCGAATGTCGACCCCGTCGAGCAGGATGCGCCCCTGCTGCGGTTCGTAGAGGCGGCACAGCAGCCGGATCACCGTGGTCTTGCCCGAGCCGGTGGGCCCCACAAGCGCCACGTGCTCACCGGGGGCGATGCGCATCGACAGGTGCTCGAGGATCGGCTCATCGGGCCGGTAGGCAAAGCTCACATCGTCAAAGATCACGTCGGCGGGGGCGCCGTCGGCAGCGGTTGCCATGGCACCCGGCCTTGACACAGGCGCGGTTGCGATGGCGGGGCGATCGGCGATCTCGATCGGTTCCTCGAACAGCTCGCCGATGCGTTCCACGGCGGTCATGCCGCCCTGAATCTGGGTGAAGCGTTCAGCCAGCTGGCGCAGCGGGTCAAACAGGCGCTGCGAGTAGAGGATGAAGGTGGTCAGGGTGCCCAGCCCCATGGCCCCGGCGCTCACCATCGAGCCGCCCAGGGCCAGCACCACCGCCACCGCCACCAGAGCCACCCATTCAATGAAGGCGGAAATGGCGCTGTCGTAGAGGATCGTGCCGGCCACGGCCTTGCGGTAGGCCCCCGTGGTGACGGCAAAGCGCTCACTGTTGAGCCGTTCGCGCCTAAACATCTGCACCACCTCGAGGCCCTGCAGGTTTTCCTGCAGGTCGGCATTGAGCTGGCTCAGCTCCTCCCGCACGCGGTAGTTGGCCTTGCGGTAACGCTTCTGCAGCCACAGGATGCCGAGCGTCACCGGCACCTGGCTGATCAGCAGCAGCAAGCCCAGGCGCCATTCGATCGTGATCATCGTGGCGGCGATCACCGCCAGGGTCACCAGGTCGGCCAGCACCCCCACGGCGCCGCTGCCGAACACTTCGGCCAGGGCATCGACGTCGCTGGTGAGGCGGGTGAGCAGCTTGCCCACCGGTGTGCGGTCGTGAAAGCGCAGCGACAACGCCATCGCGTGGGCAAACAGGTCATCGCGGATGCGGGCTGTGAGCCGCTGCCCAACGGCCTGCACGTTGAAGCTCTGGAAGCCCTGCAGTCCGAGCCGCAGCAGCACCGCACCCAGCAGCAGCAGCACCAGCAGCTGCAGCGCCTGCCCCACCGGCATGCCCGCAAGCCAGGGCATGGTCGGTTCGCGCCGCAGCACGGCGATCGCCTGGCCTACCAACAGCGGCTGCACCGCCGCCGCCAGGGCCACCGGAATCAGCAGCACCAGCGTGAAGCTCAGGCGTTTGCGGTCGCGGGCCAGGTAGGGGAGCAGCCGTTGCAGCCGCCGGCGATCGGTGTTGGCCATCAGGCGGCCTTGGCTGGCTGCTGCAGTCGTTGCAGCTGGGTCACCAGTTCGGCCAGGTCGCCCCCATCGAGGCGCAACGCCAGCGGATGGCCGATCAGTCGCGCCGTGCTGTGAAACAGGTCTTCAATTGCCACCAGGCCGTTCTCCTGCAGGGTGCGGCCGGTGGCCACCAGGTCGACGATCGCCTCGCTCATGCCGGTGATCGGGCCCAGCTCCACCGAGCCGGTGAGGTGGATCAGTTCGACCGGCAGATCAAGGCTGTCGAAAAAGGTTTCGGCGCAGCGGGTGAACTTGCTGGCGATGCGGCAGTGGGCCGGCAGGTCGGCGGCGCGGCGGTAGGGGCTGCTGGCCTTCACCGCCACGCTCATGCGGCAGCCGCCGAAACCCAGATCCACCAGCTGGGCCACGGGCAGTTGATGCTCCTGCAGCACGTCGAAGCCCACCACCCCCAGCTGCGCCTGGCCGTAGCTCACATACACGGGCACATCGGCATTGCGCACCAGCAGGGCCCGCGCCCGGCCGCAGCGGCTGGGCACCATCAGCTGGCGGTTGCCGGCCTCGAGCAGGGCCGAAAAATCAAGCCCCACGGCCGCAAAACAGCGCACCGAGTCCTTGAGCAGGGCGCCCTTGGCCAGGGCAATCGTGATCATCGGCAGGGCAGCGGCAGCGATCATGGGGGTGGCCGCAGCTCGGACTTTAACGATGGCCCCATCCCCAGCCGCTCCGCTGCAGATCGAGGCGGTGCCCGTGCTTGACGACAACTACGTGTTTTTGCTGAGCCGCGGCAGCGAAGCGGTGCTGGTGGATCCGGCCGTGGCCCCGCCGCTGATCGAGCGGCTTGAGCAGCGGCAGCTGCAGCTGGTGGCGGTGCTGCAGACCCATCACCACCACGACCACATCGGCGGCACCCCCGAGCTGCAGTGTCGCTGGCCCCGATGCCGGGTGGTGGCCGCCGCCGCCGACCGCAGCCGCATCCCGTTTCAGACCGATCCGGTGGCCGACGGTGATCGGCTCAGCCTGCTGGGTGAACCGATCACGGTGCTGGCGGTGCCGGGCCACACCCGGGCCCATGTGGCGTATCACCTGCCCAACAGCGGTGATCTGTTCGTCGGTGACACCATATTTGTGGCGGGCTGCGGACGGCTGTTTGAAGGCACCCCCGAGCAGCTCTGGCAAGGGCTGCAGCGCCTCACCGCCCTGCCGCCCGACACCCGCATCTGGTGTGCGCATGAGTACAGCGCCGCCAACCTGCGCTGGGCGCTCGAGCAGGTGCCTGCTGCAGATCCGCTGCGTGTTGCCCTGGACCAGCGTCTGCAGCAGGTCGAGCAGCTGCGCCGCCAGGGGCAGCCCAGCGTGCCCAGCACCGTGGCGGCCGAGCGGGCCACCAACCTGTTTGTGCGCAGCAGCAATCCAGCCGCGTTGGCCGAGCTGCGCCGCCACAAGGATCACTGGCGCGGTTGAACCGCCATCACGGCCAGCCGGCCCGGATACAGCAGCGCCTCGGTGCCGGGTCGATGCCGCAGCTGGCAGCGCTGGCCCCGCGGCCAGTCCTGCTCCAGGGGCAGCCGCAGGCGCATCCGCAGCTCCCCAATCTGCACCTGATACAGCCATTCGCGCCCCAGAAATTCACGCCCCAGCACCCAGCCCTCGGCAGCGGCATCGGGAATCAGCTCGAGGCCATCGGGGCTGACCAGCAGCTGCAGGGCCTCACCACTACTAATAGCCGCCTCCAGGCCGTCACCGCCGTATGCATCGCGCAACTGCCAGGCACCCACGGCGGTTTGCAGGGTCGACCCCGTGGCCGAGATCACCGGCAATAGGTTGGCCTGCAACACAAAGCGCCCCACAAAGGCGCTGGCGGGGCGTTGCACCAGCTCCCGGGGGCTGGCGATCTGGTGCAGCTGTCCCTGCTCCAGCACCGCCACGCGGTCGCAGATCGCCAGGGCTTCTTCAGGGTCGTGGGTCACGATCAGTCCGCAGGCGCCGCATTGGCTCAGCACCCCGGGCAGCTCACTGCGCAGGCGCAGCCGCACCTCCACATCGAGGTTGGAGAAGGGCTCATCCAAAAGCACCACCGCCGGGCCAGGGGCCAGGGCGCGGGCCAGGGCAAGCCGCTGGCGTTGGCCGCCCGAGAGTTCGTGCGGGTAGCGCTGCTCCAGCCCTTGCAGGCCCAGCAGCTCCAGCAGCCAGGAGGCCCGGCTGGTGTCGGTCCCCCGCCGCAGCCCAAAGCAGGCATTGGCCCAGGCCGTCAGATGGGGAAACAGGGCGTAGTCCTGAAACACCATGCCCACCCCGCGGCGCTCCGGTTCGAGCCAGCGCTGGGGCCCGGCCACCTCGCGTCCGTCGATGCAGACCCGGCCCTGCAGGGGCCGCTCAAAGCCGGCGATCAGCCGCAGCAGGGTGGTCTTGCCGCAGCCCGAGGGACCGAGCAATCCCACCAGTTCGCCTTCGCGCAGCTCCAGATCGATGCCCTGCAAGGTCCAGCTGCTGCTGGCCTCGCCATAGCGGTGCCAGAGCTGCTGCAGTTGCACCTGCGCACGCAGCGGCAGATCGTGGGGACGCAGCTCAGCAAGGGGGGTGGCGATGACCGACAGGCCGCAGTGGCCATAAGCTCCGCCCCATCCTCCCCTGCGCCCTGCGATGCCATCAATGCCCGAGCTGCAAGCCGTCAACACCAGCGCGGCGCCCGCCCCCGTGGGCCCCTACAACCAGGCGGTTAGGGCCGGCAATCTGCTGTTCTGCTCGGGCCAGATCGCCCTTGACCCCGCCAGCGGCGCGATGGTGGGCGGCGGCGATGTGCAGGCGGAAACCCGGCAGGTGCTGAGCAACCTTCAGGCCGTGTTGGCCGAGGCGGGATGCAGACCCCAGCAGGTGGTGCGCACTACAGTGTTCCTGGCTGATCTGGCCGATTTCGCCAAGGTCAATGCCCTCTATGCCGAGGTGTTCGGCCATGGGGTTGCCCCTGCGCGAGCTTGCGTCCAGGCAGCGGCGCTCCCCAAGGGCGCCCGCGTTGAGATCGATTGCATCGCCGTTCTGGCCTGAACTCAGGACTCGAGGGCGCAATCCATCAGGCTTGAGGCCTGCTGATCCACAGCGCGCAGGCGCTCAATGATGCCCTGCAGATCCACGGCCGAGAGCTCGCCGTCACTGCCCCATTTCATGCAAGACGGGGCTTCTGCTGCTGCTGGTGTGTCGGTGCGCTGATGGCCCGATCCGTCGGGCTGCCAATCGATCCCCATGGCGTGCTCCCGTGTCATGGATTCCACACTAGGAGCGCATCCAGGCCTTGGCGAGGTGTGCTGAATCTTTTCAGCAACCGGCAGGCTCGTCAGCGGCACCAGGGTGTTCTCGCGCTGGCAGCGTCGATATGGGCTTGCGCCATGGGATGGCGATCGTCACGCCATGGCGTCCAGGCAGCACAGCGCCCTAAAAGCTGTCCAGGTTCCAGCACATGGAGCGCATCACAACCGCACATGGGCGATTCCACGGTCTGTCACGAGCGGCCTGGTTAGGACCAGATGGTGCTGGTGCGATCGCTACCAGCCGTTCACCCAATGCAAATGGAGAACAACATCATGGTGATCCAACTCCTGGATTTACTCACATGTGAAGTGCTCTCAGGTGGCAGTGGACAAGATGTGACCAACACCATGAATCCCAACCGGGTTGCTGACCCGCTGTTTG
>Ga0194129_10003484_pt1 | contig 21805 bp, 16 predicted proteins | sample TA2KigCa35mmetaG_FD_150862 | JGI IMG/M metagenome (GOLD analysis project Ga0194129, IMG submission 150862) | Freshwater microbial communities from Lake Tanganyika, Tanzania - TA2015038 Kigoma Deep Cast 35m | ecosystem: Environmental > Aquatic > Freshwater > Lake | place: Tanzania: Lake...
GTCGGAGGCGGCTTGCACATCCCGGATAAAACGCTGCGGCGAGCCGCAGGCCAGGGGCAACCACGGGGATCGAGCCTGGCGCAACAGCCCCGGTGGCTTGGGCCCCGCCAAGACTCCCCTGCTCCACAGCGCGGAACTTCTGGGGTTGATGCGTGTACTCCAGCACTGTCGAACCGCCGTTCGACCATCCAACGAGGGCAATCCTTGAGGGATCCGCGCGATCCTGTCTGCCGAGCCAGCTTATCGCAGCCGTCACGTCGTCGCGCCGCATCGTCTGGTCAACCGCCGGTAGCTCGTCGCGTCGGCGGGTGCAGATTTGCCGCGTCCCGCGTGCACTGAAGGAATCCACGGCGAGTACATGCCAGCCTCGCTCAAGCAGCAGCGCTGCGTAGCGCAGAGTACGCGCATCCGGCTGACCCTTCCGGTTGAGCATGCCGCCACAACCGTGCAAGAGCATGACAACGGGGCGAGACGCTGGACCGGGAGAATCGGTCTGCCACCACCACCCGTGAATAAGCGCAACGGGCCCATGCGCAACCTCGATGTCTACCCTACTCGCGGTGGTCAAGAGGCCGTTCCCGGCCTCGGGCGCATTGCGCGAAACAACGCGGAGCGCCACGTTTGGCACGATTGGCACGGTTTGCTCGTCTGGCACGTTCGGCACAGTTGGCACGTTCGGCACGTTCGGCACGGTTGGCACGTTTGCCACGCTGACCCCTCCAAGCGAGCCACCGTTGTGGGCCAGCGCATCGGGGAGCGCTGCACCCAGCATTGCGCAGATTGCAGCAATGGTCAGGGCCGTTGAAACCGCTGAAACCGCTGAAATCGGCAGCCCGCCCCTCTTCCCCCGAACCTCAATCCAGAAGCGGCGAGGTTGCCGACTCGGGTCCCCTGGTCGAAAGCGGGGCCGCAAGCGCCTCGTCACGTTTCCTTCTCTCAGCAGACGTCGCAAGGCCTGAGCTGCGGCGCCCCTGGCTCACAGGAAGCCGGCGTCGCCCCCTTCCTTCTTCCGCTCCATGATGATGCGGCCTTCCTGGTGCAGCATGCGCCCCGTAATGAGGATCTGCTTCTGGGCGGCCTCCACATCGGCCACCTTGGTGGGGCCGCGTGCGGCCAGATCCTCGCGCACCGTGTCGGCCGCGCGCTTGGCCATGTTCTTGAAGATCTTCTCGCGGACCTTTGGCGAGGCGCCTTTGAGTGCCACGACGAGCATGTCCTGGGTGACCTCGAGCATCAGCGTCTGGATCGACTTGTCCTCGAGCTCGATCAGATCCTCGAAGGTAAACATCTTCTCGAGGATCGCATCGGCAAGTTCCGAGTCGTACTTGCGGACTTCCGCGAGTGCTTCCTGGTCCATGCCGCCGGAGAGCAGATTGAGAATGTCGGCCGTGGGAATCACCCCGCCCACGCTCGAGCGCTTCGAGTCCTGCGCTCCCATGTTCATCATCGTCTCGTTGAGTTCCTTCAGCGCGGCAGGTTGGACCTTCTCGAGCAGCGCCACCCGCAGCACAACCTCGTTGCGGATTTGCGCCGGGAACAACTTGAGGAGCGCCGAGGCCTGCGGGGGTTCGTAGAAGGTAAGGATCGTGGCAAGCACCTGAGGATGCTCGTTCTTCAGAATCTCGTAGGCCACGTCCGGGTCGAGCCGCTTGAGCGCATCCAGTCCCGACATGTCGATTGCGGCTTCGAGTTTGCCGAGCAGGTCCGAGGCTCCCTCGGTGCCAAGCGCCTTTTGCAGCATGTTCTGCATGAAGGAGTCGGTGTCGAAGGAGACCTGCGCGTTGTTGATCGTGGCCTCCTTGAAGTCGCGCAAGACCGCGAGCAGCATGTCGCGGTTGAGCGACCGCACGATCGCCATGCGACCGGATATACGTTGCACCTCGAGTGGGGTGACCTGGCGCAGGACGTCGGCGGCGACGTCAGGCCCCACGGACAGCAAGACGACCGCAGCCTTGGCGGCGCCATCCAGATCCTCATAGCGGGTGGGTACGCCACCGGCGGACTTTGCGCCCTCCTTGATCTGTTCGGCCAAGGATTTGGGTCGTGCACTCTGCTGCTCAGTTTCATCCGCCACGGTCTTCCTTCGCCACGGTGGCCCGGATAGGCCGGGCGCCCAGGGTGTCCCCTTGTTTCACGTCTCCGAAGTTGCTTCCCTTAGGCACGCCTCCGGAGTGTAGTCGAGGAAACCCGGTAGATGGGACATCCTTTGGCTCAATCCTCAAGACGCACGCGCTGACCGCCGCAGATGCCCTGGCTGCCGGGCGGTGGCCGCGTGCAGGACGGGTTTCCGAACCGGCGGCCTCATCTCCATCAACGCTTCACGACCTCCGTGGCGCGAGAAAGCCAAAGAGCCCGAGCGGCGCCACGAGCACCGTGAGCAGAAAGGTGCCGCCCAGTACAAGCAGCCACAAGGGACCCAGGGGCTCAGACAGCCAGGCTTCGGCCAGACGAACCGCCAATGCGCCGAGGCTGGCCCCCACCACGCTTCCACGCCCGCCCAGCGCGACCCAGATCAGCACCTCGGCCGACATCACAAAGCCGATGAGGGGCGGCGACGTGAAATTGAACTGGCTGGCGAAAAGCGCACCTGCGAGTGCAGCCAGCACTGCGCCGAACACGAAGGCTTCGGTCTTTCGGCGCCCGATGTTCACACCGAGCGCCTCGGCGCGTCGTTCATGGTCGCGAACCGCAAGGAGGCTCAGGCCCCAGCTCGAGCGCACAAGCAGCAGCGTGAGCCCAACACCGATCCCGAGGACGCCGAGCGCGATGTAGTACGCGACTGCCTCGTCGTGGATCTCGGCGCCTGCGTTCAAGCCCGCCTGCAGGGCGGGAACCCCCATCAGTCCATTCTGGCCACCCAGCCAGCGGGAGCCTGTAGCAAGCCGCTCTGCGATCACGGCCACAGCCAGCGTAACGATCCCGAAGAACGCGCCGCCTAGTCCCCGCGCGAAGAAGAAGAAGACTCCGAGCACGAGGGCGAGCATCGCAGCGATGCTCATGCCGAGTGCAATCCCGAGCCAGCTCGACACGAGCCAGGGCGCAAATCCAAGCTTGCCCAACGTGACAACGCTCATGGTGTAGGCGCCCACGCCAAAGAACACCGCCTGGCCCAGGCACAACATCCCGCAATGCCCCCAGACGAAGGCGAGACTTGCGGCGAGCAACATGTAGGAGAAGTAACGGCTGAGCTCCGTAAGAATCCATGCCGGCAGAAGCAGCGGCAGAACGATGAGAACGCAAAAGACCAGTGTTGCCGCACCAATCTCGCGATCGCCGGCCAGGCGCACAAGCCACCACGCGCCGCGTTGCATCGCTACCCGATCCAGCTCTTGTGGGGCACGATCGTCGTTAGAGGTGCCGCGGTCGACGGCTTGCGACCCCTGTGGGAAAGAACCTGATCAAGACGATCGCCACCGTGAAGACAACGCCCTGCGCCCAGAGCGGGGAGAGGAAGGTACTCACCAGGTTATCGGTCAAGCCCACGATCGAGGCGCCGGCAAGCGGCGTTGCAACGCTCCCGAGTCCGCCAATCAGGATCGAGAGGAAGGCAGGCACCAGAAACCCCAGTCCCATCTGCGGGTCGAGTGACACGATGGGCGCCATGACTGCGCCCGCAAGGCCCGCAAGTCCGCTCCCGCAGGCAAAGGTGAAGCGATCGAGGAGACGGGTGTCGATTCCGAGACACGCCGCCATGCCGCGGTTGGCGATCACACAACGCGCGCTCAAACCGAAGTCGGTGCGAAAGAATAGCCAGAAGGTCGCCAGAAGCGCAAACAGGGTCACCAGCATGATGAAGAGTCGATAAGCGGGGTACTCCAGGCCCGCCAGCGACGCGAGGCCCGGCAATGGGTTCGGCACAGCATGCGAGCCGGGTCCGAATCCTAGAACGACCAGTTGCTTGAGCAGGATCGAAAGTCCCCAAGTGGCGAGTATCGTGTCGACTACCCTTGTGTAGACCCTTTGGATCAGCAAGCCCTCCACGAGCAGCCCGAGCAGCGCGATTGCGATCGGTGCGAGCAGGATTCCAGGCAGCACCCCGAGCCCCGTCTGGTGGCAGACCAGCACCACGTAGCCGCCAAGCATCATGAACTCGCCGTGAGCCATGTTGATCACGTTCATAAGGCCAAAGACGATCGCGAGCCCGAGCGACACCAGCATCAGAATCAGCACGTAGTTGCTGACGTCGAGCAGTGCAGCGAAAAGGTCGTGCATCCTCAGATTCCCAGAAACTCTTCGAGTAGCGTCGGGTTGGCTTGCACCGTCTCGCTTGGGCGATCCAGAACCACCATCCCGCGTTCCATCAACACAACCCGCCCGCAGAGCCCGAGCACCGACTCCGCGTCCTGTTCGGCAATCATCAGTGCGATCTGGTGCTTCGTGCAGACCTCGCGCAGGATCTGGCGCGTCTCTTCCACGATCGAAGGTTGGACTCCTTCGAAGGGCTCATCGAGGAGAAGCAGTCGCGGATGGGCAATCAGGGCCCGCGCGAGCGCCAATTGCTGCTGCTGCCCGCCTGAAAGCTGCCCGGCGCGTTCGGTGCGCCTCGACCGCATCCATCCAAAAAGATCCCAGATCGCCTCGAGGTTGAGCCCGCTGCGCACGGAACCTTCCCCACCGACGCGCCGGGCAACCGGGGTGTGCGCGGCAAGTCCGGCAACGCGCAGGTTGTCTTCAATACTCAACGCGGCAAAGAGCTCGCGACCCTGCGGAAGGTAGGCCAGTCCGCTGCGCGCAATCGCATGCGTTGGCCAGGCTGCGACTGACTCGCCGTCGATGCAGATCGTTCCGGCTTTTATGGGCAGCAAGCCCATGATGCTGCGCATCAGCGTGGTCTTGCCGGCTCCGTTGCGGCCGAGGATGCCGACCCGCTCGCCAGGCGCAAGCGTCAACGACATCCCCTGAAGCACCATGCCCGAACCGTAGCCTGCGAAGACCCCACGGAGCGAGAGGAGTACACGGTCAGTCATCGGCGGCCCGCCCGAGGTAGGCGTGACGTACCCGTTCGTTGCGCCGGGCCTCCTCGAAACAACCGTCGGCCACGATTTCGCCCGCAATCATCACCATCACCCGCGACTCGAGAGCCTCGATGAAGCGCATGTCGTGTTCAACCACAAGCATCGTGACCGCAAAATGCTCGCGCAGTCGATGAAGTAATCGTACCGTTGTGCGGGTTTCGGCAGCGGTCATACCCGCGGTAGGTTCATCGAGCAGCAACAGTTGCGGGCGCTGCACCAGTAGCATGCCCATCTCGAGCCACTGCTTCTGACCGTGGGCCAAGGTCCCTGCAACGCGGCCGCCCGCATTGGCGAGTCCGGTTTCCTCGAGCACTGTCCTGTCGCGGGAGGCATCCTGCGCGGCGGCCTGCCGCGCTACCGCGAGGTTCTCGGCCACGCTGAGCATGGGAAACACGCTCGGCACCTGAAACTTGCGTGCCACGCCAAGTCGTGCAATCCGATCGGGTCGCAGGCCAAGCAGGTTTGCATCGCCGAGTCGGGCCTCTCCGGCGTCGACCCGGATCTGCCCGGTGAGTGCGTTGAGCAAAGTCGTTTTGCCACAACCGTTCGGCCCGATAAGGCTGGCAAGCTCGCCGCGCTGGAGGGAGAGGTTCACCCCACGCAGTACCCTGGCCCCTCCGAAAGCGACCTGAAGCGATCGAATCCCGAGGATGGGAGGCGCTGGGGTCGATCCAGGCGCCGAACTGATCAAGGGTCTCCCGGCCGCAGCCCAACAATCGCGCTGTTCGTCCTCACGTCGACCCTGAGCGGCTCGGCGCTCACCGTCCGCACCTCCGCGCCGCCCGTCAACAACTCCGTGCTGCCCGTCTGCGGTTCCGCGCTAGCGATCAGCGCGGGCAACCGGCTTGCGGTGAAATCTGGCCCATCGCCTGCACGACCGACAGCCCACTGCCCTCGGTACGCGCGAGGTACATGTTGAGCGTGACGTGGTGGTCGGCCTTTCCGATCACCGAGGGGCCGGTTGGCGTGTCGAGTGTGAGGCCCTCGAGTGCGTTCACGAGCGGCTCCTGGTCGACCTTGCCCGCGCGTGCAAGTGCGGCCGCCACCGCACGTACCGCGTTGTAATGGGTCATCAGGTAGTGACTGATCGGTACATCGCTGCCCGCCGCCTTGCGCACACGCGCCACGAAGTCCTTCACCTTGTCGTCGCCAAGCGACGCCGCGAAAGGCACGGTGACCCACATGTTCTGTCCCTTGCCCGCACCGAAGGCGCCGAGATAGGTCTCGGCAAAGCCCAGAAAGCCCACGGTAACGTCCTTCATCAGGCCGAAATCCTCCGCTTGCTTGATCAGCGTGATCCCGTCAGCTCCCGGGACTGCCTTGAGGAGCACCTTTGCGCCGCTTTCGCGGATCTTGCGGATCACCGGCGTGAATTCCTTCGCACCAAAGGGTACGAACTCCTTGCCCGCAACCGTGCCTCCTGAGGACTTGATCAGCCGTTCTGCCTGCTCAAACATTTTCTGCGGCCACACGTAATCGGACCCGACCATGAAGTAGCTGTTGCCTGCGCGCCGATTGAGTTCTGGAAGGAGTTTCTCGAGTTCCTGGTTTGGAACTGTGTTGAAGCAGAAAAGATACCGGTCGCAACCGCCGCCCTCGTAGTTCGTTGCGTAGAGCAGCGGCGTCCTGCCGCGGCGCACGGCTGGCATCATCGCGTCGCGGTTGCTGGAGGTGATCGGCCCGAGCAGCGCAAGCACCTTGTCGCGCTGGATCAGCTGGGTAGTGCGCTCCACCGCAGTTTTCGGGTCGGTCCTGTCGTCCTGATAGATCACCTCAAACTTGTTGCCAGCAACACCGCCTGCGGCGTTGATTTCAGCCACTGCAAGATCGATGCCAAACCTGGCCTGGTTGCCGAAGAGCTCGAGACCGCCGGAAAAGGGCAGGACCGCACCCAGGCGGATCGGGGTGTTGGCACGCGCGGGCGCACCGAGGATTCCGGACGTGGTCAATGCTGCGCCTGCGCCGAGAAAGTGACGGCGATCAGTCATGAAAGCTCCTTGGTCGGGGGGATTGCGGTGGAGACCTCTCCGGGAAGTACACTGGGCCGTGCATCGGGCACGGTAGCGAAAACGATACCACCAAACGGAGTGGCACCCATGCGTGAAGAGCTTCCAGAGGATCCCAGGCGCAGCGCCCTGCTGGTGATCGACGTGCAGAACGACTTCTGCCCGGGCGGCGCTCTCGCAGTGCCCGAGGGCAACGAGGTGGTTGAGGTCATCAACAGGCTCGCCGGCAGGTTTGAGCACGCAGTCCTCACCCAGGACTGGCACCCGCCCGACCACCGGTCCTTTGCAAGTACCCACCCCGGCCACTCGCCGTATACCTCGATCGCGATGCCGTATGGTGCGCAGACCCTCTGGCCGGATCACTGCGTTCAACACAGCGTTGGCGCCGACTTTCACCCTTCGTTGGAGGTGCGCTGCGCACAACTCGTGATCCGCAAGGGCTTTCGCCGGACGATCGACTCCTACTCGGCGTTCTTTGAAAACGATCGCATCACGCCCACGGGTCTTGCCGGCTACTTGCGCGACCGCGGCCTCGGACAGCTGGTGCTCGCGGGGCTCGCCACCGATTACTGTGTGGCCTACTCGGCGATCGATGCGCGAAGGCTTGGCTTTTCGGTGACCGTGCTCCTTGAGGCCTGCCGCGCCATTAACCTCGATGGTTCGCTGCAACATGCACTCGATGCGATGCGCGAAGCGGGCGTCGAGCTGATCTGACCGATCTGGATCCCCCGGCCGCACACTGCAACGCCGGGGTATGTATGCAACTGCCCCGACTCTGGGAAGGGTGAATCCGATGCACCGGCGCTGGTCGCTCTGAAAACCGCTTGGGGAGGCGAGAAAGAGCGGTATCACGCGGTATACCAGCCGGCTTCACGCGCCGCATCGAAGGGCACGGTCATCGACACGGCAAAGCACGGATCGCGCCATTCCTTGCCTTCAAGCACCTGAGGAAGGTGGTGCACCGCGCGCAGGCTGATACTGTGGCGCAAAGGCGTAGGGCGCTTGATGGCTCTACCAGCCCGAAAGCGGCTGCTCGCAGCGATCCACATGCTGCGGGTGTACCCAGACAACAGCAGGAGAACCCGGACCTCCGTTGAGGGACCTGGAGCCGCAGCCCACTGCAAAGTCTGCGTTCGAGCCACGAAGGTCTACCGGGACAGCGCCTGCACTGCGGGCCAGACCCCAGGCCGTGAGGGCACCGATCGCATGCGCTGCGGCACTGGCTGCAACCCTGTCGTGCATCGCACCGGTGCGGTCGTTCACATAGGTGAGCAGCAGCACCTCCCCCGGGTTGCCTCCGATCAATCGCGCGATCTTGTCGCCAACCCGTGAAGCGGGATCGGACCAGCCAGCGCTCTTCCAGCTGCGGATCAAACCCTCACCCCATTGCTGCGTGACCGTCTGCGCAACGCGCTCGGGCGTAGCGCGAGGCAGCGCTCCCGGCGAGTTGCCATCGAGGTGGATGAGGTTGGGCTCGAGGGCGAAAGCAGCCCGCATCGTGCGCAGTGGATCCCTGCGGTCGAGCACTTTGCACTCTTCGAGGCTCAGGGCAGCCATTGGCGCTCCTCCACGCATGACGCCAATTACGCACAATACCCACGCGGAAATCCACGCTGCCTATCCGGAAGACGCAGGATCCGCGCCGGAATGCGCCGCTCAGACTTGCGCCCGGGTGGCCTCGACATCCATGATGGCCTGTCAGCCTTCTTCCCCGGTCCCCTGAGGCTTTGTCACACTTTGGGCATGGCTCTGGAGACACATCCCAAGGCCACGGGTGGACTTGGCCGGACGGGGGTGAAGATGGATGTGATGAACCAGATCGCTGCGCGCTACGAGCGCACAAAAACCGAGGAGATGTCGCTCGAGGAGTATCTGGAGGACTGCAGGTCCAATCCGCTTGCCTATGCCTCCGCGGCCGAGCGAATGCTCAAGGCCATTGGCGATCCCAGGGTGATCGACACGCGTAACGATCCGAGGCTTTCCCGCATTTTTCAGAACAAGCTCATCAAGGTGTATCCGGCCTTCTCGGAGTTCTTCGGCCTTGAGGATGCAATCGAGCAGGTGGTGGCCTATTTCCGCTACGCCGCCCAGGGTCTCGAGGAGAAAAAGCAGATCCTCTATCTGCTGGGGCCGGTGGGCGGGGGCAAGAGCAGCATTGCCGAGCGACTCAAGCAACTGATCGAGCAGGTGCCGTTCTACGCACTCAAGGGGAGTCCGGTCAACGAGTCGCCGCTCGGGCTCTTCAACCCCGACGAAGACGGACCAATTCTGGAGCGTCACTACGGGATTCCGCGCCGCCATGTGCACCGCATCATGAGCCCCTGGGCGGTGAAGCGCCTCGAGGAATATGGCGGTGACATACGCCGCTTCAGGGTTGTGAAGCGGCACCCGAGCAACCTCAGGCAGATCGCTGTGGCCAAGACCGAGCCCGGCGACGAGAACAATCAGGATATCTCGTCGCTCGTGGGCAAGATCGACATCCGCAAGCTCGAGACCTATGCGCAGGAGGACCCCGACGCCTACTCCTGGAGCGGCGGGCTGTGCCTGGCCAATCAGGGCCTGCTCGAGTTCGTGGAAATGTTCAAGGCTCCGATCAAGGTGCTCCATCCCCTGCTCACTGCAACCCAGGAGGGCAACTTCAAGGGCACCGAGGGCTTTGGCGCGATCCCCTTCGACGGGATCATCCTCGCGCACAGCAACGAAAGCGAGTGGCGCGCATTCCGCAACAACAAGAACAACGAGGCCTTTCTCGACCGTATCTACATCGTGAAGGTTCCCTACTGCCTGCGCTTCACCGAGGAGGTGCAGATCTACGAAAAGCTGATCCGCAACTCCTCCCTTTCGGAGGCGCCCTGCGCGCCTGGCACCCTCAGGATGATGGCCCAGTTTGCGGTGCTCACGCGCCTGAAGGAGCCAACGAACAGCCTGCTCTTTAGCAAGATGCTGGTATACAACGGCGAGAACCTCAAGGATACCGATCCCAAGGCCAAACCCCTGCAGGAGTACCGCGACGCGGCGGGTGTGGATGAGGGCATGAGCGGGATCTCCACCCGCTTTTCCTACAAGATCCTGAGCAAGGTCTACAATTTTGACAGCACCGAGGTGGCGGCCAACCCGGTGCACCTGATGTATGTGCTCGAGCAACAGATCGAGCGCGAGCAGTTTCCAAAGGAACTCGAGCAGAAGTACGTTGGTTTCATCAAGGAGTTGCTGGCTCCGCGCTATGCGGAGTTCATCGGCAAGGAGATCCAGACCGCATACCTGGAGAGCTACAGCGAGTACGGCCAGAACCTTTTTGATCGCTACGTGATCTTTGCCGACTACTGGATCCAGGATAGCGAGTACCGCGACAGCGACACCGGGGAGGTGTTTGACAGGGTGGCGCTCAACGCAGAACTGGAAAAGACTGAAAAGCCGGCGGGTATCGCAAACCCCAAGGATTTCCGCAACGAGATCGTGAACTTCGTGCTCCGCGCGCGCGCCAACAACCAGGGACGCAATCCGGGTTGGACGAGCTACGAGAAGTTGCGCGTCGTGATCGAGAAAAAGATGTTCAGCAACACCGAGGACCTTCTCCCGGTTGTGAGCTTCAACGCCAAAGCCAGCGCCGAGGACGCCCGCAAGCACGAGAATTTCGTACAACGGATGGTCGACAAGGGTTACTCGGCCAAACAGGTGCGGCTCCTTTGCGAGTGGTATCTGCGGGTGAGGAAATCGTCGTAGACGACTGCGCTGCCTACACACCATGCTTCAGTCGATCATCGACCGGCGGCTTTCAGGAAAGAACAAGTCGGTCGGTAACCGGGAGCGCTTCCTTCGCCGTGTGAAGGAACAGGTGAGGGAGGCCGTGCGCCGCGCAGTCGACGGCAGGTCGATCCGCGACCTCGAACAGGGCGAAGACATTCGCATTCCACGCAAGGACCTCAGCGAACCCGGGTTTCGGCTTGGTAGCGGGGGGCGGCGTGAACTGGTTCGACCTGGCAACCGCGAGTTCGTCAAGGGTGACCGCGCACCAAAACCACCCGCGGGGCAGGAAGGCGGTCCTGGCCCGCAGGCAAGCGATGCGGGCGAGGGCGACGACGATTTTGTGTTTCACCTCAGCCGGGAAGAGTTCATGGAGGTGTTCTTCAACGACCTCGCCCTGCCCCGTCTGCTGCGCACCGAGCTTTTGGAGCAGCCGGAGTGGAAAATGCGCCGCGCCGGCTTCACCAACACCGGTACTTCCACCAACCTGCACGTCACACGCAGCCTGAGGGGCGCCCTTTCGCGGCGTATTGCGCTGGGTCTGGCCAAGCGCCGCGAACTTCGCGCGCTCCTCGCCGAACGCGACGATGCCGAGGAGCCGCGCCGTACCGAACTCACGCTCGCTGTCGACTTGCTCAGGCGACAACTCGCGGCAATCCCCTATCTCGATCCCACGGATCTGCGCTTCCGCAACCGCGTCCGTGTGCCTCTGCCCTCAGCCAACGCGGTGATGTTCTGTTTGATGGATGTGAGCGGGAGTATGGACGAAAGGCGCAAGGAACTCGCCAAGCGCTTCTTCATCCTGCTCTATCTCTTTCTCAGCAAACACTACGAGAAAGTCGAGCTTGTCTTCATCCGGCATCACACCCGGGCGAAGGAGGTCGACGAAACGCAGTTCTTTCACTCCACCGAGACCGGCGGCACCGTGGTGAGCAGCGCACTTGAACTGATGCACGCGATCCAGCAGGAGCGGTATGCGCCCGCGCACTGGAACGTGTATGGCGCGCAGGCCAGCGACGGGGACAACTGGCATCAGGACAGCGAGCACTGCCGGGTACTGCTCGAGGACCGGATACTGCCGGTATGCCGCTACTTCGCGTATGTGCAGGTGGCCGACCCCGAGCAGAACCTGTGGGAGGAGTATCGCAGGATTGCGGCGAACCAGCCACACTTCGCGATGAAGAAGGCGGTCTCTGCCGACCAGATCTATCCGGTCTTTCGCGAACTCTTCAAGAACGGCACGGAAGTGGCCGCCGCCTCATGAGTGGGGCGCATTACGCATGGAGCCGAGCAGTGCACCAGCCGCTGCCAAGCCCGAGTGACTGGAGTTTCGAGTTGATCGAGCACTACCACAGCGCGATCCGCAACACTGCGGATGGCTACGGGCTCGATGTGTACCCGATTCAACTCGAAGTGATCAGTGCGGAACAGATGCTCGATGCCTATGCCAGTTTCGGGATGCCGGTGCAATACCGGCACTGGAGTTTTGGCAAGCAGTTCATCGCCACGCAGCAGCACTACAAGCGCGGCCAGATGGGTCTTGCCTACGAGATCGTGATCAATTCGAATCCGTGCATCGCCTACCTCATGGAGGAGAACACCCTTGCGATGCAGGCCCTTGTGATTGCACATGCCGCCTATGGACACAACAGTTTCTTCAAGGGCAACTACCTCTTTCGCATGTGGACCGATGCGGCATCGATCGTGGATTACCTGGTGTATGCGCGCGACTACATTGCGGGCTGCGAGGAGCGACACGGGATGGAGGCCGTCGAACAGGTGCTCGACAGTTGTCACGCCTTGATGGACCTCGGGGTTGATCGTTACCGGCGTCCGGCGAAACCCAGTCTCGACAGGGAACGCGAACGACGCGAAGAACGCGAGGCGTATCTGCAGCGCCAGGTCAATGATCTCTGGCGAACGGTGCCGCGCAGGAACCCTGCGCGCGCAGCCGACGAGATCCGCCGCTTTCCTGAAGAGCCGCAGGAGAACCTGCTCTACTTCCTCGAAAAGCATGCGCCGCTGCTCGAACCCTGGCAGCGCGAGATCGTACGGATCGTAAGAAAGATCGCCCAATACTTCTATCCCCAGCGTCAGACCCAGGTGATGAACGAGGGCTGGGCCACCTTTTGGCATCACCGCCTGCTTAACCGGATGTACGACGACGGGGTGCTGGCCGACGGCTTGATGATCGAATGGCTTTGTTCACACGCTAACGTGATCGCGCAGCGGCCGATGCAGGCGCTCAACCCTTATGCCCTGGGCTTTGCGGTGTATACCGATCTGCGGCGCATCTGCGAAAGCCCGAGCGAGGAGGATCGCCGCTGGTTCCCGGATCTCGCCGGATCCCCGTGGCTCCCAGCGCTGATGCACGCGATGCAAAGCTACAAGGACGAAAGTTTTCTCGCGCAGTACCTCAGCCCGAAGGTGATTCGCGACTTGCGCCTGTTCAGCGTGGTCGACGATGCACGCGAAAAGGAGTACCTGATCTCCGCGATCCACGATGACGATGGCTACCGACACGTACGCAGTGTGCTTGCTGCCAGCTATGACCTCGGTGTACTTCAGCCTGACATTCAGGTCTGGAGCGTGAATCTGCGCGGCGACCGCAGCCTGCTGCTGCGTCATACGCAGGTACTTGGCAGGTCACTCGACACCCGGTCGGCCAACGAAGTCTTGAAGCATGTGGCGCGCCTGTGGGGCTTTGCGGTCCAGCTCGAAAGCGTATCGGGGGGCGATCATGTGGTGCAACGCTGGAGCGCGTCGGCGCCCCCGCACTAGCGAACTCGAGGCCCACGCGTTTGCGAGCTTGCCAACGCGCCCGCATGCCAGGCTGCACGGGTCCGCGGCCTCGACCCGCTTTCCGGAGCTCAGATCCGTTTTGCAGCCTCGACCCGCTGTCCGCAGCCTCGACCCGCTGTCCGCAGCCTCGACCCGCTCTCCGGAGCTCAGATCCGCTTTGCAGCCTCGACCCGCTGTCCGGAGCTCAGATCCGCTGTCCGGAGCTCAGATCCGCTTTGCAGCCTCGACCGCGAGCGCGGATCCTCGCCCCACCGCCGCCTGCCATGCCGAAAGCAGCCAGGACGGGTTGGATAGCCTGGATACGCTCGATGCCATGGGTGGGCAGGGCGCGTTGCGCGTGTCGAGTGCCGAGAGGCAATCCAACGCCTCGTCGCGATGCCGCAGTTCGTCGGCCCTGAACCGCATCAACATCTCGAGCAACGCCTCATGGCCGCCGGCAGCCTCGAGTGCGTTGATCTGCTCCTGATAGTGCCGGTCAACAAACCGCTCCACTGCGGCGATCGTGGCAAGAATCCAGCGCGTTCCCACGAGCGCAGGTACCAGTCCGGTCAGGTATCCGGCCACCCGCCATACCGGGAGAAGCCTGCTGCGATGCTTCCAGGGCAGGAGTGCGTTGAGCGCCTCGAGGTGGCGGCTCTCCTGTTCGAGATGCTCTTGCAGCATTGGGCGCAAGCCGCGATCCCGCCCGAATCGCAGCATCGCACGGTAGATGTGGACCGCACCGGTTTCGCCCGCCTGATCGGACCGGATCGCAGGAACGATCCAGTCGGGCAATGCATGCGACCGGGAAAGTTCGTGCGCCACCCCCTGCAACCTGGGCCGCCAACGCAAAAACACGCCATAGCCCAGATCCAGGAGCGCGCTTGCACCGGGCAAGCGACACACGAAGGCAAGCGCACGCCAGGGCGCACCCAGCCGGCCCCAGAGTTCGGTGAAGGCTGGAGCCCCATCGAGCCACTCGCCTTCGGCGGTGCGCACATGAAAGCGTGCCAGCAGCGCTGAACGCTCGGGATGCACACCGGCTCCCGAAGACGGAATCACGCTCGAGGTATCCGACACGTCGACCCAGTGCACCGACGGTGTGGGTGTGGAGCGGTAAACCGCCACCTCACGTACGCACAGGGGACAAGAGCCGTCGAAAAACACGCTGAGCGCTTTTGTCGGCTCCGGCTTAGAAACGGTGGACATGCTTTTCTCCAGAACGATGCGGCATACCTCGATGTTTCCCGTACACCGCGATCCATTGTTTAGCTGCCTGACGGTAAGCGGACGCCTTCTGCAAGGGTAGGTTGTCCGTGGTCAGTGCAGAGATAAATCTATGCAAGGCCTCGACGGCACATCCTCTTGCGGGGCAGCAGCGCACGCGCTTGCGGGGCAACCCGCATCCCCTCCCTTGCAAGGGTCGGCGCCGCGCCGAAGGTTTGAATCCTGACGCTCCATCCCATAATTCACTCTGGTGAAGTCGGGAATGTGCGATGTCCGGCAGCGTCGAGGTGCACACTCCGCTGGCAATACAAAGGGCTACGCCATACAAGGGAGACAGCATGAGCGACGATGATCTGCTGCGCGCTGCAAAAAGGAGCGGACTGCTCGACTATTTCAACGACTCGGGGCTCGACACCGTGATGAGTGGGGAACTGGCTGTGATCAGGCGGTTTCTCGAACTCGCCACACAACCGGCTGTGACGGTTCCGAAACCGGAGATGGAGCGCGCGGTGGAGAAAAAGATCGCGCCCCCCGCGCGGGTTGCACGTACCTGGGTGGATGTCTGACTGCAGTTTGCGGGTGTGACCGGATGGCCGCATCGTTGTCAAAGCGTGCAATCACATCTGCCGGGGCGCGAGGAGACCGAGGGCCTCGGCGCCTTGCCCGGATCTTGCAGAGATTCTGCCTTGTGGGGTCGCTGATCGGGCCGCTCCTCGTCGGGACAGCGCTTGCCCAGAACTGGGAACTGGTGTCGCGTTCCCCGGCCAACGACGAATTCCATATCGATCGATCAACGCTGCTGCGCGACGGCGACATGCGCCGGATCTGGATGCTCGCCAACTATGCCGGACCGATCGACTCTGGGGCGCGCTCGCTACGGTTTCTCGCCGAATACAGGTGCGATGCCGAGGAATGGCGCACAGTGGAGGTGCTCGAGACCGCCGCTCCGATGGGTGCTGGCGAAGCGAGGCGACGCAACAGCGGCTTCGGCGAGTGGCGCGAAGTGGATGCCGAAAGCGTGATCGAACTCGTGATGCGTGCAGTGTGCAGCGAGTAGTCAGAGCTCGGGGCTGCCGGGCCTCCAGCGGCTGAGCAGCAAGGCGTTGCCCACCACGGTGAGCGACGACATCGTCATCGCGGCTGCCGCAAGCATCGGGTCGAGCAAGCCCGCCATCGCCGCAGGAATCCCCACGATGTTGAAGATCAGGGCGAGGAAGAGATTCTGACGGATACGGGTTTTGGTGCGTCGCGCGATCTCGAGCGCTAGCGGCACCAGCAATGGGTCGCTGCGCAGCAAGGTGATGTCGGAGGTGTGAACTGCCACATCGGCCCCGCTTCCCATCGCGATACCGAGATCGGACACTGCGAGAGCCGGCGCATCGTTGATGCCATCGCCAACCATCGCCACCACATGGCCGGGGGCCTGGCGGCGAAGTTGCGCGATCAATGCCGACTTTCCCTCGGGGAGGACCTGCGCGTAGGTCTCCCCGCATCCCACAGCGCGCGCCAGAGCCTCGGTTGCCGCCGCATGATCGCCACTGATGATCACCGAGCGGATTCCGAGCGCGCGAAGTTGTGCGATCGCCCGCGCTGCGCCCGGGCGAGGCGTGTCGCCATAGGCGAGCATTGCGCGCGCACTTTGCAATGCTGGGCTCGGGTTGCTGGTCTGCGGATCGATTGCAGCCTGCTTCGACGCTGCAGATCTCCCGGCAATCACCGGCTTTGCGGCCTCGACTGCGGCAGCCAGATACGACACCGTGTGGCCGGCTGCGCGATGCCGATCGGCTGCCTCTTCAAAGTGGGAAACTTCGACGCCCTCCTGCCGCATCAACGATGCATTTCCGATCACCACCCGCAGTACCTCTCCAGCCGGTGAAGATCGCTTTCCGACCCTCGCAACGATTCCGTGTCCACCGAGCACATTCGCCTCGAGAAGGATCCAGGCAAGGTCGGAAACCGCCGGATCGGCGGGTGCGGATTCAGACGCCTGTGGCCTCGCCCGGATCGCGCGCGCAAGCGGATGCTCACTTGCGCTCTGTGCCACGCGAGCCAGGCTCAGCACAGTCATGCGATCCGCCCCAGGTGCGGTCTCGCAGGCGAGCAATTGCGGCTCGCCTCGCGTCAGCGTGCCCGTCTTGTCGAACGCCACCACGCTCACCCGCGGGGCCACTTCGAGCGTGCATGGATCCTTGATCAGAACGCCATGACGCGCAGCCACCCCAACCCCCGCCACCACCGCAAGCGGCGTTGCAAGACCAAGCGCGCACGGGCAGGCAATCACGAGGACTGCGACCGCATGAATCGTTGCGCTTGCCCAGTTGTCCTCCGCCAGCCCCCAGCCAACGAAACTGAGCGCTGCGAGCACAAGCACAACAGGGACGAAAACCGCACTTACCCGGTCGACCAGACGCTGAACAGGCGCCTTTTGGGCTTGTGCTTCCTCCACCAGACAGATCAGCCTCGACAACACGGTACCCGCGCCAACAGCGGTGACCCTTATGGCAAGGCGACCATCGCCGTTGACCGATCCTTCGCGGACCGGATCGCCAGGTGCCTTGGCGATGGGGCGGCTCTCACCGGTGAGCATCGACTCGTCGATGTGCGAGGATCCCGTATCAATATGCCCGTCCACTGCGATGCGTTCACCTGGCCAGACCATCACACGATCCCCCACCCGCACCTGGGTGAGAGGCAAGGTGATCTCACGGCCGCCCACGTCCACCCGGGCGTGCTCCGGACGCAACGCGCGTAGCGCCGCAACCGCGTTTGCGGTACCGCGTCGGGCACGGCCCTCCAGCCACTTTCCGAGCAGCACCATCGCGACCACAACGCTCGCGGCCTCGAAGTACAGGTGCGGATCCCCCTCCCCGTCGTGCGTCAGGAGCGCGTAGGCGCTCAAACCCCAGGCTGCCGAACTGCCGAGCGCAATCAGCAAGTCCATGTTGCCCGAAGCCGCCCGCGCAGCACGCCAGCCGGCCCGGTAGAAACGTGCCCCGAGCACAAACTGAACCGGCGCCGAGAGCAGGAGTTGCCAGATCCCGGGCAACATCAGGTTGAGCCCCAGGGGTGCGGCCAGCATCGGAAGCACCAGCGGCGCACTGAGGAGTATTGCCACCAGTGCCGCGCGTCCCTCGAGGTCGGTACTCCTCCCGGCATGCTGTGCACCGGGTGCGCTGCTGGGCTCCTGTACCGCGGCGCCGAATCCGGCCCGTTCGATCGCGTCCACGAGCAGGCTCGGTCGAGCCCGATCGGGGGCGAGTTCGATGTGCGCGACGCCCGTGGCGAGACTGATGTTTGCAGCCCTCACGCCTTCGATCCTCAGCAGGCTTCGCTCGACCCGGGCAACGCAGGCGGCACAGGTCATTCCCCGAACCTCGATGCGGCAACTCGACGCAGCCTGCACGGGCGCAGTCCAGGCAGCCAGTTGCGCTTGCGGGCTCATAGTTGAACCACGTTCAATGCATCGCCCAGGACTTTTCGGGCAAGCGGCACAAGGTGGTCGTGGTGGGTGAGAAAGATGATCTGCATGCTCTGTGACAGATCGCCCAGCACCCTGAGGCCGGCGGAGGTACGCTCGTCGTCAAAGTTGATGAACAGATCGTCGGCCATGAACGGCATGGTATAGCCCTGCTCAACCTGCAGTTCAAGCGCCGCGAGTCGAAGCGCAAGGTAGAGCTGGTCGCGCGACCCCTCGCTCAATCCGCTCACATCGAGCTGCGCGCCGTCTGGACGCACGCAAATCAGGCGCGGGTGTGTGTTTACCGAATCGACCAGCAGACGGCGGAAGGAATCGAGGGTGAGCCTGCTGAAAATGGAGGATGCCCTGGAGAGCATCGGACCCTGGCTGGTCTCGCGAAACTTCTCGATCGACCACCTCAGGAGTCGGACTGCCGTCTGAATCCTCAGGTACTGCTCCGCAGATTCGGCCATTGCCGCAATAGCCTCCTGGCGCTTCGCTTCGGCGCGGGCAGCGCGATCATGCCCGTCCAACGCTTCAAACGTGCCCTTTTGCGCACCGAAGGCATTACTCAGCGAGGCAATGCGATCGATGGTATCGATTGCGGCGGGCTCGAGTTGCGCCAGCTCCTCCGCGGCGGCGTCGGCGCCCACGCGCTCGCACTCCTCGCGCAATTGCTCCATCGGCACACTCTCTGCGGCCTCGATCAGATCGTGTTCGAGCGCCTGAATCCTTTCCTCGACTGCCCGGCGCGCGTCGGAGCGTTCGATCGCCCGCCTCAGGCCGGCATCGTCGTGTGCGCAAGCCGCCGCCATCAAGGGCGCGAGCTGGGCGCGTATTGCCTCGAGTCGCCTGCGGACTTCATCACCCGCGGCCTGACTCTGTTCGAGCCTTACCCTCAGCTTCTTTGCCTCGGACTCCGCCTGCTGTGCCCGATCGAGACGCTCCGCGAGCTCGAGCGCAATCGCCTCGGGCTGCCACCCCGCCAACTCGGGAGCGATCCGCGCCCTGAGGCTTTCCGCTGTGGTCGCCAGCCCGTCGAGATCGGCTTGCATGGTTTCGATCCGTTCGCTGCGGATGCTGCGGATGCGCTCCAGACGTTGCTCCACTTGCTGCATCACCAACAGCTCGGCCTCCACCTGGTCGACCGCGACGGTGGCCTCGTAACCCAGGGATTGCACCGCCGCCTCCCACGATTGGCTCCATTCGGCCCACCGCTCCTGCGCGGTCTGCCTTGCCTTTTGCAGTTTCGGAAGCTCGCGCTCACCCTGGGCAATCTGCTGCGTGAGGATCTTGCGCTGCCCCTGCGCCTGGTCGGCCTCCGCGAGCAATGCGCGTGCTTCGCGAACACAGAAGACAAGATCCGGTACTGGGGGTTCGGCTCCAGAACGCCCGATTCCACGCCAGAGTTGCGCGCTGTACCGTGCAGCGGCCTCCCGCAACTCCGCGAGACTGCGGGCCATCATCCACCGCTCCGCTTCGAGCTCGAGCACCTCGCGCCGCAATTGAAACCAGCCCTGGGCTGCCGCCAGAGGCAAGGCCGGCAAGCCGCACGATGCCGTCAATGCATCCCAGTCGGCCACGCGTTGCAGATTTGCCATCCTGGCCCGCTCGCGTTGGTGCTCGAGGTTGTCTCGCTCGCGTTGTCGGTGCTCGAGCGCTTCGGCCTTGGCCTGACGATCGGCTTCGTACTGCGCACGTTCGAGGCGATCGTCGGCGAGCTGGTCTGCCCGCACAACCTCGGCCTCGAAGGTTTTCGCCCTGTCAGCCAGCGACTGTGGTGCCTGCTTGATCGCCTGCCAGGACTGGTCGCGGGCATTTCGCGCCTCCACGAGTTGCTCGCGCGAGATCGGCTGAAAGGCACGGACGAACTGCTGGAGATCGAGCTCCAGCCGTGCAACTTCCCTCATCTTGGCATCCAGCGCATCGCGCGCGGCCTTCTCGCTGGCAGCCTCGGCGCGCTCCTGATCCAGCAGGCTTTGGAGCTGCGCCTTGTCGGGTACCACCATCGATCGCAAGGCATCCGGAGGCTGGCGCCAGGGCCCCAACGCCGCCAACGCATGCTCGATCCTCTCGGAGGCGCGTTCGATCCCGAGCCGCAGTTCCTCCGCCCGCTGTGCAGGGTCACCGAGTTCCGCAGCCTTGTCCAGGGCCGACTTCAGATCCGGATCCACGGTTTCACCGGGCAATTGCAGTTGCTCCGCCTGCGCCCTTTCGATTTGCCCCTGGAGGTTGAGCAGGCTTGCCTCGGCACTCGCCAGGGCCACTGCAAGCTCCGGCCGCGTCCGGATCAGCTTATCGAGCCGGGCGCGTTGTGCAGCTGCGAGCAGGCGCTGGCGGATCGCCTCCTCGCTGCTGGCCGGAAAGCCAAGGCCTGCCGCCAGTTCCTGCACCCGCACCCACTCGAGACCCACCTCTTCGCCACGCGAGATAAGGTCGGCCCGATGCTTGCGGAACTGGAGACGTCGCTCGTTGAACTCGCGGATGTCGTCGCGCAAACCCAGTAGCGCCGCATCGACAGGCGTGGCCTTCAGCTGTTCCTGGATTTCCTCAACAGTGTGCTCGAGCCTTGCGCGCTCCGCCTCGGCAAGCGCGATGTGGTGTGTGGCGCGGCTGTATACCTCGCGAGCCTCCATTTCCAGCAACGGGACCTCTCCTTCGGCCAGCAGTGCCTGCCGTTGCGCGCGCGCTTCATCGAGGGCCAGGAGCAAAGGCCGCACCCGGCGGATGCGTTCAAGACGGCGACGCTGCTGTCGCAGCCGCAGTTCTTCGGCCCTGGCTGCGGCAAGCTGCGCACCGGTGGCATTGAGCGCATCGTGTTGCGCCTTCCAATCCCTTGTGCGCAGGGCAGCCTGCTTGAGCTCGGCGCCAGCGGCCTCGAAGGTCTCCCGCGCCTGATAGTAGGCGCGAGACTGCGCCTTTCGGGGCGCCCAGAGTGCGTCGGCCTGTTTCTGCAGGACTCTCAGAGCCCCACCCAGATCCTCGAGTCCCGAGGCCGATTCGAAGAGCATCCGGCCGAGATCGTCGGACGCCGACAGGATTCCCGCCCCACCTTTCAGCAGCATCCCGTGATCGAGGGCGTACATCTGCTGGAAGGTCTGCGCCTGAAGGTTGCCGAGCCAGGGGAGCAGGATTCCATCGGCAAGCTGGCCGTCGTCGGGCGTGCGAAGCGTGTTCCTGTTGGCCTTCACGCGGTGAAAGGCCAGTCGTTCGCCCGCGTCTGCGTTGGCGCTTCGCCGCTCCATCACCCCGCCGACCCGCAACTCCGGCATCGGATGAAGGAAGTCGAGCGGCGTGCGCACCGGAATCCCGAACAGCCAGTCGCATAGGGCTGCACGCAAGGTGGACTTGCCGGCTTCGTTGGGACCCACGACCAGGTGGATGTCGCGGTCGCCAGCTTGAAACCGCAGCGACCGGTTGGTGAACTTGCCGTAGCGGATCAGATTGAACTCGGCGATGCGCATGCGCAACCCCTCAGGATTCGGAGGCACGTGCCGAGGCCTGCGCCACCTGGCCCAACGCCAGGGGTGCCGCGCGTTGGAGCCATTGCGGCGCTGCAACCATCGGATCCTGAC
>Ga0194129_10003485_pt1 | contig 21805 bp, 16 predicted proteins | sample TA2KigCa35mmetaG_FD_150862 | JGI IMG/M metagenome (GOLD analysis project Ga0194129, IMG submission 150862) | Freshwater microbial communities from Lake Tanganyika, Tanzania - TA2015038 Kigoma Deep Cast 35m | ecosystem: Environmental > Aquatic > Freshwater > Lake | place: Tanzania: Lake...
TTCTTCACTGCATTAAACGCAGCTTCCGCTTGGGCAAGTGCTTGATTCGCCTCCTTAGCCCTCTCACTTGCAGTCTTAAGTCTACTTTGATCTGCCTCTTGAGCCTTTAATCGGCCACTTAAAGCATCTACTGAACTATGCACAGCAGCGCTTCGAGCATCAAGATCTACTGCCTTCTTAGTAAAAAAACCACCAAACCTTGTTTTTGCACCAGCCGATGGCGAGGAAGCAGGAATGTTTTGCGTTGCAGACAATTGCTCAGAAGCACTAGCCGCGGGAGCCGCTGAGCCAAGAGAAGGCGTTTGTTTTGATTTACCAATGCCAATCGCTGACGTAAATGAATTGAATGCATTTGATACGTTAGTGCGTGTGTTGTCAAATATTCGCTTTTTTTGACCAGCTTGAGTTTCGAGCGCAGGTGTTGACCCTGGCGCATTTCCACTGGATGAAGTAGCAGTCAAATTTTGACTTAACGCCTGTCCAGCAACTGGCTTTTGCACTCCCGCAGCTGCTCCCGAAGCATTTGTTTTCGGTTTGGATCCAAAGGGCAACCAATTTTTTGTTTTTTCTCTTAAACTAGTTCCTAGCACCGCTGATCCAGAGACCATCAGGCTCAAAAGCAGTAACCCACTTATTTTATTCTTCATCATCATTCCCTCTCCTCAAAACTACCCCTGCATACACCCCACAGCGGCAAACACTGCCCCCGCTTACGTTTCCGCCTTAGCCCGTGAGCAAAGACGGCTGTACGCACCATTTTTCAATTTCTAGTGTGACAAAAGATGGCTGGCAGGCGCAATAGATTTTGAAAGCAGCCCAGAATTGCTTTGGCCCGGCGAAAAGGATAAACTGGACGGAAGCAAAAATCAGTTTTAGTGGGGGAATTGAGGAAGAGCAATGCAAAAAATTTGTCTTACTGAGCAATCATTTAGTGAAATTCGTAAAGCCGGTGGCTTGTATGTCGATAAGACAAAGCATATTTACGACCTTTTTCGTTGGGATAAATATTTTTTCATTGCACGGCCACGCCGCTTTGGCAAATCGCTCCTCTGCTCTACGCTAGCCGAGCTTTTTGCCAATAATCGTGCACTATTTAAAAACACATGGATTGATAACAGTGATTGGCAATGGGATAAGTATCCAGTAATTCATTTGGACATGGGGTTTGCCGTTTCAGCTACTGGCAATACTAATGATATCAGACAAAAACTTACCAACATCCTTTTTGAAATAGCTAAAAAATATAGCGTTGAACTTATTAATACTCCCGACCCTGGTGAAACACTCAGACAGCTCATTACCAATATCAAAGCCAGTACAGGCAAACCGGTGGTCGTTATTATTGATGAATACGACAAACCCTTGCTCGATGCAATTGATAAAACAGACAAGTTTCCAGCAATACACGAGGAATTACGGACCTTTTACAGCCCACTAAAATTACTTTCAGCAGAGCTAAAATTTGTATTCATCACGGGTGTTTTTAAGTTTGCTAAAACATCTATTTTTTCCGGGTTCAACAACTTAAAAGACATTACCTTTAGCATTTCTGCAGCTACTCTTTGTGGGTACACAGAGCAAGAAATTAAAACGTTCTTTTCAGCCCACTTAGAGGCACTAGCTAAAAAAAACAATGTTTCGCTGAAAGCAATGATGTTCAAATTGCAGGAGCAATATAATGGCTATACCTTTGGCGTTGATGTCGACACCAAACAGCTGGCTCCTGGTGTTTACAACCCGTTTGCACTCAATTATGCTTTTTCAGAACAACAGTTGCTCCACAAGTGGTTTTCCTCAGGTTCGCCAACTGCTTTAATTAAAAAGCTTGCCGCTGAACAATTTGAAGAGCTTGACCCTCAAGAATTAAGTATAGATTTTGAAACGCTAGACGATTCTTGCAACCCAGGCGATATGACGGCACTCTGCCTCCTTTACTATGCTGGCTACATTACCATCAAACATTATGTCAAAAGCAAAGTCCACCTGGACTTCCCTAGCCTTGAAGTTGCACAAGCATTTGCCAAAAATTTATTGCCTCTATTGCTTCAAAAAGGTGCTTTTGCCACTACACGGCTACTAGACAAGATACGTGATCTCTTTGTGGAACATCGACTCGAGGACCTAAAAAACTTGCTCAACGATGCCCTTGCACCAGTTGCCTACCCCACCCTTACTAAACCGCAAAATGATGCACCACAAGAACACTTGTACCAGATTGCTTTTTACTATTTGTTCATCGGCAGTAAAATGCCAACCAGCTTAGAAGACATGACCAATCGAGGCAGAATTGACATTATCGTTCAACTACCAACATCAATTTATGTTTTTGAACTAAAGATGAATGAGCCTGCAGCTGTGGCTATTCAGCAAATCAAAGATAAAGATTATGGTGCAAAATTTAGGCATCACGGTAAAAAGATATATGCTATTGGCATTTCAGTCAGCTCACAAAAGCGATTTGTGCAAGAGCTTGTATGGGAGGCTCTCTAAAACCGCTCTCCTCAAAACTACCCCTGCATACACCCCACAGCGGCAAACACTGTTCCTGTTTACCCTGAGTGGAATTCAAAATTCCTTATGGTTTCAAAAGAGGGCTACTATAATTTTTTGATTTCTTCAACCGACAAACCGGTGAGCTTGGCAACAAGGTTCACAGACATCTTTTCTGCTAGCAAGTTTTTTGCAAGCTGACGTTTTGCTTGTCGCTCACCCTCAGCCTTGCCCTCTGCAATCCCCTCAGCCTTCCCTTCAGCAATCCCTTCAGCCTTGCCCTCTGCTATGCCCTTTGCTTCAGCTGTTGCAAGTGCGTCCAGTTCAACTCTTCTGCTGTCTAAAGCTTTATCATAAATTGCCAGCTCGGCTTCGCTTAAATTACCTGATTTTAGCAACTCAAAGGCCTCTTCAAATTCAATAGTTGTTGCTAGCTCTTTAGGTATAGCATCCAGCTCATTAGCATGCTTGATGAAATAAACCCACTTTTCTTGAATGGTAGCCAGCTCCGCCAGCGCTAAATGGAACTTTTTAAGTTCAACAAAAACGTATGAAACCAGGCTTAATTCTAACGTGTGGTGGACATCGTGTTGCAAGCTGTAGCTGTTTAAATACTCAGGATAAGACAGCATGTCAAAGTCTAAAATACTCACCAGAATAACCGGCATAATCGCATCATATTTTACATGTGCTTTTAGTTGCCGAGCAATTGCTTGCGCTCGGTAGTACTGAATCCGCTTAGGAAAAAATTCTTGCGCTTTCACTTGAATCTCAATTATAAACTGCCGCTTAAGCTGATCAGTGCACCGAATATCAAGTATGCTGTATTTGAGCTCTTTTGTTTCTTGCTGATTAAAGGGATCTAAAAAATCTATGCTAACCACTGGTACTTGCAAGCGTGAGCCCAGCAGAGCATTTAAGAAGCTAATCGTAATTTCAGGGTATGCTTGATTGCCAAACACACGCTTGAAGGCAAAATCAATCGTAGGGTCCAAAAACATGAGTAAGCTCCTGTCATAACATAAAAAAAGATCATTCACCACAGCTGCTAGGAGTCTACCACAAATCAACGCGTGTCCCAAATAGTGCTACTCCTTCAGATCGCTGGCAGGCACAATAGATTGCAAATCAGAGTATCAGACGCTTCTTAGAGCTGCTTCTGCAAGAATGCCTGCAGCCCGGAGCAGGTAATATGCTCAGTCATAGAAAAGCTCCCCTCGCCGGGATGAACAACGTATAAATGTGCTAGCCCCAAATCGTTGATTGCTGTTTTCATAGAAGTTGTAACTGCTGGTGCGTCGCTATACTTAAATTCAATGCCAATTGGCTTACCTGCACGAAAAATAAGCAAATCAAGTTCTGCCCTACCCTGCGTCCCCCAAAAAAAGCCCTCAAGCGTGGAAATTTCTGAACGACGCGTCCGCAGGACGTGGAAGAGCGGCAATAAAGAGCTTTCTGCCCCCGCTTTTCCACCCCTAACGGGGCGTGGTTCGACAGGCTCACCATGAGCGGGGAAGTGTTTTTTCATTGCCGCATAAAAGGCCATAATTGCAGCAACGCTTTGAGCCGGCACATCACAACAGCTATCCCTGCAATAGCTGCTCCCACACCACCTCAGCAACTGACCTTGTTTCCGTATTGACGGCAATACCAACGGCATAAAGCTGTTTGCCGGTATGCTTGAACTTTGCTGAGTACTCTTTTTCTTTAATTTGCGCCATAGCAACTGCTGCTGGCTGGTCCATCTTCAGCTCAACAACATAGACCATATCTTCAACCTCAAGCACCATGTCAATGCGCCCGCGGTTGGTGTGCTCTTCTGTTGTCACCCGCACGCCGCAGGCAGTAAAAAGTATGGTAAAGATGATCTGATACATGTTTTCTCGCGCTGGCCTTTCATCGCCCTTGGGCAGTAAGGTGTATGAAACATTGGCAAGCGCATCATTCAGCAGCTCCTGCAGCTGGTCTAGCTGCTGATCGCACAAGACATTTTGGAGTTCAAAAACCAATCTGCTAACAGTTGTATTTTGCAAATTCATCACTTCGGGCAACAGCGCTTCAGAGAAGGCCATTGCAACTGAAGCATTAGGAAAATCAAGGGTAAGCATGGTCCTGAGGGAACTACCAGTACAGGCCTTCATGGTCAGATAGCCTGCGTAGTAGAGCAGCAAGCCTGTTGACAGGTCATCTGGCGAGCACGATTGCTCCAGCAACCTGAAGTTAACCAGCAGCTGGCTTGGGGTAAGCGCTTGCAGCCTTTCTGCTGCCAATTTTTTAATTAAAGCTGTTGGTGTGCCTGAGGCAAACCATTTATCAAGCAGCTGCTGCTTGGCGAATACGTAATTGATGGCAAATGAGTTATATACCCCACCAAACAATGTTTTGGTATCGATATCAACCCCAAAGTTATAACCGTTATACTTTGCTTGCAACTGCGCCATCATCTCGTCAACAGACAGCCTGTTTTTGGCGGCCAAGGCTGCCAAATGCTCTGCAAAAAAATGCCTCATCTCGTCTTCGGTGTACCCTACCAGCGCAGCTGCATTCGGGTCGAAGGTGATGTCGTTCAGGTTATTCAAGCCAGAAAAAATTGAGGTTTGGGTGAACTTAAACACCCCGGTAATGAGCACACACCGCAGGTTTTCTTCTGCCGGCTTGAGCTGGCTATACAAATCGCTCAGCTCTTTATGAATCTCTTTGCGCCGCTCAACATCATCAATCACGTCCAAGAGGGGCTTATCGTATTCATCAATAACCGCAACTACGTTTTGGCCATAGAGCGCTTTTGCTTTTTCAATTAATTGGTTGAACATTGTTGATGGCGCTGCTAGATCTACGTGCCCAACGCCAAGAGCTGTTGCATTCGATTGCAAAAGATTAACTATTTTTGTTCGCACATCAGAAACGGTACTTGTCTTACCAGCAGCAGAGCTCATATCCAACCGAATAACCGGATATTTGATCCACTCCCACGAGCTTTGGTCAATCCAGAGGCCTTTAAACAGCTCGCGGTTGCCTGAAAACAGCTCAGCCAAGGTTGAGCAGAGGAGCGATTTGCCAAAACGGCGTGGCCGAGCTAGAAAGAAGTAGATGCCTTGACCAAAAATATCGTATATGTGTTTTGTCTTATCAACATAAACACCACCATCTTGCCGAATGGTTTTAAATTCTTTTAGATCTATACAAATTTTTTGCATTCCATACGCTCCTGGCTACACCCACTCACGGTTACTCCTGGCCTAGTCTACCATACTTTTCCCCACGGCCAAAACCTGCAGAACGTAGCAACCTACCCCCCCTAAACTATTTTACTTTTTTACCTCATGGTAAAACGCCATAGTTGTAGCAACGCTTTGAGCCGCCAAGAAGTGTGCCATTGCTCGTTCCTGCAAGCGCTGGCCACACGCTGCGGCTTTTTCTGGATTGGTCAACACAAACGCAATAGTATCAACCAGGCTTTGCACATCATCAGACTGGAACAAAAAGCCGGTATCGCGGTCAGTGACCAGCCAATCAGCCGCGCCAATACCACGCGCAGCAATAGTTGGCTTGGCAAGCAGCGCGCCTTCAAGCAGTACCATGCCAAAGGCCTCTTTGCTGCTGGCTAGGATATTGATATCTGCGGCAGCCAATAACGCAGGTGTATCTTCGGTCAAGCCAACAAAAAAAACATAATCTATTAGTTGAAGTTCTTGCACCAAAAGCCTTAAGGGCTCAGCGTTGCCGCCGCCAGCACACACCAGCTGCACGGGGGTATGGCGCTTGTGCACCAGCTCGTGGACTGCCTGCAAAAGGAAGGGGTGATTTTTTTGTGTGGAATTGGTTGGGATATGCGCAATTTGGAGAATGATGGGCCCGCTCTTTCTCGTCCTATCGAACTTCGCCCATTCGACTGAGCTGAGGGTGAGCGGGGGGTTTAGGAAGCTCTCATGTCGCGTTGGAATTTTGAGGAAGTCGGAGAAAAGGGCTGGCTCAATAAACCGTTTGTAATCCACATACGGCGGCACGGCAAGCATGGGGCACACAATGCCATCCCGCTTATTCAACGCCGCAAATTGCGCCACCACTGCCGGGCTCACGCCAATAAAGCCGTCCACGCTGCGCCGGAGCTGCGATGAAACAATGTTTGTTTGGGTGTGCTGCGAAAAAATAATCGGCACCTTACCAGCCACGCGCTTGGCAGCAAACACCTCTCGCGGCATCTGGCAATGAATGGCCAGCAGCCGGTCACCAAATCGTCTGATCAGCCGCCATAAGGTCCACTGCAAGCCTGGCAGCCAAGCAAATGTCTGTGAACAGAAGCCACCATTCCAACAAGGTGCTATGGGCAGATTACGTGCTCTTGCCTGCTTGGCAATCCAGCCATCGCGATTGCACACCAGCACGCTGTCGATACCGGCCTCAATGAATGCTTGATGCTGCAACAAGGCACAGCGCTCCATCCCCGAATCGCGCTTGCCCATGCAGACTATAATGACGGCGTCTTGTTTTTTCGATTTTTTGGAAATCATTTGATTCTCACACTGGGGTACCACAGCCCGCTCATCCTGAGCTTGTCGGCTGAATTTATAAGACTCAACAGCAGCTAGCCAAGCTTAGCAAGAAGCTCTCCAAAACATGCTGCTTGGTTTTTCCATTCTACCTGCTCGCGGTTAGCCAAATTTTTCAGCACATACGCATCTACCGTTGCCTGCCCCTCGGTACTCATAAGCATGAGCACCAATGGCATACCTTTTTTGGATGCATACTCCAGCTGGTGCTTCATCGGGCGAGCAGGGTTAGCGTACATATCAACATTAACACCATGCCCACGCAAAAAGGTTGCTGCCGCAAAGGCTTGTTGCAATGCCTCTGAGCGATAAGCAATAAGCACATCGGCCGTTGTTTTGCGTTCCAGTTTGATGGCATTAGCACGGCACAGTACATCAAACAACCGGGTAACGCCAATAGAAAAGCCAACTCCTTCAATGTCGGGGTGCTTGTCTGAAAAGCTTGCCACTAAATTGCTGTAGCGGCCACCACTGGCAATGCTGCCAAATTTTTCAAAACCGGTCAGAAAGCTTTCAACCACCACGCCCGTGTAATAATCTAAACCACGGACTAGACCAGGGTTGACTACCAGTTTGACAAAAACCGCTTTTCCACTCCTGACGGAGCGTGGTTCGACAGGCTCACCATGAGCGGTTTTTAGCCCCTCAACATTAAATTCTCCCCCGCTCCTCCTGAGCTCGTCGAAGGACGCCCCACCGGGATGGAAGAGCGGGTCATTCACCATATTGAACATGGCCTCAAGCGCACACAAATGCTTATAGCCAGCAAGAATTTCAGCATCACCCTCAGCTGCTTGCTCCAGAATATTTTTAAACCCAACACAGTCACCACGGAACGTGTACACGGCCATAAGCTGGTCAACGATCTCAGCTGTCAGTTGTGGTGCTGCTGCTAAAATTTCTGGCTTTAAAACCGCTGCGCCAACCTTTTCTAATTTGTCGATAATGCGCAGCACATGCGGCTCTTGCTCAGTGGTAACACCTGCTTTACGCAATAGCCCTTTGGCAATGGCAATGTGATTGATGTGCATAGTAATTTCGCCAATATTCAATGCTACCAACGCCTGAGCGATAGCCATCATGCATTCAACATCTGCCGTCACCCCAAGCTGACGGCCAATAATGTCAACATCTGCTTGGTGAAACCCTCTAAACCGCCCTGCTTGTGCCGTTTCGCCACGAAATACCCACCCAATATCATAGCGCTTGTAGGGCAAGGTCATTTCATTAGCATACTGGGCTACCCAAAGCGCCAGTGGCACGGTACGGTCAAACGGCAACCCAATATCGGTACCAATCACCGCCGGCCGGCCGTCATCAGCTAGCGAGCCATCTTCATTTGTACGAGCAATGGAATAAATTTGCTTTGCCATGCCGCCCTTTACGTGCAAATTATCACGCAATTCCACCGGACGCGGGATAAGCGGTGTAAAACCGTAGAGAGCAAAAACACCAGCAATACGCTCCAGCCACTGCGCATAGACATAGTGCTGTGCTTCATTAAAGTTGGTAAAGCCACTGATAGGACCGACAATTGGTTTTGGTTGGTATGAAGGGGCTGGCGTTGCCATACAAAGGCTCCTTGGTATTATGCAAGAAATTACCACTCTTTCTCGTCCTAACGGACTTCGCCCATTCGACCCATCCATCGCTCATCGGGCTTCGCACTCGTAGCTATGGGGGGCAAACTAGGCTCCCTGGGCACCGTAGCTTAGCTACAAGCGTAAGCGCAGAGCGTAGGTGGCAGGGCGAGCGGGAGAAATAACAAAATTGTACGTCATTCTATCATGGAAATAAAAGGGTTCCAAGGCGCAGCCTGGTGTGGAGGGGTGAGGGGACCGCAGTGTGGCAGCCCCTTGAAAAATTCAATTTAATTTAATGCCTTTAAGCGAATTGAGCAGCCTGGCCAAATCGTGCTCATGCTCAACTTCTTCTGCCAAAATAGCGACAATCATATCGTAGGTTACGGGGTCTTTATCGCCAATCATCGCCAGCATGTCGTTGTACTCACGAATGGCGCACTGCTCCCCTTTAATATTTTCTTCTAAAACCGCCTGGACATAGGCATTTTTGGTAGCATCGTATGCACAGCCGGCATATGTTTGCCACGATTCGGGTTTGAGGATAGGAACCCCCCCGAGCTGAACAATGCGGTCAGCAAGGCGTGTGGCATGAGAAAGCTCTTGCTCAGCATGCTCTTCAAGCTCAGCTGCTACTTCAACACGCATGGGCCCTTCAACCAGCTTGGCGCTCAGCCAATACTGGTAGTAGGCAATCCATTCATCAGCATATGCTTTATTTAACAGGTGCAGCAGTGTTTGCACGTCCATATCGACTACTTGAATACCAACACGCTCTGCTTTGTTATTGTTTGCCATTGCATACTCCTCGAGTTAAAGTTTTGTTTTTAGCTTACGCTGCTCTAACTGTTTTGCAAGCTTCTCATTAAGACGACAATTACTCTGCCAATGAAAACAGGGCTTTGCGCACTTTTTCAAAAACCAAATGGCGGTTTTCCAACCTAAATTTTAGGTGATTATGGTTATTTTCCAAGCTAAAAGCAAGCTTGCTACCATTTTGCAAGATGTAGGCAGTAAAAAAGGGCACCCGTCTGGATGCCCTTTTTGTATCTTATTTGAATGTGTTTAAATGTTACTCATCAGCGACGGCTGCACTCTCGTCGCGCAAGAATTGTTGGGCTTTTTGTTGTTTTTCTTTTCTTGGCTCTTCATTATTCGTAAATGTGCTCACCACTTCATTTAACGCCTCTAATGTTGCCTTCGGATCATTAGCCTCTTCTACTTTTCGTGCCATAGTACGCATTTTCACAAAGTCATCATCAGTTATATCATATGCCGCAAGCATTTTCCTCAATGGCTTTTCCAGGCGTCTTCGTCGCATGACACTAGGGATTTTATAGATGGCTACCATTGCGCTAAAGAGTAGCAATGGCCCCTTAACCGGTGATAACAGGATGCCCGCACCGATATAACAAGCAAGCTGAGCGCCAGAGAGTGTTTGGACTTTTTCTTTCATATTAGCTTTAAATCGCTTAAATACTGTTGTTGTTGAACCATGTTTAGCATACAAATTAGCCAACTTATTAGCATCTGCAAGCGCCGCAGCCTTTGCTTCATTTTCATCTTTATAAGCAGCAGTATAAGCACTTCTCACATTTCGAAAGGCTGCTGTATTTTGACCATCACCAACAACATCTTTCGCTCCTCGGAAGATACGATTAACAAAAACAGCATTGGCCATCCTCATTTTATCACTCTCTGTTGCCACATGCTCTTCAACATTGGCGCGCATATCTTCTACCGCACGTCTTCTTGCCCTTGCTTCAGCACTCGATCCAGCTTTGTAAACAGTTGCTGTTTGGGATGGGACAGCTCCACTCTTATTCATCTCTACTTTCTTTACCCTACTTCCTTTAGGTAGCTCTGCAGCATTGCGCAACTGATTAAAATTAGCCTTAATATACTGCTCTGTTTTAGTATAGGCTGGTTGATTAGGATCGTCGCTATCACTAACCGTTATTTTTTTGAAATTTCTTTTCTCAATTGACGTTGCAGTAAATTGAGCTAAATCTTGGTGTTTTTTCTTTTTTAGCGCACCTGCTGAAAGAGCTGATGAATTTTCATCCTGGTCCGCGCCATCACTACCATCAACAAGCCCTGCGGCAGGAAGAGCACTTTTCTGTCGTTTTAGCGGGACAGCTGGCCGACTGCCAGGCTGAACTTCAGGTTGAAAACTGTCAGGACCTTCCGCAGGGGGTGCTGACGGCTTAGTGGTTACTTGAGTGCGTGCTGCTGGTACGTAAACAGCCTCAACACCATCTGAATCTGTAAACTTAACTGGCGCTCCAGTTTTAGCATAAGTTTCTTGCACTCGACCAAGCGTTCCAGATGACAACGTCCGATTGAGTTGCTTACCTCCCCCCTTCACAATCGTGTAGTGAGGGGTGGGCAGATTCGGGGTTCCATCATCAGGATCAAAGGGCGGAGCCGTTGGCACTACAACGCTTGCTTGTGATCCTGCGCTAGATACTTGAGTAGAAGCACGGCTAGATTTATCTCTCAGAAAGAGCTTAACCATAGCATTCAACCCGCTCATGCCCATCATCACGCATAGCCCCAGGGCTACCATCATTTTTTTGTTTCTTTTCATCTCCACTCCCCCTCAAACATTAAACTCGTATGCCACGCACGTGGCATGCCTTGTAACAACACCTTCATTATAGCGGGGCCAACAACCTCAAAGAAAGTAATGCTGCCAACCCCTTTGGTTAGCCAGCAAAACAACGCACTTACTTACTTTTTCCCGTTTTCTTCACCGCAGGCCCAGCAACTGGCGCTGGTTTTGCTATTTCTGTGGCTGCCACCGGTGTGGTGGGTGCAGGTACAGAAATAGGCGCAGGTTGTGCTAACGCTTTGCGCGCAGCAACCTTTTTCTGCTGTTGTTTTTTTGCAGCGGCTCTTTTTCTAGCCTTTAGGCGTGCTAGTTTGATTGGCTGCTTTTTTTGTTTGCGTACTGGCTTTGCCGCCTTACGGGCTGTCTTTGGCGCAACAACAGTCTTTACCGGCAGTACTGTTGGTACTTTTGCTAATGCTGATGTTTCTGTACCGCTTACCTTATTTTCCACCGCTGGTTTTTGACCAGCCTCGCCTTGCTTTTGAGCAACCGGTACTGCGGCAGTACTGCTTTTGCGCTGAGGCAAACTCTTAGGCACTTTTTTCAGAGCTCTCTTTTTTCTTATCAGGCGCCTTCTGCGCAAAATAATTTTTTTACCCTTCCCTGATTTTTTTACATTTATTACCTTTTTGCTAGGCATAGGTTTTTTGCTTACGATAGGCTTTTTGGCAACTACAAGATTTTTTTTGACCGCTAGTTTTTTACCAATTGTGCCTGCTTTTGCGGCTTGTTTTAGCAATCTCCTCTGACGCATTGCTTTTCGCTTGAGCATGCCTTTTTTGCGCATCAGCCATCTTTTACGTTTTATTATCTTTTTTTTGCCTTTTTTTGCTTGCTGCTTAAGCCCTTTTGCACCAGGAGCTGCATCTTTTAGCACAGATGGCTGAACGGCTAACAGTTTAAGCTCATTTTTTGCATCGCCTGCTTTTTTAGCCTTAACCCCAGCTGTTGCTACCGCAGCTACTGGAGCTTCTTCCTCATCAGGAATTTCAATCTCTTCTTCAATTTCAACATATTCGTCTCCATCCTCAGCTGGAAGGCTATCATCACTATCGTGATAGAACTCTTCATAATAATAGTCTTCATCCTCAGCCAATGGCTCAGCGGCTAGCTTTCCTGGCTTGATCTTAGCCTGGCCACGATTAATACGGGCGCCTGCACCTATATTTACTTTGCTGTTGCCGGCGGCCGGCTCGCTCTCATCACCCCATGCCGCTACATCATCGTCGCTCATCTCTTCTTCGTACCAAACGTCCTCACCCGCCGTAACTCTACCTCCTATAGCGGCCCTGCTATCAACTTGTGAAGAATAATATTCTGCTTCTTCTTCTGGCATGTCTTGCGACTGATACGGTTCACTCATCTCTTCAGGATATTCCGCAAAAAAAGCTTCCTCTGTCCCCTCTGAAATAGTCTTTCCGGCAGTATAATCTTTAGGGTACGATTGCTCTGCATCGTCATAGTAACTCTCTTCATCAAATGCAACATCTTCTGCTTCACCAGCCATTACATCCCTGCTTGATGTTGATAGCGTAACCGCCTGTCCTATACGTGGAGCAGGCGTTTTTTGTACCATCTCTTTGGGAGCACTCTCTTGCGGCTTTGTATTGCTACTTGGCATCGCAGCTGCTGGTGTGGAAACTGGCTGCTGCACAACGACAGCCGTGGATGTAGGCGTTGCAGCTACTACAGGGACTACCACTGGCGCTGGCGCCGGGAGAGGGACAGGAGCAATATCTGCCGTACTTCCCACTGACAATTGAAAGCTAGAAGCCTGAGGCCGCACCGCCTCTTCCGTCGACTCTTCAGTGGGAGCAGGGGTACTGCCAAACCAATTACTAAAGCGAGAAAAAAAGCTTGTACCCCCCGCTGCTTGCTTTTCTAGTTCTGCTAGCTCATCTGCTTTCAACGGCCGCGCCGCCAGCCCCAGTAATAGTACTATTCCTAATACCACATATAATTTATTTTCCATAAGCCCTGCCCCCATTAAAAAATAATTCTTAGTCATTATATGACGCTAATACTAGTATTTAGAATTTCACAATAGAAAGTAAAGACAAGCAAAACAGAAGCCTTTTGCACGCTACAAAAAGGCCATAAAAAAAGGGTACCTCTTGGTGAGATACCCTTCATATGTTTACTGGCGTACGTAATTAAATTATGACATTCCCTCATGAGCGATTGGTTTTTTTAGCATTGCGTTTTTATGCGGTTGCTTCGAGAGAGAGACGGCAGCTGGTGCATTTTTTATTTTTTTGCCATCTTTTTGGTTTGCCTTTGCAGCGGCGAGGTTTACCCGATGCGGCTTGCCAAAATCTGGATCTGGAATAAAACGTGCATACCGTGTCGTTACCCCTAGATCTTGTACAAGGCTTTTAGCCTTATGCTGTCTTCTGCCTACCCGTGGACGTATACGCAGACCTGCACGTCTCCTCTTTGCTGCTTTTTTGGATGCTGTTTTAAAAGCACCCGCTTTACCTTGGTTTTTCAACATCGCTTTTATTTCTGCACGACGTTTTTCTATCAAGGCCTGACGATTCTTTGCACCAATTATTTTAGGAGCAGGTATTGCAGCAGGCTGCTTTACTTTTTTTGCATTTTTTTTAGGAGGTACTGATGATGGCTTTTGCCGCGGTACGTTATTTTTTTTAGCAACAGGTTCTTTTGCTACCAACAGCTGACTAGTACCCACCATTGCTAGCAATAGCCCAATGGAGCATACAAAATTGCGGTTCATCCTATTCCTTCTTACCGTTATGTTTCTACTGTAATATTATGCCGCCTTTTTCAGCTCTACTTTGCTTTTGCTGCTGGTTTATTTTTATCCGTTAAAGCTTTTTTAGGACCAAATCCTGCTTTTCTTGCTTGTGCTCTTGCACGCCTTGCTCTTCTTCTACGTTGAAGTCTGCGCTGCCTTTTTAATTTAGCTTTATTTTGTGGGCCTGCTTTAGCCTTTTTTCCTGCGTTTTTTCCAGGACGAACCGCCGCTTTTATGGGATCGCTTGCTGACGGCATACTTGGAGCAGTGGAGGGAGCAAATCCCTCAAGAGGAAGATGCTCAGGATCAACTTCTTCATCTCCTTCTCCATCCGAAATATCACTCCCATCTTCAGAAGTGTCTTGCCATTCCCATTCTTCATCAAGGCCTTCATCAAGAAAAGTAGTCTCATCATTTTCAGCAATAATCAGCGATATTGGTGACAACGAAAGCAACAGCAATAAAGCGGTTAGTTTTTTTATATTTTTCATCATTTTTTCTCCACATAAGTATACTTGTTACCATACTTCTGATAAATCAAGTACTACTATGAAGAGGCTAAGACAAGCAAATCAATAAGTTTTTAAAACGGCCAGAATAATCAAGCAGTCTACTGCGCAACCACCGAGCCACGAATCACTTGTCCTCTCACCTGTGCACCATTACGCAGTATTACGGTACCTTGAAGATCTTGAAATTCCACATCGCCATCGACAATGGTCGCATCCAGGACAATCGTCGCTTTTTGTACCGGCGGAATAATTTGTACACCAAAAAGAGCAAAACCAGAGGAAGGGTTTTTACGAATGATGATAAAATCAACGGTAACTTTGTTCATGGTAAGGGTACCTGAACGACGGTCTACCACAATTTCAACATCTTTAAAGATAGTTTGCTCCGCAAAAAATGCCCCACGATATGCAGCGCGCACTGTAGCAACTCCATGGATGCGGCTATTAGTAATAGTTAAACCGCCCCAAGCTTCTAGCTTTTGATCAATAGTAGCATTATTAAATACGACTAATCCAGAGGATGAGGCCTCACGCGCGACCAGATTATTTGCTTTGCAAGCGCCTGCAACATACAATGTACCGCCGAGGGTAACTTTAATAAACTTAGCACTGCCTGCAATGGCACAATCACCGGTGATACGCACATCGGTAAGCTTACAGCTACCGGCAATATTACAATCACTTTGTACAGCAACATCAAGTAAATCTATGGACCCTGCCACATTCACTGATGAAAGCACGGTGTGAGAAGAGGAAACAGAGCCTGCTGTTCGCATAGGCCCTGAAGCACATTTTTCAGCAACTAGCGCAGCAATACTTTTCTTTTCTGAGCATCCCGCCATTGTGGCATCTTTGCATGATTTCATAAAAAGTCATCCTTTGTTTTGCTTCCATCTCACATTCTTTGCTGCCGTATTTCATAGCAACCAAGCTTATCATACCGCCTGACTGCAAGCAAATAATCGCCTTATCCTTGCCCTAGTGTGCCTCCTATAACCTGGCCATTAATGTGTCCACCATTACGCAAGAGTACGGTTCCCTGCACACCTTCAAAGGTAATGTCCCCTTTGACCGTCGTATCATCAAGTATAATAGTTGCTTTTTTACACCGCTTATTGCTCCCTCCAACAGTAAAGGTAATACCGCAGAATGACCATCGTTTACCATCCTTAATGGTGATTTGTTCAAGATGAGATGACTTTAACACGGTAGAGCTACTATCTGGAGGAGACAACGCCAGCCCCTTGCAAGATGAGTTTTCAAATTGTAGAAGCTCTCCTGTAATAGATACATTTCCTGCTATGGTAGTATCGCTCATAGTAGCACACCCCGTAATAGCAACATATTTATGTAATTGACAAGTTCGTGCAGTAAAATTTCCTACCTGTGTTACATCACCATGCACTATCGATCTGTCCATGATAGTATCGCCAACAACAGAACATCCACTCCCGATGGTTACATCATCAAAATGTACGTCACCGATTCGGCTCACACTGCCCGAGACATCGGTAGCACTAAGATATTTATCCCCAACGCCCCACATCTTATTAACACTGCAGCGCCCCTCTTTACTCACCAATGCTACAGGTAGTACTTGCTCCCCTCTCTTTTGTTCTGCCTCTTTCTTTAATTTCTGTGCACGTTGCGCATATCTTTCAGCTTTTTGTCTCAACTGTGCAGCCTTCTTTTCTAACTTTGCAACATGCTTATCTTCTTGCTCAGCCATTCGTTGCTTGTTATGGATAGTGATGTCAATACTATGACAACCCACAACCAATAACAAAAATATGACAAGAAAAATGCCCATTGTTTTTTTCATAGTGCTGCAATCCTGATTAAAACCTTTTACAAAGGGGTATGTTGTCCCCCAACTGCCATTATTTTCATATTACTTAATCCTGCCCCTAATAACAACTGGAACAAGACATACATTAATCACTATTTGCACTTATAATGCCTGTTGTGCGCCTAACCCCCGTAGGAGCTGGCCTATTTTCATCATAAAAATCTTATATTTTTCATTAATATACACATTTTATATTTTTGCCTTTGAAAGAATCTAATTTTAATATAGACTGGAGGTATGTGGATTTTTAATCACTTCCGCATCGTGAGATTTTTTGAATAATCCACGTTGTTTGGGTCACTTGACCCCAGTTTTTTTTAAGGATGTTTCTATGAAACTTTACGTTGGCAACCTTGCAGGATCAGTTACTGAGCAAGAGTTGAACGATTTGTTCGTACAATTTGGTGGTGTTTTGTCTGTACGAATTATGAAAGATAAATTCAGCGGCCAACCTCGTGGTTTTGGCTTTGTTGAAATGGATTCAGCTGATTCAGGCAACGCTGCAATCAGCAGCCTTGACAGCTCAGAGCTTCATGGTCAACGTCTTCGTGTAAACGAAGCACGTCCACCACAAGAACGCTCAGAAGGCGGCTTCCGTCCTCGTAGCGGCTCTGGTCGTCCATTTGGACAAGGCGGCTCAGGTAGTCGTGGTGGCGGCTCACGTGGCGGCTTCGGCGGCTCACGTGGCGGTTACTAAGACCCCGCTTTAACTAGCAATCGTAAAAAAGACCCCTGATTAATTTCGGGGGTCTTTTTTTATGCCTCTATACAACCCACATCTAAGCTAACTCCGCATGCACATTACATTAGTACAAAAGTAGCCAATAAAAAACCCTCCGAGCAATCGGAGGGTTTTACTGTTTTTCGATGTAACTATAACACTAGCCGCAGCTAGTTATTTTCTCTCAGCTCATGCGATCATGAGCTTCTGATGTACAACAAGCGGTATGAGCTTGTTGCTCGTGCTTATATTTCTGTTTTTTAAACGCTCGTCTTCTGTCATATTAACCAGCCTCCTCGAAACAGTTACGCATCGATTGTCCGGAACATAATGGCATACAACCGATACCATGAATCCTTGATGTATTTCACGACTCACTCGGTAATTACCGTTTTCGTTTAGCGCTATATTATAAACATACCAATCATTTTTTTTATCGCAAGTACTTTTTCAGGATAGTTATTATTTTTGATAATAGCCCTCTTTCATAGATTCTGGCTCACCAAGATCATTATAATCGATAAGTAGTTCTTCACCTGCCTTGATAGAGCGCAAGGAGTATACTTTTCTAATTGCTTCATTAGCCATCAGTTCCGCAGCAGGGGCAAGTATTTTATGAGCAATATTCGGTTGATCAGAATGATTAATAAACCACCCAATTTCCATGCGATCAAATTGATGGGGCACAACACTTTCATGTTCATTGAGGTGTATGCAGTACTTTTGCCATTCAACTGGAACCATTTTTGTTTCTACTTTACGTAAGCAGCCAGTGTTATTAAACAACAATGCCCCGGCAGGAATATCATAAACAGCAAATACTCCCAGCCCATGAACAGCTGATGGCCGCAGCATAAGTGAATATTCATTGCGCCATAGAGGCTCTAAAATTAACTCATTCATTACAAATCGCCTACAATACTGATTTTTTACCTTCTTCTATAGTTTCAGCTGAAATAAAATTCATAGAAGTTTCCTAATTAATCACTAATTGCTCACCCTTTATATCAACGGAAAAACTCTTCTGTTCAGCATTTTTGAGCATAGCAACCGCTAACGGACTAACCAAGTACTGCTGAATAGCGCGTTTAAGTGGCCGCGCACCAAATTCTTGAACATAGCCAAGATCAGCAAGTTTTTGGATGGCTGCGGGAGACACTGTAAGCTGCACACCTTTTTCTTTAAGGCGAGCATACAATCCTTGCAACTGCACCGCCACAATATGCGCCATATCTTCTGGCTGCAATGACCTGAAATACACCGTTTCATCAATACGATTTAAGAATTCTGGCTTAAAATGGAGATGTAGCAATTTTTCAATCTCAAGACGCACTGGCTCAGTAATTGATTTTGCTTGCAAGATAAGCGGCGAACCGATATTGGAAGTCATGATAATAATGGCATTTTTGAATGAGACTGTACGCCCTTGTGAATCAGTCAAATGGCCTTCATCAAGAATTTGTAGAAACAGATTAAAAACATCTGCATGCGCTTTCTCAATCTCATCAAACAACACCACACTGTATGGATTACGGCGAATCGCTTCAGTCAGCTGGCCTCCTTCCTCAAAGCCAACATATCCAGGAGGCGCACCAATAAGCCGAGCAACCGCATGTTTTTCCATGTACTCAGACATATCGATACGAATCATTTTATGCTCATCATTAAACAAATATTCAGCAAGTGTTTTAGCCACCTCAGTTTTACCAACACCAGTTGGACCCAGGAATAAAAAGCTACCAATTGGTTTATTAGGATCAGCAATTCCGGCGCGATGTACACGAATGGTATTTGCTACTTTGGTAATAGCTTCATCTTGTCCAATCACACGTTCATGAAGCACTTTTTCCATAGCAATCAGCTTTTGGCCTTCATCTTCCTTTAATTTTTCAACAGGAACCTTAATCCAACGAGCAAGCACGGCAGCAATATCATCTTCATCAACTTCTTCTTTGATTAAATGGCTCTTGAGAGTACTCAATTTTACTTGCTGCTCATCAAGCTTTTTTTCGAGATTAGATAAGGTACCGTATTTAATCTTTGAAGCTTTAGCAAAATCGCCTTCACGCTCTGCCTGCATGTACGCATTTTTAGCATCATCAATCTGCGATTTAATTTTATTAATCTCTTCAATTGGCTTACGCTCAGCCTGCCACTGGTCAAGCTTAATGCGATGCTGTTCTTTGATGGTTGCCAATTCTTTTTCCAACTGCTCAAGACGTTGCTTGGAACCTTCATCTTTCTCTTTTGCTAAAGCAACTTTTTCAATTTCAAGCTGGCGGATTTTACGCTCCAATTGATCAATCTCTTCTGGCTTTGAATCAATCGCCATTTTAAGCATTGATGCCGCTTCATCAATTAAATCGATAGCTTTATCAGGTAAAAAACGGTCAGCTACCATTTGCGAAGAAAGCTGGACAGCTTTGACAATCGCCTGGTCTTTAATGCGAATCCCATGATGCAATTCGTAGCGCTCTTTTAGCCCACGCAAAATGGAAATGGCATCTTCGATGGACGGCTCTTCGATCAGCACTTTTTGAAAACGACGCTCTAATGCAGCATCTTTTTCAACATACTTTTTATACTCAGCTATGGTGGTAGCCCCAATACAATGCAGCACTCCACGAGCTAATGCAGGCTTCAACAAATTAGACGCATCCATACCGCCCCCTGTCGCGCCTGCCCCCACCAGCATGTGCAATTCATCAATAAATAAAACTACTCCTTCAGCATCTTTTTCAATTGCTTCAAGAATAGCTTTTAAGCGCTCTTCAAATTCACCACGAAACTTTGTTCCAGCAATCAGCGCGCCCATATCGAGCGCTAAGATACGTTTATTTTGCAAGCTCTCAGGAACGTCATTGTTGATAATGCGCTGGGCTATGCCCTCAACAATTGCTGTTTTACCAACCCCTGGATCACCAACAAGCACCGGGTTATTTTTAGTACGCCTTGAAAGAATTTGAATAACACGGCGTACCTCATCATGGCGACCAATAACCGGGTCAAGCTTACCATCCCGGGCACGCTGGGTTAAATCTTGACAGTATTTTTGAAGCACTTGGTACTTATTTTCTGCATTTTGATCTTGCACCGTTTCTCCCTTGCGCATAGTTTTAAGCCAAGTTAATACTTTTTCGTACGGCAATACACCTTGTATTAAAGCCTGAAGAGTTTTACTAAGTGTAGTGGTTTTTGCCATTGCCAATATGAGTAAATCAATACTCACAAACTGATCACCCTGCTCTTTGGCAAGCGCTAGAGCATCAAGTAAAAAGCGCTGGCATGCCTGGTCAACCGAAAGCTCTGCCCCGCTTACCTTAGGCAAACTAGCAAGTTCTTGCTGCACACTGGTAACAAGCACTGCCACATCACTGCCTACTGCGCGAGTACAAGACTGCGTTAAGCTATGCTCAAGAAGTACCGCTAAAATATGTTCTGTTTTAAATGATGCATGCTGCGCACTTGTTGCATGTTGATACGCCGTATTGATTAGCTCGGTCACGGCATTAGTGAATTTTTTGTCATCCATGAAAACCTCGCATACTGAAAAAATAAACTTATTATTCAGTATAGAATAGGTCCTCAGACAGGGCAACCCCACCAGCAACAATCAACTTTTCCCAAATGCCTCAGCTGCTAATAATTCTTCTGTCACTTCAACATCCTCTAGTAATGGCACAGGCTGGAATGAGGCAATCTGCAACGACTCAAGAGGGGTACTTAATAAATCCGTAGCAACGGGCTTAAGCGGTTGAGTTTCATTATTAACAGCTATCTGTTCACGAGCAGGAAATAGCTCTTCCTGCCCAACCATGCTTTTAAGTAAAGGAACATATGACATGTTACTAGACCTTCCCCATGCACGAATAAATGGCATCAATGGATAGGTTTGTAACGTTGCATGATGAGGGGAAAAGGCAGGGTCAAGGCAAATGACTCGACGCGTGCGACTGTCATAACCAATAACCATAAGCAAGTGCCCTCCCGCATAAGGGGTAGCCCCACCGGGGAGCCGACGTACACTAACTACCACCGGTATTTGTTGTACGAGATAATGATGCAAATCATAAAAGCTATTTAAACGCTGTACGGAAAAATAAACTTCTCCCTTCATTGCATCAAACGCTTGCGCTACATTTAAATGCCAATTGCCGTAGACATTCAGATCACCTTGATCATGCACTTTTTTAGTAAAATCAACTGCATAATTAGCCATAGAATAGTGAGGACGCTGCCCATATTTTTGCTTGAAGAAGTAACTAACCATCATTGCCGTACTAACTGGTGCACAAATATCCTTTTTGCGTTCATGGTCTAACATAAACTGCGATATCCTTGTATGATGTTTTTTATGAATAATGGCGGTAGGCAACTGAGGATCGGGATGAATAATTTTATGCTGAGTAAGCCGAGAGGTACAAGCAAATAACGCCTTGAGTACTAATGGATCTGCTCCCTTATGAAAGGTAACCTTCACTCTAAATCCACGTGCTAGATGACCACGCTGCAAGGTAACTCGATTATGAATGGTATGTACGGCGTGATGATTATTATGCAAGAATGTTTTTTGTACTTTATGCCCCCAGATAGCTAATTTATGCCAGGGGGTCCACGCACCATGATGCAATACACTTACCCAAATAGTAAGATGCCCTTGCTCTGGCCTAAGAGCATTCCAGGAAACAATTAATTCGCTAAAGGGATCGGTCCCTTCTTTCATCCACATAA
>Ga0194129_10003486_pt1 | contig 21802 bp, 23 predicted proteins | sample TA2KigCa35mmetaG_FD_150862 | JGI IMG/M metagenome (GOLD analysis project Ga0194129, IMG submission 150862) | Freshwater microbial communities from Lake Tanganyika, Tanzania - TA2015038 Kigoma Deep Cast 35m | ecosystem: Environmental > Aquatic > Freshwater > Lake | place: Tanzania: Lake...
GTTTGGTAATTGACTTTCTGCTAATGCGTATGAACTATAGATAAAAAATATTATAAGAATTAGCTTTTTCATTTTATTAAAGAAAAGGCAAACTTACTGTTTGTTTATTTTCTCATTTACATCACGGCGCCAATTTGCCATGGGTTAAATTCTTCATCGCCATAACCATTTAATTCACTTTTGGACTTATGACCCGATGCAGTATTTAAAACCAATTTGAATATTTTTTGACCTACTTCTTGAATTGTCTCTTTACCATCCACAATTGTTCCACAATTAATATCCATATCTTCGCTCATCTTGGTAAACATGGTTGTATTCGTTGCAAGTTTTAAACTTGGAACGGGCTTACAGCCAAAGCAAGAGCCTCGTCCAGTAGTAAAACAAATAACATTAGCTCCCGATGCTACTTGACCAGTAGCTGATACAGGATCGTAACCTGGAGAATCCATAAAGTTAAAACCTTTATGTTTTAAAGGCTCAGCATAACTTAACACATCTGTTAAATTAGAATTTCCGCCTTTAGCCACAGCGCCTAAAGATTTTTCTAAGATAGTAGTAAGTCCACCTTTTTTATTTCCTGGTGCAGGATTATTATCCATCGAGCTATTATTTATTTTAGTATAATTTTTCCACCATTCTATTTTTGCAATCAATTTATCAGCAACTTCTTTACTGACCGCTCTATTAATTAACAAATGCTCTGCGCCGTAAATTTCTGGTGTTTCAGATAAAATCGAGCTGCCACCATTTTTAACTAATAAATCTGCTGCAACTCCTAAAGCTGGATTTGCCGAAATTCCTGAGTAACCATCTGAACCTCCACATTGCAAGGCCAATGTTAAATGATGAGCGGCTTGAGGGGTTCTTTTAATTGTGTTGGCCTCTTTTAATAATTCTTTGATTTGGCCAAACACTTTATCAACTGTTTTTTTAGTGCCGCCTTCATCTTGAATGGTTAAAAAATGAATACGTTTATGTTTTTTCATAGAGTCTGCAAATAAACTAACCTGCGCACACTCACAGCCAAGACCGATTACAAAGACGTGAGAAAAATTTGGATGATTTTTGAAACCATCAATGGTTCTTTGAAAAATTTGCATGCCTTCACTTAAAGTATTCATGCCACATCCTGTTGAATGCGTAATTGGAACTACGCCATCAATGTTTGGATAATCTTTAAGAATGTCGCTATATTTAATTTTATCCGCAACAATTTTACTTACAGTTGCTGAACAATTGACTGTGCTGATAACGCCAATATAATTTCTAGTTGCAACTTCACCATTGTCACGAAGAATTCCATCAAAAAATAAATTACTTTTTTCAGCAGCTAAATCTTTTTTTTCAGAAATTGAAAATCCTCGATTAAATTCTTTAAACTCTAAATTATGTGAGTGAACATGTTCACCTGGCTTTATTGATTTCGACGCAAAACCAATGATTTGATCATATTTGATTACGGGTTCACCTTTGTTAATTGGTTTAAGACAAATTTTATGTCCAAAAGGTATCGAGTCGATACTGACGATGCCTTGGTTTTCAATTTTAGTTTGAGGGGAAATTAAAAAAGTTGTAACGGCAACGTTATCGTTTTTATTTAATATAATTAAATTATTCATGATTTAAGTTTAAAATTATTCCATTTATAGAGTTAATCAATATTTTTATTAGCCCGAATTACATACTAATTGGCACATAAAAAGTGATTAAAAAAAATAAGAATTCCATAATGATTTAATATTCTTTTAAGCTTAGTTTAATATCTGCGTTTACGAAAAATTATATAAAATATACTTGAGTGATTTAGTTTTTTTTAGGAAAAATCTTATTAAATTTTCATTAAAATTTTAATGATTAAAACTTTAAATGGTAAAATAAATTTCTAACTTGATTTTAAATACTCAATTCTATAATTATTGTTAATGATTAAATTTGCCTTAATGGGGGCCGGTAGAATTGGCAAAATGCATGCTAAAATAATTAACTCTCACCCAGATGCAAATTTAAATTATGTCTACGACATAAACACCACATTCTCTGAACAGGTTGCAAAAGAAAACCATTCCAAAGTTGCTAAGTCTCCAGAAGAAGCTATTAATTCTAATGAAGTCGATGCGGTACTCATTGCATCAGCAACACCTACTCATACAAAATTTATAACGATGGCGGCTAAAGCAGGTAAAGCTATTTTTTGTGAGAAGCCTATAGATTTAGATATTGGTAAAGTAAATCAATGTAGAGATGAAATAAAAGGAATTAATGTACCGTTGCAAATAGGTTTTAATCGAAGGTTTGATCGAAGTCACGCTAAGGCTCAGCAAGCAAGAGTAAATAAAGAAATAGGTGAATTGGAAATGTTAATAATTACTAGTCGAGATCCTGAGCCTCCGGGTATTGAATATTTAAAAGCCGCGGGAGGATTTTTTAGAGACACGACCATCCACGATTTTGATTTATCGAGATTTATATTAGGAGATGATCCAATAATTCAAATATCCGCTTTTGGAGATGCTTTGTTTGATGAGAATGCCAAAAAAACAAAAGATCTTGATACGGCTATGTTTGTGATGAGATCTAAATCTGGAGTTTTGATTCATATCAACAATTCAAGAAGAGCCGTGTACGGCTATGATCAAAGAGTTGAGGTATTTGGTAGTAAAGGCATGATTATTTCTGATAATCAAGTTCCAAACTCAGTAAAAATTTTTGACAAACATAAAACTAATGCTCAAGATCCAATACAGTTTTTTTTTATTGAAAGATACGAGCAAGCATATAAAGATCAATTCAATGCATTTATGAACAGTATTAAAAACAAAACCAAACCTAAAGTCACATTTGAAGACGGAAGGAATGCGTTGATCATAGCCAATGCAGCTTATCAATCATTGGAAAGTCGAAAAATAATTGATATAAATTTTAATTAATGGCTATTTTATCTTTACATAATATCGCAAAAAATTTTGGAGCTATTCAAGCAATTGTCGATGTCAGTTTTAATATCGATGAAGCAGAAATAGTTGGATTAATGGGCGATAACGGTGCTGGTAAATCTACTTTATTAAAAATTATTGCAGGCAATTTTTATCCCTCGGCAGGTGTGATTAAATTTGAAAATCAAGAAGTTCATTTTAAGAAACCAATTGAGTCTAGAGAAGCTGGGATTGAAGTTGTTTATCAAGATTTAGCTCTTTGTAATCATTTAACCGCAGCATCAAACGTTTTTTTAGGTCGAGAAATACAAAAAGGAATTTGGCCTTTTAAGTATTTAGACTATCCCTCGATGTTTAAAAAATCCGCAGAATTATTTGAAGAATTGAAATCAGAAACTCGACCGAAAGATTTAGTTATGCAAATGTCCGGTGGCCAAAGGCAGGCTGTGGCTATTGCCCGGACTAGGCTCACCAATCCAAAATTAGTTTTAATGGATGAACCAACTGCAGCAATTAGTGTCAGACAAGTTGCTGAAGTTTTAGATCTAATTAAAAGATTAAAGGACAATGGAATTTCTATCCTCCTAATAAGTCACCGAATGCCAGATATATTTCAAGTTTGTGATAAACTTGTAGTACTGAGAAGAGGAGAAAAAGTGTGTGATAAATTAATTAAACATACTTCAACTGAAGAAGCAACCGGACTGATTACTGGAGCAATAGATAGAGTATAAATAGATGAAATTTAATCAAGACATAATCGCAAAATCTGAAAAAACCTCTTTACAAAAATTTTTATCAGAGCAATCTTTTTGGGTCACGATATCTTTAGCGATCATTTGTTTTGTCATGTATTTTGTCGAGGACGCCTTCTCGAGTAAAGACAATATATACAACATAGCTAGAAACTTTTCTTTTATCGGGATTATGGCTATTAGCATGACTTTAGTTATTATTACTGCTGGCATCGATCTTTCGGTTGGTTCTATCATGGGTTTAACTGGAATTATTTGTGGTTTATTTCTAGACGCGCAATATTTACCACAATGGTATGCTCAATCTGCCTTCTACGAGAGCAATTATGTTTGGGTTGGAATTGTAGCTGCTCTTTTAGCTGGCATTATATTAGGAGCGGTTAATGGATACTTGATTGCTTATTTAAATCTGTCGCCTTTCGTTGTGACTTTAGGAATGATGGCGATTGCAAGAAGTCTTGCTATCGTAATATCAAACAATAAAATGTTTTATGAATTTGGACCTAAAGATGAAATATTTTTTGAAATTGGAGGAGGACAATTTTTAGGATTAGCTAATGTCACTTGGTTATTAATATTTTTAACAATCTTAATGGGATTAGTTCTTAAGTATACAGCTTACGGGAGACATGTGTATGCAGTAGGAAGTAATAAGAAAGCTGCTGAACTAGCTGGTATTAATGTCAGATGGATTGAAATGTCAGTTTACATCCTCAGCGGTTTTTTTGCTGCAATCGCTGCGGTGATGATTGTAAGTTGGATGGGTTCAGTAACTAATGGACTTGGATATACTTATGAACTTAGAGTTATAGCAGCGACCGTTATCGGTGGAGCAAATCTAATGGGTGGGGTTGGAGGAACTTACGGCGCTTTTATTGGAGCAGCTTTAATGGAAACTATTAGAAACAGTTTATTGATGGCTGGTATTGATCCAAACTGGCAAGGTACTTTTTTAGGAATATTTATTATTGCTGCGGTCTGGCTAGAAAAAGTTAAAAATAAAAAAAGTTAATTAAAAATTCATTTTTAATAAGAAATATAATTAAATTTTTCTTCAACCTTAAGTTGAAATCTACTCTTTATCAATTGCCTGCAATATTATTATCAATTGCCTGCAATATTGTTCTATGGTTAAATATTCTACGTAAAAATATTTTTATTAAATATTTTTAAAATTAATAATTGGAGAAAAAAAATGAAGAAATTAATGATTACGTTGTTAACATTTCTTTTTGTTTCTATCTCAGGCGTAGCTTTTGCGAAAAATTTAGTATTCGCGTTAGTACCAAAAGCTATGAACAATCCGTTTTTTGATTTAGCAAGAGATGGTTGTAAAAAAGCTGAAAAAGAAATTGGAGGAATTGAGTGCTTATATATTGGCCCTGGTGAACATACTGAACAAGAACAAGTTCAGATAGTTCAAGATTTAATATCTAAAGGTGTTGATGGAATTGCAGTAGCATCATCTAACGCTGCGGCTATGGCCAAAATTTTAAAAGGTACAAAAATCCCAGTGGTTACTTGGGACTCTGATCTTTTAAATGAAGATGCTGGTTTAAGATCTGCATACGTAGGAACTAAAAACTATGACATTGGAGTAAATCTTGCGAAAATCGTTATGGAATTAAAACCAAATGGTGGCGAAATTTGTATCCAGTCAGGTGGAGCTTCAGCTGCAAACCACAATGAGAGAATGTCAGGCATTCGAGACACGATTGCAGGACGTGCTGATGGTGGCAAATATCCAAGCGCGCCTTTGAATGGCGAAAAAGGATGGACAGAAGCTGCTGGATGTCCGTTATATACAAATGACGACTTCCCACTTGCTGTACAACAAATGGATGATATTTTCGCAAAACATCCAAATTTAACTGCTTTCGTTCCAACTGGTGGTTTCCCTCAGTTCGTTTCCAAAGCATTTAGAGATCTTACAGACAAACACAAAGACAGAATAAGTTCTCAAAAAACAGCATTAGTAATAGCTGATACTTTACCAATGCAGATGGAGGATTTAGCTGCTGGAAGAACACATGGACAAGTAGGACAACAGCCTTTTATGATGGGTTACAAATCTATGTTCGTTCTTAAAGATGTCGTTGAAAAAAAAGCATTAAAGTTTGACAACGAATCTTTGAAAGCTATATACACAGGTCTTGATGTTTGTACGCCACAAAACATTAAAACTTGTATTGCTGGTTAATTAATTAAATTATAAAGCCCAACTTTAAATATTAAGTTGGGCTTTATGATACACACTAAAACAGCCTAGAATTTTTAAATGGATTACAATTATACCCCCAACCTTTCCAAACAATTTAAGGACAAAATTATTATTGTAACGGGTAGCACCCAAGGCAGTGGCGCAGAAACTGCTAAATTATTAGCTAGCAGAGGTGCTAAAGGAATAACTATTTGTGGAAGAAATGCGCAAAAAGGCGAAAAAATAAAACAAGAAATTAAAAAAATTGGTGCTGACTGCATTTACGTCAAAGCTGATTTAGAAAACCTGAAGGATTGTCGAAAAATTATATCAGAAACAGATAAAAAATTTAAAACTATAGATAGCTTTATTAATGTTGCCGCATTTACTGAAAGAGGGACAATCTTAAGTACTACTGAAGAAAATTATGACAAAAATTTTAACATTAATGTTAAAGCACCACTTTTTATGATGCAAGACGTCATAAAGATAATGATCAGAGATAAAAAAAAAGGAACAATCGCCCATGTTCTTTCTATGGCCTCATATAGCGGTATGCCTTTTTTAACCGCGTATAGTTCGTCAAAGGCCGCATTAGCGATAATGATTAAAAATGTCGCCAACTCCGTATCCGGGCATCAGATAAGAATTAACGGTATAAACTTAGGGTGGACTGATACGCCGGCAGAGACTGTTATCCAAAAAAAATTTCACAATGCAGATGATGATTGGTTAAAAAAACAAGAGTCTCAAGTTCCATTTAAAAGATTAAATAAACCTATAGACGTTGCAAGAATTTTAGCTTTTTTATGCTCAGAGGAGTCAGGAATTATGACAGGAAGTATTGTTGATTTTGATCAAACCGTAGCCGGTTGGCATTCATACTCAGCGTACGATACTAAAATTTTGGATGATAGTATACTAGGTGAATAGTTTAAAAAGATTTTTAGTTAATGAAAATCATTGATTCACATCAACACTTCTGGGATCCTAGCAGGGGTGACTATTCTTGGATGCCCAAAAATGACAAAGTTCTCACAAAAAAATACGGAGTAAAGGATTTAATTAAAGAGTCAAAATCAATTAACTTACATAAAACTGTTTTAGTTCAAGCAGCTGCAACAAATGCTGAAACAGAATACATGCTTGATATCGCTGATAAATCAGATTTAGTTGCAGGTGTTGTCGGCTGGGTGAATTTTGAGGATGTTAATCAATTACAGCAATTAAAATTATTTGCAAAACATAAAAAATTTGTTGGTGTTAGACCAATGATACAAGATATTCCTGATCCTAATTGGGTTTTAAATAAAAATTTTGATATTTTTTTTAAAACTATCATCAAATTAGATTTATGTTTTGACGCTCTGGGTTTTCCAGTTCATCTCGATAATTTTTATTTTATTGCATCAAAATATCCTTCGTTACGTTTTGTGATTGATCACTTAATGAAACCCAAAATATGCAAAAATGATAAAAAAGATTTTCAACATTGGAAAGCTGGCATAAATAAATTATCTAAGTTAGACAATGTTTACTGTAAATTTTCAGGAATGGTAACAGAGGCCTGCGAAAATTGGACAGAAAAAGATTTAAAACCTTACTCAGATGAAATTTTAAGAATTTTTACAGATCAAAGAATACTTTGGGGCTCAGATTGGCCTGTTTGTAAATTGAGAACTGATTACCCTGGTTGGTTTAATGCTGCAACCAGTCTTACTGATGGGTTGAATTTAACTCAAAAACAAAATATATTTTATAATAATGCTATTAAATTTTATAAACTTAAAATTTAACTTATGAAAAAAAATAAAATTAAAAATACTGGTTTAGAAGTAACTGAAATAAGCTTTGGGAGTAGTTCTTTAGGTAGTATGCCAGATACTTATGGCTATGAGGTTTCTGAAGATCGTGCTCAAAAAACCTTAAAGAGATTTTTTAAAGGACCAGTGAATATGCTGGATACATCAAGAAATTACGCTTTAGGAGAAAGTGAAAAAAGAATTGGGAAAGCTATAAAAGACATTGGTAAATGGCCAGATCAATTTATTTTATCTACCAAATTAGATAGAGACTCTGACACTTTGAGCTTGGATAAATATCAAGCAAGAAAATCTTTTGAGGAAAGTTTAGAAGCTTTAGGCGTCGATCATGTTGATATTTTATTTTTACATGACCCAGAATACGTAAAAGATATTACTGAGGTTACTAAAAAAGGTGGCTCTATGGATGAGCTCTTTAAAATAAAGGAAGAAGGATTAGCTAAAGCCGTTGGATTAGCGATGGGTAAAATAAGTCTCATGTTTCCATTGTTAAAGAAGTGGGACTTTGATGCTTTGATTAGTCATAATAGATATACTCTTCTCAACAGAGAAGCAGATGAAATGTTCGATTACGCTTACGATAAAAAAATTGCAATTTTTAATGCCGCTCCTTATGCAGGTGGAATGTTAGCCAAAGGCTCCAGTAATTTTAAGAAAATTACTTATCAAGATATAACCGAGCAAACGTTAAGACCGGTTAAAGCAATAGAAAAAGTTTGTAAAAAACATAACGTTGATTTGGGTGCTGCTGCACTTCAATTCTCATTAAGAGACAAAAGAATATCATCAACGATCTGTGGGGTTACAAGCATTGATAGTATAGAAAAAAATCTAGCTTGGGCTAAAGCTAAAATCTCAGATGAATTTTGGGATGAAGTTTTAAAACTTCCTTTTTCAACAGACGATCCAGAAGCCAATAGAATTTGGACACCTGGATAAATTTAAATTTTTTTAAAAAACACTACTATCAACCTGCTGATTTCTAAAGTGCTTTCTATATTCTGAAGGGGTTTTGTTATAAATTTTTTTAAAAGAATTTATAAAAACAGAATTATAGCTAAATCCAGCCATACTTGATATTTCATTAATTTTACGATCATCATAAAAAAGTAAGTTTCTGGCAAATTTTATTCTTAGGTTGACATAAAATTTAATAGGAGAAATTTTATAAGTTTTATAAAATTTACGTTCTAAGGTTCTTAAAGAAACATTTAATTTTTTTGAAATTTCGTTTATCTTTAATGGTACCTCTATATTTTTTTCCATAATTTGAATTGCTTTTTTACAAATATTATCAAGAGGCAATTCGAGCAACTCATTTTTTTGATGGGTACTATTTTCCCTGGGTTGATAAATCAATGCATGAGCTATTTCATTGACATAATCTTTCCCTTTTAAAGTTCTAATGCACTCTAAAATTAGATCAAGAGTTGATATACCACCAGCACTAAATATTAAACCATTTCGATTAATTGCATAAATATCATCTACAATATTAAAATTTGGATATTTTTCTAAAAAATTATTTTTTACTTCCCAATGAATACAGACCACCGTATCATTAGTGATCAAACCAGCTTCTGCTAAAATAAATGCTCCGGTATCTATTGAAATTATTTTTGATAAATTTTTATGTGCTACTCGTAAAATAGAAAATAATTTTTTTGATTTTTTTTGCACCGGTAAGTTGCCACCCACGACAACTATAAAATCAGGATTTTTAATCCCTTCTAATCCAGCATCAACTTTCCACCATTGACCATTGCTTGATCTTACTCTTTTGCCATCGGTAGTTATAAGTTTACTTTTAAAAGTTTCATTAATTCTATATTGGTTTGAAATTCTTAATGCTTCTTGGATTAAGACTAACGAGCTTACTGAGAACTCTGGTTCTAAAAATATATCAAAAGTAACAGTTTTATTTTGCATGGTTAATAGGTTTAAAAAGTTAATTTATAACGACATGACCTAAATTTAAAAACGACAAGATATTACGATTAGCTTGATAATACTTCAATATATATAATGTCTGAATATATTAATTATATGTCGAATTAAATAGTTTATTTTTCAAAGATTCTTGAGAATATATTTTTTTAATAAACAAATACAAAGGATCAAAATGATGAAACTTTTTAATAATTTTTGCAAAGTTGCAATTATTTTTTTAATTACATCCTCAGCTTCTTTTGCAGCAGATAAAGTTAAGCTAAGATTGAACTGGATGTATTATGGATCGCATGCAGGTTTTGCATTAGGGTTTGTGGACGGAACTTATGAAAAATATGGTATCGATTTAGATATAAGATCGGGAAACGGCTCAGGATCTGCACATAGATTAGTGGCAAATAAAGACAGTCACTTCGCTTATGGTTCATGCGGTTCAATGACTAAACTCATTTCTGAAGGAGCACCACTAAAATCAATTGGAGTAATTGATGCTATGGGAACTGAAGCAGTTCTTGTTAGACCAGATAGTGGAGTTAAGACAATTAAAGATTTAAAAGGAAAAAAAATATTAACTACCGCAAATGCTGGAGTAAATACTTTTTTCCCAATTGTTTTAAAAAATGCTGGATTAAGCGAGTCTGATGTAAGTATAACAAACGTTCCAGATGGAGCGCTTGTTTCTAGTTACTTACAAGCAAGTGGTGATGCCGTAGGGATCTTAGGTGGTCTTGACGATAAACCTGCCGAAATCAAAGCAAATGGCGGTGCTCAACCTATAGCGTTTCCTTACTCTGATTTTGGAGTAAATCAAGTTGGATATTGTATGGTTACACACAATGATTTGATTAAAGAGAATCCTGATTTAGTAAAAAGATTTATGAAGGCAACTATTGAATCTTATGCTAATGCAGAAAAAAATCCAGACGCTGCAGTAAATGCAATTGGTGAGATCCTTGGTGGTTCTCACAATGAGGATGCTGGAAAAGCTCAAGCAAGAGAAGTTTTAGATGTTACTTTAGGAATATTATATTCTAAAGCAAACAAGAAAAAAGTTCTTGGTTTAAACGTTGAGTCTGATTGGGAAGATATGGTTAGTTTGATGAAAGAATATAATGACTTAGACAAAAATGCTAAGGCATCTGACTTTTATACAAATGAATTCATAAAATAATCTTAAAAAATAAAAATCTAGTCGAGTATTAAAATATTCGACTAGATTAAATCCTTAAAATGACGAAATTAATCCAGGTAACAAATTTAAAAAAAGTATTTGAAGATGGGGCTGACCAGGTTCATGCTTTTGGCCCTTTATCTATGGATATCAATAATGGAGAATTTTTAGCGATTTTAGGACCTTCTGGGTGTGGAAAATCAACATTAATGCTCATAATGGCTGGATTATTAGAGTCCACTACCGGAAAAGTAGAATTTGAAAATAAATTAGTAGAAGGACCCAAAACAGATATTGGGATAATGTTTCAAAACAACACATTAGTGCCCTGGCGAACAGTAAAGGGAAATATTGAATTACAATTAGAGTTGAGAGGACTAAATCTTGAAGATTATCAAGATAAAATCAATGATATTTTGAAATCCGTAAGTTTAGAGGATTTTGCTCATAGATACCCACATGAATTATCTGGCGGTATGCAGCAAAGAGCAGCCTTTTGCCAGGCGATGATCCATGAGCCAAAAATAATTTTACTTGATGAGCCTCTTGGAAAATTAGATGCAATGACAAGAGAAAAAATTAGATCAGATTTTCAAAAATTATGGATGGTTAAAAGACCAACTGTAATATTTGTCACTCATTCAATTGAGGAGGCAGTGCAATTATCTAGTAGAGTTATATTAATTAGCCCAAGACCTGGAAAAATAGATAGAGAGATCAAAATTGATTTACCTTATCCAAGGGATTTGAAATTAAAAAGATCAGAAAAATTTATGAAATATGTTAATTCGATTGAAGAAGTTTTTCATGAATATGGTGTTATTTAAATAGTCATATGAAAAAATTTATTAAATGGATTTTAAGTGGCTGGATGGTTATTTTATTTTTTATTGGATTTTTTTTATTTTGGGAATACTCAGTTGTATTTTTTGAAGTACCGAAATTTATACTGCCCCCACCTTCACAAATTTTTTTAAAAGGCTCTGCTGATATAGACAAACTAATTTATTATACAGGAATAACTGCTTTAGAAACTGTCCTTGGATTTGCTATTGCTATCGTATTAGGTCTGGTATTTGGAATAGCTATTTCTTTTTCATCGATATTAAGAAGAACCTTGTATCCTTTTTTTGTAAGTATTGAGATGACTCCAAAAATAGCTTTTGCTCCTTTATTCATCTCCTGGTTTGGTTTTGGTTTATTACCAAAAGTAATAATCGTAATATTAGTTTGTTTTTTTCCAATCGTTTTAAATGCAATTTTAGCATTTAATTCTCTAAGTAATGAACTCACTTTATTTTACCAATCTACTGGTGCAAGTAGAATAAAAACTTTTTTTAAAATTAGATTGCCTGCTGCTCTGCCACAATGTTTTGTTGGTTTTAAATACGCTGGAATTAACGCAACGGTTGGAGCTACTATTGCAGAATTTATTGGATCAGATAAAGGACTTGGATTTTATATTTCTATTGTAACAGGAAATATGAGGCCAGATCTGGCTTTTGCTGGGATATTTTTCTTAACATGTTTAGGTTTAGCAGTTTTTGCTTTTGTTACCATCATGGAGAAAATTTTAATGCCTTGGCATATTTCAATGAGACGACTAAATAAACAATAAAAGGAAAATATGGATTACGAAAAACTTAAAAAAAAACTTGAAGGTTGTTATGTGACTGTACCAACGCCTTTCAAAGATACCAAAGATTTACCAATTAACTTTGAAGCACTTAAGGATTATGTTGATTTTTTACTAAACAATGGTTTGAACAATGAAAATTGCACAATACTTTTTGGAGGCGCAGCAGGAGATTTTTCTGCTATGAATTTTGAAGAGAGATTATCTTTAGCTAAAGCAGGTTCAAAAATAGTAAATGGCAGAGTGCCCATCGCTTTAGGTGGTCAAACTACTAATACTCAAGAATTAGAAAAGCTGGCTGGGATAGCTAAAGATTTTGGCTATGACTTTCTTCAGGTTTCTTGTCCTTTTTATTTTAAACACACCGAGGATGATTTTATTGAATATATAAGAGCAGCGTCGATTGCCGCTGATGGAATTGGAATAATTATCTATAATACATTTTGGACCTCAACTAACGTCTCTAATCAATTAATTGAAAAATTAGTAGATCTTAAAAATATTGTTGGATTGAAATGGGCAACACCTAGAACAGATGCTATGGAATTTGAAGATGTCACTTCAACGTACTCAAAACGATTTACGATCATCGATAATAATTTATTTTTTCCGTACTCGGCAATGAAGTCTTTAAATGCAAAAGCATTTGAAGTTCATATGTGTAACTTTTGGCCTCAGTGGGGAAAAAAATTGATTGATGAGGTAAAAAATAAAAACTTTGAAGAAATAGCAAGAATGATGATTGAAGAAGCAATGCCTTTTTATAAACTTTGGGTTGAGATAGAAACGAATTATACCTCTGGAGATGGATATTTAGATAAACTTTGTATGGAATTAGTTGGACTTCCTTCAAGCAGATGCAGACCTCCAACGAGAGATATTAGACAAAAATATCGACAAAGAACCCTGGACTATATGAAAAAAATTAAAGTCCCACATTTAAAATTTTAATGAGCAAAATTGAGAATGTCAGATCAATTTTATTAAGTGCAGATTATGGACATAGTAAACATCCTGAAATTTTAGAATGTTTTCCAAATGGACCCAAAAGAACCATAGGCTTAGTTGAAATAACTTTAGAAAATGGAGTAAAAGGTTATGGCGAAGGTTATCTCGCTGTTTTTGCGCCAAATGTATTTAAATCAATTGTTGAACTTTGTACGCCTTACCTCATTGGAAAAGATGGGTTTGATATTTTAAGAAGATATAAGGATTTATGCAGCGTTTGTGATTATTGGTCCCTACAAGGTGCTGCAAGACATAGCACTAGTGCCATAGAAATAGCTTTAGTCGATGCAAAATCAAAAAGTCTAAAATGTCCAGCGTATAAATTATTTGGAAATAGCCATAAAGAGCATATTGAAGTTTATGGCAGCGGCGGAATTTGCGATAGCAAAGAACATTTTATTGAAGAATTAGAATTATTAAAATCACTGGGAATTAAAAAATATAAAATTAGATCAGTTTCAAAAGATATAAATAAAACTGCCTGGGTGCTGAGCACAGCAAGAAAATACGAAATAGATGTTGCTATTGATATGTGTCAAAATTTGGCTGACCCACCATTGAGTGCAATATCAGTGATAAATTATATCCATGCAGTTCAAAAAATTTCAAATGAAAAAATTTTGTTTCTAGAGGAGGCTGTTGGTCCTATGGATTTAGATGGATTTAAGAAATTAAAAGAAAATCTTAATATTGAAATTTGTGGGGGTGAAGTAATAACAACTCCAATAGAAATGATCCGAAGAATAGATTTAGATATCTATGACTTTGTTCAGCCAGATGCTTCGGTAATTGGGGGCATGTATGCTGTCAAAGAAGTTTTTTCATACGCTAAAACAAAAAATATTACTCCGGTTGTTCATGCTTGGGGTGGACCAGTGGCCATTATGGCAAATTATCACGTTGCATTTGGCTGTAACGGTAATCTTGTTGAATTTCCGATGATACCTTACAATTTAGAACCAATTATGTTTGGGGATCAAAGAATTATAAAAAATGGTCATCTAAAAAGACCAGAGTTATCTGGAATAGGTATAACCATGAATGATCAAATTGAAAAAAATTTTCCATTTGATCAAAAAGCGGTTTACTCATGTGTCATTGTTGATCGAGGTCAACCAAGTGACGATTATTGGAAAGAATGATTTATAAATGAATATTTATATTGCAACAGAATTAAGCGTTATAGAAAAAAAAATTATAAAAATTAATTTAAACAAACATAATGTATATTTTTCTAATCAAATATCTCAGCAAAAACCAAACAAAAATTTTTTAAAATGTGAGATTGTATTTGGCAATATACCTGCTCACTGGGTTCAACAAAGTTCTAAAATAAAATGGCTCCAATTAGCGTCCACTGGATTTGCAGAATATTCTGACATTAAAAGAAATTTTTTAAATAAAAAAGTAATGGTCACTAATTTGAAGGGTTTTTTTGCAGCCCAGGTAGCACAAACGGTGTTAGCTGGAATATTTTGTTTTTATAGAGGAATAAATTTATTCCCATTGCTAAAAAAAGAAAAGAAATGGATCGGCGAACCTTTAAGAAAAAAATTAGAAATTTTAAATAATAAGAATATTTTATTTTTGGGAAAAGGATCAATTAATCGAGAAGTAGCAAAATATCTTGAACCATTTAATTGTAAGTATTCATTTATTGACTCCCGAACAAAAAATAATATTTTTTATAATAAATTAAAACTAGCAGAAATTATAATTTGTGCTTTACCAGGTACTAAAAATACCAATAAGCTATTCAACGTTAAAGTTTTGAATTATTTATCAAAAAATTCTATTTTAATTAATGTCGGAAGAGGAAATTTAATTGATGAAAATCATTTAATTAAAAAGCTTAAAAATAAATCTATTAAAGGGGCGATCTTGGATGTTACTGATAATGAGCCCTTAAAAAAAAATGACCCACTTTGGACCTGTCCTAACTTAATACTTACACAACATACGGGTGGGGGCTATATGGATGAAACTAAAGATAAGGTTTATTTTTTTATAGACAATTTTAAAAGATATTTTAATGGTAAAAGTCCGCTTAACATCATTAATCCATCAAGAGGCTATTAAATTTGATGTTAAGATTATATTAATTAATCTTAAATAATGTTAAGTTTCTATTTATATGGAAATTCTTAAAGATAGTTTTGGGAGAAAATTTCCTTACTTTAGGCTATCAATTACCGATGTATGCAACTTTAAGTGTGGTTATTGCCTACCCAACGGATATCAAGTTGACAAAAGTGATCATAGAACTTTTTTAAAGATTGATGAAATAGAGAGATTGGCAAGAGGTTTGTCTGAATTAGGAGTTTGTAAAATTAGGCTCACAGGCGGGGAACCTACTATCAGAAAAGATTTTTTCGATATTGTTAAATTAATAAAAGAAAAGCCAGGTATAAAAAAAATTGTAATTACTACTAATGGTTATCGATTAAACAAAATAGCTCATCAAATAAAAGATAGTGGTTTAGATGGAATTAATATTAGTATCGATAGTCTGGACAGAGAAAAATTTAAAAAAATTACCGATCATGACCGATTGCCAGAAATTCTTGAGGGAATAAAAATTTTACAAGATCTAAATTTTAAAAATATTAAAATTAATGCTGTGCTACTTAAAGGAGTTAATGATAGTGAAGAGGAATTTAATCAGTGGGCCAATTTTATTAAAAATAATGAAATAGATTTTAGATATATTGAATTAATGCAAACTGGCGACAATCTTGATTATTTCAAAAAATATCATATCTCTGCAAAAAAATTTATTGATTATTTAAATCAAAACAAATGGATTATCCAAACATTGGGTCGGGATGCGGGTCCCTCTAAAAATTATCTAAATCCTGAATTTAAGGGAAAATTTGGAGTTATTGCACCCTACTCTAAAGATTTTTGTAAAAGCTGTAACCGTCTAAGAATTACCGCAAGAGGAGATTTAAGGTTATGTTTATTCGGTAATACTGGAATCAATATTAGGCACTTAATTCAAAAAGACGATCAAATTGAAGAGTTCAAAGATTTAATTTTAAAACAATTAAATTTTAAAAAAGAAAGCCACTATCTTGAACTTGGTGATACTGGATTAACCAAAAATTTATCAACGACTGGTGGATAATAAAAATTAATATGGGCAATTTAAAAATAATTAACCAAAACGAGTTAAAAGACTGGGCCAAAGAAATATTTCAAAAAAATTCTTTTAAAATGATAGATGTGTCATTAAAAAAAGAAACTTTCAGAAGAGCTTTGGCATCCGGAAAAATTTATGTCGGCGAAAAGGTATTTAACCTAATACAAAATAAAAAAATGCCCAAAGGGGATACCCTTGCTTTAGCTGAAGTTTCTGCCGTTTTAGGGGTTAAAAAAACAAGCGAACTAATCCCACTTTGCCACCCACTACCAATTGATCACACGGCAACAAAAATTATATTAAACGAAAAAGATCATTCACTAGAAGTTTATTGTGTAGTTTCAGCGATTGCCAAAACCGGTGTTGAAATGGAAGCGATTATGGGAGTAAATGCCGCGTTAATTACTATTTACGACCTTTGTAAAATTGTTAATCCTCATCTTAAAATTGATAATGTCAAATTACTTATTAAGGAGGGTGGAAAAACTGGATTATGGACTAATCCAGATGGACTTCCTGATTTTTTAAATGATTTTTTTAAATAATATCAATAAATCAATTTAATATCATAATCCTAAATGAAAATTAAATTAAAATTATTTGGTCAAAGTAGAGATTTTAGCAAACAAGATTATTTAGAATTTAATATTAATAATCATATGTCGATAGCAGAGTTTAGAAATTTAATTTTAGAATTTATAGATAAAAATTTTAAGAATAATGAAAATTACAAAAAAATTGTAAAATCTGCAGCTTTTTGTTCTGAGAAAAACACATTGATCACCAACAATTATAAAATTACAAAGGAACAAACAATTGGTATTATTCCTCCAATAGGAGGTGGTTGATGCTTCACGCTAAGGTTATAGACTCTCAAGTTGAAAAAATTATTATAAAAAATGCTGAAGAATTTATAAGTTCTTCTAAGTTCGGAGCATCTATTTTTTTTATTGGGACTGTAAGAGACATTAATGAAAATAAAAAAGTAACTGGTATTACCTATGATAGTCATGACGCATTGGTAATAAAAAGTTTTGAGGAGATTTATGATGAAGCTGATAAAAAATTAAATATTAAGGATAAAGCAGTTTTTATTGAACACGTTAAGGGATATGTGGGACTCGGAGAAATAAGTATTATTATAGCAGTAGGCTGTCAACATCGAGATCAAGCTTATGCTTTGTCTAGATACTTAATTGAGGAAATCAAAAAACGCTCTCCGATTTGGAAAAAAGAACACTATTTAAATGAACAGAGTAAATGGTTAGAGGGAATTTCTATTTTAAATGAAAAAAATTAAATACTCAGAAATCACGCCTGAAAAAATTTATAAGAAAAGAAGAAAATTTATTAAATCGTTAGGATATGGTTTAGGATCAGCGACCATTGGATCAATACCATTGATAGGTAATGCTTTGGCAAATACAGATTTAACTAAACCGACAGATTATGAATATATAACGACCTATAACAATTATTACGAGTTTGGAACCAATAAAAGTGATCCTTATCTAAATTCTCAAGAATTTAAAACGAAACCTTGGACTATAAGAATTGAAGGCGAGGTTGAAAATCCGATGAGCTTTTCTGTCGAAGAAATCTTATCATCTTTTTCATCTGAGGAAAGGGTTTACAGACTAAGATGTGTTGAAGGTTGGTCAATGATTATTCCTTGGATGGGTTTTTCATTAAGTCAATTGCTAAACAAAGTTAATTTTAAAACTTCTGCAAAATTTGTTGAATTTGAAACAATTTATGATCCTGAACAAATGATAGGTCAACGAAAATCCATTCTAAACTGGCCTTACATAGAGGGGTTGAGAATTGATGAAGCTATGCATCCTCTTACAACAGTTGTTACGGGATTATATGGCAAATCATTACCAAATCAAAACGGTGCACCACTTAGAATATTTGTCCCGTGGAAGTATGGATTTAAGAGTGCAAAATCAATTGTTAAAATAAAATTTGTTAAAGAAATGCCAAATTCGTCATGGATGATAGCGTCGCCAAGAGAATATGGTTTTTACTCAAATGTAAATCCAAATATTGATCATCCTAGATGGTCTCAAGCAACTGAGAGACCTATTAATGGAGATATGTTTGCGCCAAGAATAAAAACATTAATGTTTAACGGTTATGCAGATGAAGTAGCACACTTATATTCGGGCATGGATTTAAAAAAATATTTTTAATGACTAAATATTTTAAATTAACAGTCTTTGTACTAAGCCTTATTCCCTTAATTATTATTCTGGTGAAAATTTTTTTTAATAATTTGGGAGCAGAACCAATTAAAGAAATTACTAATCACACTGGCGAGTGGACACTGTTATTTTTAATCTTTACACTGTCAATGTCTCCACTAAAAAAAATAACAAATATGAATATTTGGATTTCTTTTAGAAGAATGCTAGGACTATTTGCTTTTTTTTATGCTAGTTTACATATGCTAACTTATACAGGTTTAGATTATCGTTTTGATTTGTCAGCCATTTCAAAAGACATTCTTACGAAAAAATATATTTTTGCTGGGTTTACAGCCTGGTTATTATTAATTCCATTGGCACTAACTTCTTCAAAAAAAATGATAATTCTTTTAAAACATAACTGGAAAAAAATTCACAGACTCATCTATCTAACCTCAATCCTTGGAGTTATTCATTATATTTGGCTTGTTAAAAAAGATTTGACTAAACCACTTATTTACTTAACAATAATTTTAATTCTTTTAATGTTAAGAATTAGGTTTAATAAAAATCCCCTTTTATTATTTAATATTAAACGCTCTTAGTGCTGAAAAATTTAATAAATTTTTACTAGCCACAAAAATTTAAATTTGTTAAAATTAATTATGAAAAAATATTTTTTATACGCTTTTTTACTCCTTTTTGTATTTAGTTGTTCAACCAAAAATGAAAAATTAGCCAAAAGTGTTGGTGGTGAAGTTAAGGATCGACAATTATCCACTGATTTTACAGATGATGGTATAAAAATTACTTATACCCTTGGAGGCGATATAAAAATATTGGAAGTTAGTGGACAGGCTGAAGCTTGGAAAACCAATGTAACAGTTCTAGCAGAAGCTGATGCAATGGCTAAACTGACTAAATTTGTATACGGAAAAGATGTTTCAAATTCACAAAGAGTAAACGTCATTGGAAAATCAATGGAAAACTTCAATGATAATCTCATAAAAAGCGTTTACAAAGGCGATGAGGTTCCAACTTTTACCGATAAACAAATTGAAGATGAGATAAATACTAATGATTTAAGCAATCAAGATCTAACTCGATATCAAAGAGAAGCAAATGTTGTAAATGATACAATAATTGAAACTCTAACTAAAATAAGTTCCTCTGGAAAATTGCAAGGAGTCCGTAAAATTAGGGATTTTGTTAAGGACGATGGTAAAACTTACGTAGCTGTTTATGTGTGGAGCGAAAAAGATTTAGCGACCAGCAATTTTATAAAACAAAAAATGTCAGGTAATAATAATTAAATTATAATTTTTTAATTAATTTAAAATTAATGAGATTTATATTTATTATCGTAACCATCATTTTTTTTTTAAAACCAGATCAAATTTATTCTCAAACTCCAAAAGAATTATTATTTAATGTTTATAAAATAATCAAAGTTGGTAAGTGGCTAGATAAATTTACCGTCAATAATGAAAAAGTTAAAGTTTATTACATTCAAGTTGAAACTACCGCTCCAAATTTCGATCAGGCAAAAGAAACTGGTTTTCAACTTGCTATTCAAGAAGCTCTTGGGTCATTTGTTACCGCTGAAAAAGTTGTCAAATTTGACGAAGTTACTCGAAATGAGATTATAATGTATTCTGGTGGATATGTTCAAGATTTTGAAATTATTAAAGAGAACAAGAGTTTAGACTCTACTACTTTAACAATGGATGTGTGGATTAGTGAGAGCAAAATTGCAAATCGACTACTAAATACTAGTGTAAATGAAGGTGAATTAGATGGAGAAAAAATTGCAGCACAACTATCAACCATAGTAAAAGATCAAGATGATGCTAACAAACTCTTACAAATTATCCTCAAAGACTTTCCACTTAAAGCATTTGTATTAGATATTAAAAAAACAAATTTTAAAACATTAAGAGAAGGAGCTACAATAGTAAAAATTCCAATTGAGATTAGTTGGAGTAAGGATTATTTAGATTCTTTGAAAGAAGCATTAATTCTTTTAAGGGATGGTGACGAATTAAGATTTGCTAATGCAGTAGATGGATGGCTAACAGGTCAAACATTTAACGATGGGGTTACTATCAGTGTCGGCTCAAAAACTTTTGCTGGTACTACTAATAAAGGTGTAGATGCAAATTTTAAAAACACTCAAATAATAGAATTATTTTATCAACATTTTAATAACAAAAAACCTGTCATAAAAATTTCTTTAAATGACGATTTTGAAAATGAGAAAGTTGTTGATTGTTTTTATCTTCAATGGAGAGCAAATCATTTTACAAAAGATTATTTTGATTTTAATTTATATTTATATGAGAGACTTTTTTTGGAAGAATTTTATGAATTCAATACTGATAGAGCACATTTTGAAATTAATGAAAAATTTAAACAAAAAAAATCTTTTCAAATTGAATTTACAAGTAAAAATTTAGAACAAATTTCAGAAATAACAAAAGTAAAAGCATCTGTAATTGAGGCCAGTGAGTGCAAACCCATTAAGTAAATATCGATTTATTTTTTAGTGAAATATTATTAAATTTATTTTCAGACTTCAAAAATAGAAAAATAAAAGATAACTAGTTAATTGCCTGCAAAAACTCCCTGAACCCAAGTTTTATCAAGATATTTGAATGAAAAGTTAGTCACTAGACAAAAAGTGTGTCAGTAATTTTTTTATCAAGTCGATGGAGTACATCAATTTGATACTTTATTTCGATTGGATTACGATAGATCGTCATCTATTAGATAAAATCAATGCTTCCAGACAAAGTTGTCTGCCTAAGATTTAATTTTTTGAAAAAAGATCTGAGAATTGGTGACTAATAATATTTTAACTTTATTTTTTTCCAAAAATTTATTAATCGCAAAGCAAGGATTTAGTTCAATATCAGTATAATAATTCCAAATATAATCATCACAAACTAAAAAACCACCTTCATTTAAAAATTTCCAAGCATTCCCGCAGTCT
>Ga0194129_10003488_pt1 | contig 21799 bp, 16 predicted proteins | sample TA2KigCa35mmetaG_FD_150862 | JGI IMG/M metagenome (GOLD analysis project Ga0194129, IMG submission 150862) | Freshwater microbial communities from Lake Tanganyika, Tanzania - TA2015038 Kigoma Deep Cast 35m | ecosystem: Environmental > Aquatic > Freshwater > Lake | place: Tanzania: Lake...
CCACCGGCAGCCACCTGCCCCAGCCGCCGGTGGTGCTGGCCCTGCAGGGGTTTTGCCGGGGCCTGTTTGAGCTGTTTGCGGCCCTGGAGCAGCGGCCGGGGGGCTCCCAGGCAGCCTGATGGGTGGGGTAGGCCGGTGGTGTTTCCGCGGCTGTGCAGGGGTGGTACCACTTCCGCCGCCAAGTGGTACCACCCTTGGACAGGCTGGGCATGCCCTGCTCCGCCCAGCCGCGCGTAACCCTTCGCAATCTTGACGGCGTCCGCCCCAGCCCGCTTCTACGTTGACCAATCGGATCACCGACAACCATGCCCGTCGCCCTCGCCGCCCAACTGCGTGAAGGGACCAAGAAATCCCACACCATGGCCGAGAACACCGGCTTTGTGAGCTGCTTCCTCAAGGGCGTGGTGGATAAGGCCAGTTACCGCAAGCTCGTGGCCGACCTCTACTTCGTGTACGGGGCCATGGAGGAGGAGTTCGTCCGCCTCAAGGACCATCCGGTGCTGGCGCCTGTGGCTTTCCCGCAGCTCAACCGCCGCGAGGCCCTGGAGCGCGATCTGGCCTACTACTTCGGCCCTGATTGGAAGGCTCAGATCCAGCCCTCCCCCTCGGCCACGGCCTACGTGCAGCGCATCCACCAGGTGGCCCAGGAGTCGCCTGAGCTGCTGGTGGGCCACCACTACACCCGTTACCTGGGGGACCTGTCCGGCGGGCAGATCCTCAAGAACATCGCCCAGAAGGCCATGAACCTGGGCGACAGCGACGGCCTGCACTTTTACGACTTCGACGCCATCGACGACGAGAAGGCCTTCAAGGGCACCTACCGCGCCGCCATGGACACCCTGCCGATCGATCAGGCCACCGCCGATCGCATTGTGGAGGAGGCCAACAACGCCTTCCACCTGAACATGACCATGTTCCAGGAGCTGGAGGGCAATCTGGTGGCCGCCATCGGCAAGGTGCTGTTTGGCTTCCTCACCCGCCGCCAGCGCGTCGGTAGTACCGAAGCGGTGGTGGCCTGAGGCAGATTTCAGCTGTAGTCGATTTAGACATCTTGCGCCCCGTCCACTTCCTGGTCCCGGGTACAACGGGCCGTTTCCTCTGCGGCGGTTTGCTGGTGGAGCTGCAGGCAGCACGTCTGGTCAGTCGGATCGCGCCGGTGCATGTGGTCACCTATCGACAGCGTGAAGCGAACCATCTCTATCTCGATGATCTTCTGCGAATCCAGCCTGCTGACTTTCACGAGGCCCTGAGAGCTGACACCACCTCTTCGCCCCTTTGGATCGTGAGTTGGGGCTTTGATGTCCCGATGCTGCTGCGCCGTCTTGAGGGAAGGCTAGTGGCTTATCACGCGCACAGCAGTGGTTATGGCTTTGACCTGCCGCCCGGAGTTCCGGTTCTTGCAGTGAGTCGGAACACGCTCGGTTACTGGGGTGATCGCGCTCCCCGCAATCCGCTATTCCTACTCCCCAATGCCATTGAGTCGCAATGGCTTGAGAGGGGGGCTCGCCTTGGTGCCGCCGATGCATCAGGGCCGATCACCCCAGCGAACGAGCGCCGGTCGATCGATGTGCTCGTACAGCAGCGCAAGAGCAGTGTCTATGTCCTGGAACGGCTGGTGCCTGCACTCCGTGCCAAGGGATTGCGAGTGGAGGTACAAAGCGGCTGGGTTGATGATCTGGTCGAGTTGTTTAACAACTCCAGCGTCTATCTCTACGATTCAACTGAGTACTGGAAAGGGCGCGGTGTTAGTGAGGGTTTTGGCCTGCCTCCTCTGGAAGCCATGTCTTGCGGCTGTGTGGTGTTCAGCAGCCTGAATCATGCTCTTGCCGACACACTTGATCCTGGCACCCTAGGCCATCAAATCGGCTTCGGTTGCCTGGAGGCTGATGTGGAGCGCATTGCCGCTGCAGTGGCCCAACCCGCCGATTGGTTGTGCGTGCCTGAGGCTCTGCAGGTTCTGCTTGACAGCAGTTCGGAGAATCGCCTCTTGGAGCGTTGGAACCGCGTGCTCAGGCAGATGGAGGTTCACTGGAGCTGGAGTTATAGCGGGTCCTTGGCACTGAAAGCGGCGAGCCCCACTGTGCTGAGGTGGCGTCGTCGCCTGGCCTCGCTGAAGAAAACGACCCACCGAATCCTGGGCCGATCGGTTTGCTGACTGGCTTGCCTCACTCCTTGGCTTCCAGATCAGCCGATAAGTTGCCCAAAGCATGCCTTTAACCGAATTATTTGTGGCCACAAAGCCTCGCCTCCGAGTTCGCAGCGAAACGTTTATTCAGCTAAAGCAACTGCTCGGTTTTTTGCCCCCAAAGAGATTGCAGAGCTTGATCGCTTTGTTGTTTATTGCCTTTGTTGTCGGCTTATTGGATTTGGTCTTTATTGGCCTTTTGGCTCGACTAGTGGGTGCTCTAAGTGGAGCGAAGCTGCCTAATCAGATTCCTCATATTCTTTTCTTTGGCGGTGGACGTTTTGATCAAAGTCTTTGGCTCGCGGCTTTGCTGATCACGCTGGTCTGGTTTTCCAGCGGCCTGCGTTTTCTGATGAATGTGATGCAGGCTTTTTTGAGTGCTCAGGTCTGGTCTGATTATGGTAACAAGATCTACTCCAACATCCTTTATCAGTCGCTCGAATACTTTCAGGATCAGCGATCCTCAAATCTTCTAGCACGAATGAATCTGATTTTGAGTCAGATTTCTGATCGAATCATCCTGCCGCTGCTCTCCTTTCTTTCAAGTTTGCTCTCGTCGGGTGTTTTGTTGATCGGAGTTTTACTTGTTCTCGGTCCATCGACGTTGTTGATCTTTGGGTTGCTCTTTGCTGCATATGCCCTGGTCTCAGTAGCCATTATTCCCAGGTTGCGCTTGGCTTCCAAGCAAAAGTTGCGATTCATGGCTAACGTCAATAATGTTTTAATGGAGTCGATTCGCTCAATTAGGGATGTACAGCTCTATGGTGTTGAGCCCTACTATATTAATAAGTTCTCTGCCATAGGTATTCGCGGAAAGAGGTACGACCGGATTGCTCGGTTGCTGCCTGAAATCCCCCGTTTTGTAATTGAGCCCGTAGGGGTCACAATCCTGCTTGTGCTCTGCCTATTACCTGCAATTCTGAATGCTAGTGATCAGGACTTGTCGCAATCTATTCCTCAAATTGCTGGCATAATGTTTGCTGCAATCAAACTATCAGCTCCTATCCAGACTATCTTTCGGTCAATCAATAAGTTTCGGGGAGGTCTGCCTGAAATTACAGACGCCTTGATGTTGTTGCGTCTTGATCCTGAGCGCTTGCAGATGCGTCAAGCTTTCGCCCCAAGCCCTGCGGGGCTGATGCCCAAGCATGTCATTCAGTTGACTCAGGTATGGTATCGCTATCCCCAAGCTGAAGACTGGGTTATTCAAGGTGTGGATTTGTTGATTCCTGTAGGTTCCAGAGTCGCCATAGTTGGACGCACCGGTGGTGGCAAGACCACCGCCGCACACCTTTTGCTTGGTCTGTTACGGCCCCAGCGTGGTTCTATCCTGCTGGATGGCATTCCCCTACAGGATTCAGAATTGCATTCATGGCAGGCATGCTGCGCCATGGTTCCCCAGCAGATTATTCTGCTGGATGCCAGCATTCGCGAAAATGTTGCTTTCGGGATCGAACGCGAAAACATTGACGACAATCTTGTCTGGGAAACCCTTGAGGCAGCTCAACTGATAGGCTTTGTATCTGATTTGCCGTTTGGTTTATATACCATTGTCGGCGAGAATGGCGTTCGCCTTTCTGGGGGACAGCGTCAACGTTTGGCTCTTGCGAGAGCCTTTTTCAAGCGTGCTCAACTCCTGGTGCTCGATGAGGCTACCAGCGCGCTCGATAACAAGACAGAGAGTGAGTTGATGGATTCTCTGGAGGTTATTGGTCGCCGTTGTACGACTGTGGTGATTGCTCACCGCTTAAGTACGATTAGGCACTGTGATCGCATCTATGAATTTGATCATGGACGTATCAAGGCTTGTGGTAACTATGATGAATTGCAAATGCGCTCAGCCTCCTTCCGCGATCTTGTAAAGCAGGGTTATGGCTGATATCACTCTTTTGGCTACTGCTGACTGGGACCACCCTTTTTGGACGAATAAGCAGCATGTTGCATTATCCCTGGCCCGGCTTGGCCATCGTGTCCTTTATATCGAATCCCTAGGTCTTCGCGGAGTCCGTGCTCAGTCGTCGGATCGGCAACGGATCTTGCGGCGTCTCAGGCAAGGTTTGCGTCTGCCCCGAAAGGTTGGTAAAAATCTCTGGGTCTGGTCCCCGCTTGTTCTTCCTGGTGTGCGGGCTGCATGGCAGATGGCCATTAACCGTTGGATGTTTACATCCGGTTTGGCATTGGTACGCACCTGGCTAAGGCTTCAAGCTGACTGGCTGTGGACGTACAACCCCAAAACTCTAGCCTATCTCAATACTACAAACTATCAACGACTAATATATCACTGCGTCGATGACATTCAGGCCCAGCCAGGCATGGATTCTTCGGATTTGGACTACTGGGAGCAGGCTTTGTGCCGCCGAGCCTCAATTGTCTTTGTTACATCTCCTGCCCTGGAGACCACAAGAAAACCTTTCAATTCTGCTACGTTCTTTCTCCCCAACGTAGCTGATCATGACCATTTTTCTTCGGCATTAGATCCTAATGTTGTTCTGCCACCGGATTTTATAGATATACCTACCCCAAGGATTGGCTTTGTGGGTGCGATCAGTTCTTATAAACTTGATCTTAACCTGATCAAAAATCTTGCCATAATTCGTCCTGATTGGTCTATTGTGTTGATCGGTCTAGTCGGAGAGGGAGATCCTGAAACCGATGTCTCAGAGTTGGAATGCCTAGAGAATATCTATCTGCTGGGCCCAAAATCTTATCGTGACTTGCCGGCGTTCTTAAAGGGTTTTGATGTTGCAATTTTACCCCTACGACGTAACGCATATACTGAGTCGATGTTTCCTATGAAATTCTTTGAATATTTGGCGGCAGGTCGTGGTGTAGTTTCAACGTCGATTTCGTCTCTACAACCTTATCATCAAGAAGCCCTGTTGGTAGAGCCCGATGTTAAGAGCTTTGAGTGTGGTATTGCATATCTGCTTTCTGTGGATTCGCCCGACAAGCGTCAAGGACGTAGTCTATTTTCTGCAGCTTATAATTATGATAGTAGAACAGTAAAAATGCTTGAATACATTCGCGCTCTTCAACATGTCAGCTAATGGCATCTAAGCATGGTTAATGCAGGGTCTTCTCGCCTCTCAATCAATTGCCAAAATCTTGTTTCTTAAACTCTTGCCGTATCCACTCTTGTTCCTACAACAGCAATCGAACTAGACGTGCATGCCTAAATATATGAAATCTATTCATCATACAGAGGAGTTGAACGACCGATCCATGTCACACCGTCTATGGTAAGCTCACTATAAGTACAATTTTTCTGAGCATGAAAAAGTCGCTTAAAAAGATGCTTAAGTATCTATTCCTTAGTGATCGCGACAAATGCGACCTTATAGCTTATCAACAGATCAGAAAAGAGGCTCCGTGGATAAACTATTGGTGTCAAGCTAGTTTTGAAAAACGCGAATTTATATCGTCATTATTGCCTTATTCCAGGTCTCAGCATGGGCAAGATATCTTTGCGGCATGTCACGCTCAGTCTTGTGGAGTATTAGAAAGTGGTTTCTTTGTCGAATTTGGTGCTACCGACGGGGTTTCTCTGAGTAATAGTTGGTTGCTAGAGAACAGGCTCGGCTGGTCCGGGATTCTGTCAGAGCCTGCTCGCATATGGCATGACTTGTTATCTACTAGGAGTTTGTCGCGGATAGAGCTTCCCTCCATCTGACGCCACGAATGCAGTCGATCAGTGGAACGCTTGTGGCTCGCTGGTCTGCATTCGGCGCTCAGTGGTGCCGAGCTCTTCAGCCCTGGTCGCCTATCGCCATCAGGGCCAGAGCCCCTCATCCGCTCGCCAGTGCCAGGGTCTGCTGCTGTGATCGCCTGTGCCTGAACAATTTCAGCAGGTTGTGCGTTGTTGCGATCAGGTGCCACTCACCGTCGACTTTCTCCAGGCCCCGCAACAGGAAGCGGCGCAGGCCCCTGGCTTCCTTGATCTGTCCATTCACCGGCTCCACTATTGCCTTGCGCTGGGCGTAGATCGCTGAGCCAGCCTTGCTTCTGATCTTGCGGGCCATCCGAGCTTTCGCATCGGCATCCTTGGGCATCGGTCCGCGTTTCGGTGGCAGGGGCTGGCCATGGGGCAGTCGGCCCGTGGCGATGTAGGCATCGATCCCCTGCTGAGCGCAGAGCTCAGCGTTGGCCTCGCTCCAGTACCCCGCATCCGTCGTCGTCACTTCCGGCAGGGCACCAGCCGTGGCAGCGATGCGTTGCAGCATTGGCTCCAGGTGTTCGACATCGGGCGCTTGGTTGCTCACACCCGTCGCCACGATCACCTGATGGTCGCTGTCGACTGCAAGCTGGCACTTGTAGCCCTGGATGTAGTGGCCATCTGACTTCATCAGATGACTATCGGCATCGGTGAAATTCCGTTGGGTCTTGGGGGTTGGCGTGCCGTTGGCCTTCCTCGACAGCCCTCGGCATGGCATCGCTTCAGCCGCCAGCGGTTCCAGATCTGTCGGGTCCAGGCCTGCTTCCTTGGCGGTCTCAATGGCCTTCTCTCGAGCGGCTCTGGCTTTCGCAGCTGCCGCCTCAGCTCTCTTGTTCAGTTCCGCCTGCTCAGCAGGCGAGGCCTCGACTTGTTGGGCAGCATCAGCCTTGGCTCTGGCCTCATCAGCCTCCTCCTGGCGTTGACGCGCTGCCGCAGCAGCGGTTTCCGCTTCCATCTCCTTGCGTGCCTGACGAATTCGCTCCAAACGGTCCTGGCGGCGCCGCAGTTCATCGGGGAGATCACTACCGCGGTTGTCCTTGCCGTAACGGCGATCCTCCTGGGCATCCAGGATCTCGGCCTTACGCATCAGGGCATTGATCTCCTGCGCCAGCTGCTTCTCGGCCCTGAGCATCCGCTCGTGGCTCATGGCCTTGTGCTTGCTGGCGTTGGCTTTCACCTTGGTGCCATCCAGGGCCACATGCCCCAGGCTCACCATGCCGGCCTTCTGGCACAGCCGCAGGATCTGAACAAACAGACCTTTGAGGGCATCGAGGTTGCGGCGCCGGAAGTCGCTGATCCGGCTGTGGTCCGGCTGCTGATTGCCGGTCAGCACCCTGAAAGCCAGATCCTCGTAGCAGGCCCGCTCGATCTTGCGGGACGACACCGTGCCTACGCAGTAGGCGTAGAGCAACAGCAGCGTCAGCATCCGCGGGTCGTACCCCTTCTCGCCGCGGGGATCCTTGGCCTGAGCCGGGATCAGGATCTCCGAGAGATCCAACTCCTCAACCAGATCCAACAAGAAATACACCTGATGATCCTCGGCCAGCCACTCACGTGGTGAGGGCGGCAACAAGGTGGTCTGATCCGGCTGCCAGGGGCGGAAGGACTTGGGCTTCTGCATACCCCATTCTCCCAGCCAGATCCATTGCTGGCACTAGGATCTGGCCTGATTTAGGGGCGTCTGTGGAGAGCTGCCCGTGGATCTATGCGCGACAGCCTCCTAGCCCTTGCAGAAGCGTATTCATGGTACCTTTAATGCACGGTTCGCTCTTGATGTAGACGCACTTGCTTGAGTGAGTTCCTTCTAGATTATCCTGATATGGAATATGAAACACCAATGGGTTATTTGGCCAAAGCTCTTCGTAGCAGCGAATCATATGATCTGTAAAACACCTATACTTGTCATAGGTCAGCACTAGCGCTTTAATCATTTTATGTTTCACTTGGTTTTGATGGACAAGCCCGCAGCCCTGTAGCCTTTTTCTTGTGAATCACTTGATTATAGGCACTTTGGTTTGCTTTTGGCCTTAGGGCCGCCGAGATATTGTGACCTTTTTGTCATGGCGTTCATTATAATGGATTCATAGTGCTAGTTTCAGATGTGGCTGGATCGCGTGTGCTCTGTCTAACGCTCAAATGTTAAGCTGTTGAATGGTGAGGAGCTTCTGCTTAATTTGCCCTTAATCTTAAGTCTGAATCCTGCCCAAGTTCTGTTCGCTTCTGCGCTGGATGCACATTTTGAGGTTTTACTGCTTCTGGCTGTCTTTCTGCATATAGCTTGTGTTGCCTTGTCCTCGCAGGACGCGCAGGAGTCCTTTCTTCACACCTTGTTGAGACAGTTGTGCCATTATTTGCTTGTTGAGTGGGTATGACCTCGCCGTCTTTCTCAGTGGTCATCCCAGTTCACAACAAAGGCCAGTTGCTGGCTGAAGCCTTGGCCAGCGTTGCGGCGCAGAGTTGGACTGATTACGAGTTGCTCATTGTCGACGACGCCTCGACTGACGGCGGCCTCGATGTCTTGCAAGATTTTCCGCAGTTACCGTTACGCGTTCTGCGCCGGTCACGCCCTGGGCCAGGAGGCTATGCTGCTCGCAACTTTGGCATCCGTGAGGCTCGTTCTCCCTGGGTGGCTTTTCTGGACGCCGATGACATTTGGTTTCCTGATCACCTTTCCAGAGCCGCCGATTTGATCGCACGTTATCCGCAAGCGGCCTTACTTTGTACAGGTTTTGTCGAAGATTTTCACGGCGAAGCTGAGTCCGTCGCTGTGCAACGAACCGTCTGTTTGTCAGCGGCAGAGATGCTCAGACTGTATGCCTCTAAAGATCTGTTCCACACCAACTCGATGGTGGTTCGTCGTTCCGCTCTCCTGCAGGCGGGTGGGTTTCCTGAACAGGGGGTCCGCCGTGCCGGAGATCATGCGCTGTGGCTTCGACTGTTGCTGCTAGGTGAATCCGTGGTGCTGGCTTCTTCCGTCACATCTCGGTATCGCCGGGATCACAGTGGTGTTGTCGCAGATCCGTCGGCCACTGTTGGTCAGCATCCAGTTGCTCTGGTGGCTGCTTCCGCTCTCATGGGCACATTACCTTGGCCGTCGTCGTGGGGGAAGCAGGAACGTTTTTACATTAAGCGTCTGGCGAACCGCAAGAGTCTGCTTTGGATGATGCAGCGCAGCTGTAGTGGGTTGCCGCCATTGGCAGGACCTGGCTTGCCATATCCAGCGTTACTCACGTTCAAGCAAGCCTTGCGTTGGTTGTTGGCACGCTGGGCACCTTCGCGCCTTTTGCAGATCCTGCAGCGGTATTGGAGGGGGCTGCGTTGTTGGTGTGCGCAGTACGGGATCAGATCGTGATGTCCAGTACCTGCCGCACTCTCAGCATGGTGGCAACCTCTCCCACCCAGTACAGCCCGTAGTATGTGAGCCCGATCAACCAAGCCAGCGGCACCTGTATCAGTGGCAGTTTCACTCTGCGGTGCAACCAGGTAATTTTCAAGACCGTGCGGCCGCTGTTCCATACCCACCGCCAACAACTCAAGAAGATATTACGTTCAACCCCATGGCCACGAAGGTAGCAATCTCTACCCTGTGCAAGGGCTCGCAGGATGAAGTGCTTGCCAGGTAGCGGTGGCGGATGAGCCACCAGCGCTTGCTTGTTCAGAACAATCGGGATCTTGGCTAGTTTCAGATCTTTGGCGAGGTCGAGGCAAGCCCCGCGAGAGGTCACCGTTCCAGCCACGAAGGGATGTCTAAGGACCGTGTCACGTCGGAAGGCGATGTTGTTGGCGAAGAAGTGGTCTGTGTTTGCCCAGCTTGAACTTCCAGCCATCTCAGCGGCCTTGGGGCGTATGGGGAAGAACCAGAACAGGGCAAAGGCCTTGTTATATAGGTTGTTTGGTTCGATGTAAGCCCTACCGCAGCTCACTTGTGTGCTCGTGTCCTCGAATGGTGCAAGCAGTTGCTCAAGCCATTCGGGTTCAGGAATCACATCGCTGTCTATAAAGACAATCACCTCACAGGTGGAATCGCGTGCTCCTAGATTTTTCAGGTCGTAATAGTGGCTGCTAGGGTTGACAATCAGTCTCCAGCTGATATCAGCTCGTAGCTCTGGCGGTCGTTCCTCCAGATTTGTCTGCTGGTCGGTGGCGCTGATCAGGATCTCTCGGCAGATCGGCAGGCTGTTGGCCTGTTCGATCACCCTTCCCAGCATCCTTTTGGCACGGCTGTCACCGGAGAGCAGTACGTTTTCCCACTCGATGACAATTGAGACGTTGGTGACCATGGTGTGCTTCTGCTTTACCTCACTAACTCAGACTACTTTTGCCGTCCACGGTGAAGGCGCTTCCGGCGGCGATGTCGGATCTGCCCCAATACCCTACGTCCTGCAGGCATGATCCATCGTCGCCATGGTCCTAGAGGCCGCTCCCCTGGCTCCATTGGTTGGGAATCAGGCTGGTAACCCACCAGTGGCATCAGTTCTCCCAGGAGGGTCTCGATCTGCCGTTGCTGCCACGGTGCGAGCTTGTCTCGCCAGGCTTCAATCCTGTCGGGTAGCGGTCGACTGCCGATCAGGCTGTGTTGGTGAAGCGTATAGCGGGGCAGAAAGCCGCTGACTGGTTTCAGAGGAGTTGCCGGCCTTGGGATCCCCACCCAGTCGGCCAATTCACCCAAAATCCTGTCAGGCTCTCGGCAAAGTTGTTCATAGTGCACGCGCCGGATGCTCTCCGGAAGCGCGCTCTCAAGAGCCAAGCCATGGGCCAGCCTATGCCTCCACAGCTCAGCCACACCCGCCGGCGACTGGGGGCCCCAGTCGAGCGGAAGCAGGGAGGCGGCCACCGCTCGCGGATCACGAACGATGTGGATTAACCGAGCTCGCGGAAACAGCTTCGTCAGGGCCAGGCCCGATTCGATGTTCTGGGGCGTGTGGTCGATCCAGGTTGTCAGCTCAGTTGGGAGGCCCTGCGTTGTGCCAACTCGCCATGCCAGCTTCAGCAGAAGATGTCGAAGACCCTCAGAGCCCAGCTCCACCTCCAGATCGTCGGAGTGGAGCGGCACCCTCCAGGCCTGGAAACGCAGATCTCTGCTCAGCTGACGCTGAAGTTCCGCCCCTCGGAGCTTGCTCCCGGGATGTCGTTGCAGGGTGTGCACTGCACGTTGCTTGAATTGGGATTCGGGGGTCACCACACAGCCAGGGAGCCCTCCCAGCAGGCTGGCTAGCAGGGTGGTCCCGCTGCGGGGACAGCCGCCGATGAACACGGCTTCCGGCGCGATGGTCATAGCGGTATGGGGGCTTAGGTCTTCCTATGGTGACGTCTCTGCTCCCATTTGTGATGGCCGAGGCCAGCGCCTCTTTAACTCCTCTCTTTCCCGTACCGCCGCGCCAGTTCCCATGCTTTGGTGATGCTCTCCAGGTCGTTGCTGGCACACCGGACACCGGCAACCCTGGCTTGGCCGTATTCGCGGTCATTAGAGATGAGATGTTTTACCTGCCAGCCTTTCTGGCCCATCACCGGCGGTTGGGGGTGCGTCAGTTCTTGCTGCTTGACGATGGCTCTACCGATGGTTCTCCTCGCTTCATCGCCGCCCAGCCGGACTGTGTGCTGCTGCGCTCGCCGCTCAGCTACGCAGAGAGGGTGCGCAGTGTCGACCTCGCCGGGCGGTCCATGGAGCGGCGGGCCTGTTTTTTCTTCAAGCAGTACATCCCTGAGCTGTGGCTGCGGCATCGGATGGTGCTGGCACTCGATGCCGACGAATTCTTATTGCTCCCTCCAGAGCTGCCTGATTCCGATGCCCTGCTTGCGGCACTGGAGCGACATCATGTCGACAGTGTGGGCGCGTCTCTGCTGGAGTTTTTCCCTCCACAGCTGGCTGATTTGGAGCCGGCATGCAGTCCGAAGGACTTCGCGGATCTGATCAGCCACGCCCCTTGCTACGACCATGCACCTTTGACCCGGTTTCGCTGGCGTGGTGGCCTGGCTAGTGTCCGCCCATCTGCATCCACCAGGATATTCCGCGCAGCAGGCATTGCTGAGCCCTATACAACGACACCGTTCAAGGTTCCCCTGTATCGCCATCACCGGAACTGGATTATCGGCAGCCACCACGCCCGCCGCGCACCAGATCGACGTGTCTTGTTAACCATAGCTCATTTTAAATTTACCCACGATCTCTACCGTCGTACTCGAATGGCGATCGAATTACAATCGCATTCTCAGGCGAGTCGCAAATACCGTTGTTATGAGGAGCTCTTTGCACGCGAACGTCGTGGAGAGGTGATAATGCAGGATTCCACAACGCGCCGCTACAGCAGTAACGGGGCACTGATAGAGGCGGGCCTGATGCGCTGTAGCCTGGATTGAGGGATTACGCTGGCTTGATCGATCATCAACGATACGCCTATGAATTGATATTTTCATTAAGCTTGTAGATGCGTATGTGCCTCCACATTCCATAATCTCCTTCTGGAAAATTATCACGTTTTGGATAGCTCAATCGCCGTCGGAACGGCGGCTGGCTGAAGATGGCAGTCGGAGTCACGATTTTGCCCGATTCATCTCTAATTGGTATTTTGGGGGCGTCCCGGGAAGAGGTTATCAAGAAATCAATATTATTCAAGACCGGTGTATGGCCATCGTCAAGCTGCGAGCGTATGCGTGGTCGTGGATAGCATGGCTCTTCGGTTATTTTTTTTGTGGTCTCGTATCTATTTACGCGTTCACCAGTGCAGATCCGCTCTGGCAACCCTTTGGGTTTCACCTTCAGGAGCGATGCCCCCTGGATTCGCACCCGCGGGAAGAAGCCATCCTGATCGGGCATTGGTTGCCAGAGCAGAATCCTGCTTTTGTCTGGTATGTGCTGCTCAATCCAGCGTTCTGCTTGCCTAACCGCAGGTTCACGTATTCGCATGGAGCGGATACTGCTGTCCTCAGATAGCTGTGAGGACACTATTGTGATGAGGATCAGTGTCATCAAGACCCAATTAGTAGCATAACCTCTTTTGCTGATCCAAGGATGGCTGCTCAGCTTTTCACTTGCATGGACGCTCTCGTTGATCAAAATTAGCGTGAAAAATGGTACGATCGGTGCCATCCATGTTGCATTCCAGCGCGTGGAGAGCAGCGTAGTTCCCAGGTATGTAAGAAGGATTAGAATCATTGCTTCATAAGGCCTTTGCCCAGCTTTTCGAAGCCTGATAATCAGTCCTTTTCGGCCGTCTTTAATCAGTCTCCAGAGCCCAAAGAGTGCGGCTATCAGTATAATTGAGCACCCAAGGTCGCTAAAGCCGTAGCGAAGAACTGTGATGATCTTTGCGATGCTAAGTAAAGGATTCCAGGAGAAGTTCTGTTTTGTTGCCTCCCAGAGCACATCGCGTAAGACCTGCGGCAGGTCCAGCCATAGGAAAGGGGATGCAACGAAGCTTGCAGCGCCTGCAAAAGCAGTGGTTCTTGCTATCGAGCGCAGTTTCTGTGGCAGTGGAATCTCTAGGCTGGCGATGACCGCAGCCTGTGCTACCAGGATGCATCCAGCTAGATACTTGTAGGTAATAGCGATGCCTGTCAGGATGCCTATGTGTGCTTGATTTCGTTCTGCTTTTGCTGTGGGTATGCTTTTGGCTAGAGCCCGCGTGGCCAGCAGCAGGAAGATCGTAAGAATGTGATCGCAACGCAGTCTGTTTGCGTTGGTAATAAAAATTGGGTTTGTTGCCGTCAGGGTTGCGGCTGCAAATGCCCAGTTTCGAGGCATAACTCTGATGCCTACTTCAAAGGTGGCTATCACTGCGGCGACTGCCGTCAGCCGAGCGAGAAACCTGCCGATCAGGAACAGGCCTGTGGGTTCGGTTAGATATTTACTGAGCAGATCACTCCAGGAGCGATTCAGAACGCCCCAGTCGCTTGCTATGCTGAGGCATTTGTAAACTGTGCTTAGGCTGTAGATGAGGAGTGATGCAGGATGGCCGAACCAATGGGGATTGAGATCGCCCGTTGACGCCATCTGCACCGCGATCGAGACCCTGCGCACCTCCTCTGGTATGTATCCCAATCCTTGCTGAAGGCCTGGCCATGTCATGCTGAGTGTCAGCCCTGCTAGGGCGATCCACTGAAGACCATCGAGGAGTCTGCGTCGCTGCGGCGGAAAAATCGCTGGCACAGAAGAACTACGTTGCATCGACGGATTTACCCATTATTAAAAGGACGAATTGGGATCGTGTTGATGATTCCAGCCCCGACCATAAAGTGCGCTTTGGGTCGGTTTCTGGTCGATCTTGAGGATTATGGATATGAATCTTGACTTGCTTTGATTCCCTGCCCCCGCTGTGACGGCTGTAGCCACGTAATCATCAGCACCTTTTTGGCAGCGGTGCCGCCTTGGCGTCTATAGTAAGCAAGCTCCACGACCCCGCTGTAGTCGTCTTTGAGCTTCCTTGCCGGCCTCAATGACGCCCAGCGCAAGGCGGTGGATCACCACGAGGGGCCTCTACTGGTGGTGGCAGGCGCCGGCAGCGGCAAAACCCGCGCCCTCACCCACCGCATCGCCCATCTAATTGGGCAGCACGGGGTGGATCCCGCCGAATTGCTGGCGGTGACGTTCACCAACAAGGCCGCCCGGGAGATGAAGGAGCGGCTCGAGCTGCTGTTGGCCCAGAAGCTAGCCCAGAGCCAGTTCGGCCAGCCCTGGAGCACCCTGGCGGCTGTCGATCAACGCCAGCTGCGTTCGCGCATTTACCGGGAGGTGATCAAGGACCTCTGGATCGGCACCTTCCACGCCCTGTTTGCGCGGCTGCTGCGCTTCGACATCGACAAGTACAAAGACCCTGATGGCCTGAGCTGGACGCGTCAGTTCTCCATCTACGACGAGGCCGACGCCCAGAGCCTGGTGAAGGAGATCGTGACCCAGGAGCTGGGGCTAGATCCCAAGCGCTTCGAGCCCAAAAAGGTGCGCTGGGCCATCAGCAACGCCAAGAACCAGGGTTGGCTGCCGGAGCAGCTGGAGGCGGATGTCGGCGGCCAGAGGGGCAAGTTGATGGCCGACACCTACCGCCGCTACCGGCGGGCTCTGGCGGCCAACAACGCCCTCGACTTTGATGACCTGCTGCTGCTGCCTGTGCAGCTGCTGCGCCAGAACGACCAGGTGCGGGGCTATTGGCACCGCCGCTTTCGCCATGTGCTGGTGGACGAATACCAGGACACCAACCGCACCCAGTACGACCTGCTGAAGCTGCTGGTGACCGACGGCCGCGACCCCGAAACCTTCGATGGCTGGCAAGGGCGTTCGGTGTTTGTGGTGGGGGATGCCGACCAGAGCATCTACAGCTTCCGGGCCGCCGATTTCACGATCCTGATGGGCTTTCAGGACGACTTCGGCGACGGCGCCCGCGATGACGCCACCCGCACGATGGTGAAGCTGGAGGAGAACTACCGCTCCACCGCCACCATCCTCGAGGCGGCCAATGCCCTGATCGCCAACAACCGCGAGCGCATTGATAAGTTGTTGCGCCCTACCCGCGGTGCGGGGGAGCTGCTCACCCTCACCCGCTGCGATGACGAGATCGCCGAAGCAGAAGCGGTGGTGCACCGTATGCGCACCCTGGAGGCCGCCCACCCGGAGCTGAGTTGGGGGGCGATGGCGGTGCTGTACCGCACCAACGCCCAAAGCCGGGCCATGGAGGAATCCCTGGTGCGCTGGGGCATTCCCTATGTAGTGGTGGGGGGCCTGCGCTTTTACGACCGCCGCGAGATCAAGGATGTGCTGGCTTACCTGCGGATGTTGCTCAATCCCGCCGATTCGGTGAGCCTGCTGCGGGTGCTCAACGTGCCCAAGCGCGGCATCGGCAAAACCACCATTGAGCGGCTCAGCGATGCCGCCAACCAGCTGGGCATTCCCCTGTGGGAGGTGGTGCGCGATCCCGAGGCGGTGCGCTCCCTGGGGGGGCGCTCCGCCAAGGGGCTGCTGCAGTTTTGCGAGTTGATCCATGGCCTGCAGGCCCGCCTCAGCGATGCCGCCCCTTCGGAGCTGGTGCAGTTGGTGATCGAGCGCAGCGGCTACCTGGCGGAACTGCTCGCCGCCGGCACCGACGAAGCGGAAGACCGGCGCCGCAACCTCAACGAGCTGGTGAACGCGGCCCTGCAATACCAGGAGGAAAACGAGGAGGGGTCCCTCGATGACTTCCTGGCCGGTGCGGCCCTGGCCAGCGATGCCGACAGCAAGGACACCGAGCAGGATCGGGTGACCCTGATGACCCTGCACGCCAGCAAGGGCCTGGAGTTTCCGGTGGTGTTCCTGGTGGGGATGGAGCAGGGGCTCTTCCCCAGCTACCGCTCCCTGGAGGATCCGGCCGCCATGGAGGAGGAGCGGCGCCTCTGTTATGTCGGCATCACCCGGGCCAAGGAGCGCTTGTTCCTCTCCCACGCCAGCGAACGGCGGTTGTGGGGCGGCATGCGCGAGCCCGCGGTGCCGTCGCTGTTTCTCTCGGAGTTGCCTGAGGAGCTGGTGCAGGGGGATGTGCCCCGCAGTGGCGGGGCTGCTATCCGCCGGGAAAACCGCCTGGAGCGGCTCACGCGCATCGATCGGCCCCAGGAGGCTGGCGAGGCCGCACCCGCCAATGCGGTGCGCCGGCGCTCGGCGGGCCCCGCCGCCGGCAAGACGTGGGCGGTGGGGGATCGCCTGCGCCACAGCTCCTTTGGCCAGGGGCATGTGACGCACCTGTTTGGCAGCGGCGAAAAGATCTCGATCGCCGTGAAGTTTGAGGGCATGGGGCCCAAAATCCTCGATCCGCGCCTGGCGCCGATCGAGCCGCTCTGAGCTTTTGCGCAGATCGCTCATTACTGATGATCAACAAGCTGCCGCCCTTTGAATGGCTTATGCCGGGAAAATAAAATGAATGTTTCTATTCGCCCTAGTGCTTTCAGTATGAGTTCAGTCTTATGGCCGGGCTGGGCAAACCATTGGTTTGTGTGTGGTGAGTTGAATCGTGAATTGCTACCGTCATGGTCGTAATCTTTTATGGTCCCGATTGTTGTTTTGGCTGCTCACGGGCGTCATGATGGTGCCATGAGCTCGTATGATTTGCATGGTTCATCGCTTTTTCCGGGAGTGCCTCAGGGGCTTTTGTCGCTCCTGAGCGAATGTGCTGGTGCTTACCGGCTGGCGATCGTTGGTGGCGCGGTTCGAGATCTTTTGTTGCATCGTGAGCATCATGATCTTTGGCGCGGTTTGCCCGATCTGGATCTGGTGGTTGAGGGTGATCCCGGTGACGCTGCTGCGACTCGATTTCTCCAATCTTTAGAGCGCTCAGGCCGGGTGATGGTGCTGTCCTCGCGTGAGCACGGCGCTTACGGCACTGTTGAGATCGAGTTGCAGTTTCCTACTGCTAATCATGATGCTCAGCAGACCATTGTCTTGGATGTGGCGAGCGCTCGGCGTGAAACCTATCCACTGCCCGCCGGAAAGCCGCAAATTTGCTTCGCTGGTCTTGACGATGACCTCGCACGGCGTGATTTCACGATTAATGCCATGGCCTTGCTGCTGGATGGCTCAAGTCAGCTCCTGGATCCACATGGTGGGCAAATCGATTTGGCGCAGCGACAGCTGCGATTCCTACATCACAACAGCGTTCGCGACGATCCCAGCCGGGTCCTGCGTGCTGCCAGGTATGCAGCTCGGTTGAAATTCCAACTCGCTAAGGCAAGCCTGGCCGAGCTGCGTCACACCCTTGATCATTGGCCTTGGTTCTGGATCCAAGGGGATCCGCCTGAACACGCTCCCCCCGCTTTGAGGGCGCGGCTTCGGATGGAGTTGGAGCTGTTGCTCGAGCACGAGCCCTGGCTCCAAGCCTTGGAAGCCCTGCAGTCTTGGGGGGGCATGGTTCTTCTAGATCCCGGTTTGCAGCGCGACGTACATTGGCGTAGGCGTTTGCGATGGGCTGCTCGGCTGAACCTTCCGCTTCTGGTAGCATTGGTGCTAGGCGCTGATGACCCTCTTGCTCTAGCCCAGCGCTTGCAACTCCCCCAGCGCCAGCTGCGCTTGCTGCAGGAGTTTGTTGGGCTACGGGCAATGCTTGGCAACACCCGGGAGGAGTTGTCCTTCAGGAATGCACGGGATTGGACACACTGGATCGAAGGTCTGGCGATCAGCCCCGATGTCGTTGCACTCGCTTTGGCAGCCTCCGTGGGCCCGCGCCGGCCGCTCTTGCGTTGGTGGTTTGGCTGGCGACATTGCCGGGCAGCAGCTACTGCTCAAGAGCTGATCGCTTGGGGAGTTCCAGTAGGCCCAGAGGTTGGGCGCCACCTGCGCGAGTTGCGCGATGAGCGGCTTCTCGCAGAGCGGCTCTAGCTCAACCGGCAGACTAAAAGGAGCGATCGGCCGATGGTGGACCAACTGCAGAGCCTGCGCGGCATGGTGGATCTACTGCCGGAACACAGCGTTCTGTGGCAGCAGATTGAATCGCGGGCTCGCTTGCATTTTGCCCGTGCCGGCGTGGCCGAGATTCGCACCCCGCTGCTGGAGCCCACTGCGCTGTTTGCCCGCGGCATCGGTGAGGCCACTGATGTGGTGGGCAAGGAGATGTACACCTTTGTGGATCGGAGCGACCGCAGCTGCACGTTGCGTCCTGAGGGCACGGCGTCGGTGGTTCGTGCCGCCATCCAGCACGGTTTGCTGCATCAGGGGCTGCAGCGGCTCTGGTATGCCGGCCCAATGTTTCGTTATGAGCGTCCCCAGGCCGGCCGCCAAAGGCAGTTTCATCAGATAGGCCTGGAGTTTCTGGGGTTTTCGCATGCGCGCTCCGATGTGGAAGCCATCGCGATTGCCTGGGATCTGCTGACGGATCTCGGCCTTACCGGTCTCACCCTTGAACTCAATACCTTGGGCACGCGCGACGATCGCGAGCGTTTCCGCACAGCCCTAGTGGCTTATTTAGAGGACCATCGCCACCTCCTTGATCTTGACTCCCAGGACCGACTGACAAGGAACCCGTTGCGGATCCTGGATTCCAAACACCCGGATACCCAGGCTCTCCTGGCGGAAGCCCCCACCTTGCCGGTGGCCTTGGATCCGGCCAGCCGTGGGCGGTTTGATCAGGTGCAGGCGGGGTTGCAGGCCCTGGGGATTCCCTATCGGCTGAATCCGCGGCTGGTGCGGGGCATGGATTACTACAGCCATACCGCTTTTGAGATCACGTCGTCTGATTTGGGGGCCCAAGCCACCGTCTGCGGAGGGGGGCGCTACGACGGCCTGGTCGAGCAGCTGGGAGGCCCTCCCACTGCCGCGGTGGGTTGGGCCCTGGGGCTAGAGCGCTTGGTGCTGGTGTTGGCGAGGGGCGCCTGCGCAACTGTGGGGCCCCTGGCGCCGGACCTTTATGTGGTCAACCGTGGGGCCGCTGCGGAGGCCGCGGCACTGGTGCTGGCCCGAAGCCTGCGTCTGCAGGGGCTATACGTGGAGCTGGATCCCGGTGGTGCTGCCTTCAGCAAACAGTTCAAGCGTGCCGATCGCTCCGGTGCCCCTTGGGCTGCCGTGCTTGGGGAGGAAGAGCAGGCCGCTGGCGTCGTGCAACTCAAACCCCTGCGGGGTCAGCCATCGCCGGAGGCCAGCCTGCCGCTCGCTGACCTTCCGGCGTTGCTCCAGCTGCTTCAGGGTTGATGCGGATCGCTCGGGAGCCCATGGCTGAGCGGGTGGTCCGGGGTTGGGCTGTAATGATGCAAGCTGCCTGACCCCCATGCGCCTCAACCACAGCAGCGCGGATTGCCGAGGGCGCGTCGCTCTGATCACCGGCATCACGGGCCAGGACGGCAGCTATCTGGCTGAACTGCTGCTGGAGAAGGGCTATGTGGTGCATGGCATCAAGCGTCGGGCCAGCAGTTTCAACACCAGCCGCATCGATCACCTCTATCAGGACCCCCATGAGGCCGATCCACGGCTGCTACTCCACTACGGCGATCTCACCGACAGCACCAACCTGATCCGCATCATCGAGCAGGTGCAGCCCGATGAGATCTACAACCTGGGTGCCCAGAGTCATGTCGCGGTGAGCTTTGAGGCGCCGGAGTACACCGCCAACAGCGATGCTCTGGGCACCCTCCGGATTCTGGAGGCGGTACGGATGCTGGGGCTCACCCAGAAAACCCGGATCTATCAGGCCAGCACCAGTGAGCTCTATGGCTTGGTGCAGGAGATTCCTCAGAAGGAAACCACACCGTTCTATCCCCGCAGCCCCTATGCGGTGGCAAAGCTGTACGGCTACTGGATCACGGTGAACTACCGCGAGGCCTACGGCATGTACGCCTGCAATGGGGTGCTGTTTAACCATGAATCCCCGCGGCGCGGTGAAACGTTTGTGACCCGCAAAATCACCCGTGGCTTGGCGCGCATTGATGCCGGTTTGGAGCAGTGCCTGTTTATGGGCAACCTGGATTCGCTGCGGGATTGGGGCCACGCCCGCGACTACGTGGAGATGCAGTGGCGGATGCTGCAGCAGCAGCACCCAGAGGATTTCGTGATCGCCACGGGCCGTCAGGAGAGCGTGAGGCGCTTCATCGAGCTCACCGCCCAGCAGCTGGGCTGGGGCCCCATGCACTGGCAGGGCAGTGGCCTGGAGGAAACGGGCATCCGCAGCGATACCGGTGTTGTTGTGGTGCGGATCGATCCCCGCTACTTCCGGCCGGCGGAGGTGGAAACGCTGTTGGGGGATCCCTCCAAGGCGCGCGAGAAGCTGGGTTGGACCCCCACCACAACCCTTGAGGAATTGGTTGCAGAGATGGTGGTCGTAGACAAGGAGGAGGCGGCGAAGGAAGCCTTGCTGCGCCAGCAGGGCTATGCAGTGGTGGGCTCGATGGAGAATCCTCCCACCAATCCAGAGGCGGTGGCGGCGACCCGGGCGAATGGTCAGGCCTAAGGGGATGGGCAGCGCGCAGCCTCTGATCACCTCGGCGGATCGCATCTTTGTGGCGGGTCACCGCGGCATGGCCGGCGGCGCCATTTGCCGCGCCCTGCAACGCAGCGATTACGGCCAGATCCTCACAGCCAGCCGCAGCGAGCTCGACTTGCTTGATCCCCAAGCTGTCGAGCGCTGGTTCTCCGAGCATCTCCCCAGCGTGGTGGTGCTGGCGGCGGCGAAGGTGGGGGGCATCCACGCCAATGCCACCTACCCCGGCGACTTTCTGCTGGAGAACCTCAAGATCCAGACCCACGTGATCGAAACGGCCTGGCGCTGTGGCGTGCGGCGGTTGTTATTTCTGGGTAGCAGCTGCATCTACCCGAAGTTTGCGGAGCAGCCGATCCGCGAGGAGGCGTTGCTCACTGGGGGGCTTGAGCCCACCAACGAGTGGTACGCGATCGCCAAGATCACCGGTATCAAGCTTTGTGCGGCGCTACGGAAGCAGCACGGTTTTGATGCCATCAGCCTGATGCCCACCAATTTGTATGGGCCAGGAGATAACTACCACCCCAACAATAGCCATGTGTTGCCGGCCTTGATTCGCCGGTTCCATGAGGCGGCCGAGCGGGGTGACACCAGCGTCACCTGCTGGGGCACCGGCACCCCGCTGCGGGAGTTTCTGCATGTGGATGACCTGGGGGACGCTTGTGTGTTTGCCCTAGAGCACTGGCAGCCAGATGCCGATCAGCTGCAGCACCTCAATGTGGGCACGGGGGTGGATCTCACCATCCGCGAACTGGCGGAAGCAGTAGCGAAGGCTACCGGCTTCCACGGCACGATCACCTGGGATGTCTCCCAGCCGGATGGCACGCCGAAAAAACAGCTGGACGTGAGCCGCCTGGCGGCCATGGGTTGGCGGGCAAGAATCCCTTTGCGGGAGGGGCTGCTCGACACGGTGCGCCTGTTCCGCGAGCAACTTGATCAGCAGTTGGTGCGCCTCTGATGCCCGCTTCCGTAATCCGCAATTTAGTTACC
>Ga0194129_10003492_pt1 | contig 21780 bp, 18 predicted proteins | sample TA2KigCa35mmetaG_FD_150862 | JGI IMG/M metagenome (GOLD analysis project Ga0194129, IMG submission 150862) | Freshwater microbial communities from Lake Tanganyika, Tanzania - TA2015038 Kigoma Deep Cast 35m | ecosystem: Environmental > Aquatic > Freshwater > Lake | place: Tanzania: Lake...
GCCCATATCCAAAGAGACGGCTCGCGAGGAATTCAACTGCTGAGACCAGAAGTGCCCGGCGATCATTCCCCCGGAAAGGCCGGACAGGACCATATCGATGGGTCGGCTAGCCGCGTGATCGATCGGCACTTGGCCGCCGTTCGACTTCATCAGCGCTGAGCGCTCGCGGATACCCAGATCCTCGAGTCCCTTGGTCATCTCCTGGAGGAAGCCCCTCGCCACGCGCTGGCAGTAGGCGTCCATGACCGTCGTGCTCGTGCGTTCGTATTCGCGCCAAACGGGAGCCACATCGCACGACAACGAGATCGGCAAGTCCGGGAACCTCTGTGCCAAGTAGTCACCAACGAGGCGCTCGTGGGTGTCATTCAGATAGCTGAAAAGAAAGGCAACGGCAACGGCCATGTCTGCGTTGCCCGCCAACAGAGCCTCGATGCTGTCACCGACGGCAACGAGATCTGCCTGCGTCAGATCCTCGCGAATCGAGCCATCGGCTAGGACTCGCCCCGGCACTCCTATGGTGTTGCGACGCAGCGCGTAGGGCGCCGCCTTAACCCACTGGAGGTCATACATCTTGGGACGATCGATGCGCTGAATGTAGAGAACGTCTTCGAAGCCTGCAGTCGTCAGCAGGATGGTTTCGGCTCCCTTGCGCTGAATGACCGCGTTCGTGACGATAGTCGTCCCGAGGATGAATCGCTCGAGTTCTTCATCGAGGTTCACTTCCGTTCGGGCCAACGCTTCGAAGACCGCGAGGGAGGGTTTCGCCGGGGTTGAACTCACCTTTCTCAAGATGGTGTTGCCACTTGAGTCGACAGCCACTAGATCCGTGAAGGTGCCTCCCGTATCAATCCCGATACGCCAGCTTCGATCGTCTCGCTTGGTCATGCGTCCTCGAATCCCTTCTCGATATGTGAATGGCTAAAGCGTGCTTTATGCGGTGTGTTCAGCGAGGGCGACGGACTGAGCGAGAGCCGTCACCTCGTCGAAGTCCGACACCTTGAGGTCCTTCACCACTGCACCGCGGTCCATGACCAATACTCGGTGCGCCGCCTCGTAAACCTCGGGAATCTCAGTGCAAAAGAGAAGCACGACCATTCCCGAACGAGCTGCCTGCTGCAGGGTTGCGTAGATGTCACGCTTGCTACCGACATCAACGCCTCGCGTCGGTTCCTCGATAGCAAGCACTGAAGGTCCGTACGTCAGTGCGGATGCGATCGCGACCTTCTGCTGATTCCCGCCACTCAGAGCAGTTAGCAGCTGCTTCGGTCCTTCCGTCTTCACCCCGAACGCGGCGATACTTTGTTCAGCGATGGTCTGACTCTCTCGTAAGCGAAGTACGCCCGATTTCCGCGATAGCCGGGGAGAGCCGAGTCTTGAAACGATGTTGTCTCCGACCGACATGTTGCCGAAGAGAATCCCCTTGCGATCCGCGGGCAGGAATGCCGTTGACTTGACGACATTCAGTAGCTGTCCGACATCCCAAGCGATGTCCCCTCGAGCCGGGTGGTATCCGGCCACCGAGGCGACGAACTCACGGCCACCAGACCCTTCGACACCGACGACCGCAGTGACTTGTCCCTGGATCAGGTCGAGATCGATGGAACGGAATTCATCGGATTCGCTCGACCACTGACGGATCCTCAAACTATTCTGCGTAACAACTTCACTTCTGCTATCGCTGGTCACAGCCGCACTCGGTTCCGAACCCTTGACGAGTTCGGATGCGATATTCGCCTCCGTCAAAGAGGAGCCGCGTAGGGACTTGGCAACGATTCCGTCACGGATAACGTGCACCACACCACACTGATCGACTAGGTCTCCGAGTCGATGGGAGATGAGAATCGCAATGTGACCTTCAGCTGCAAGCGACTGCATGAAGGCGAAGAGCGCTTCTGACTCTTCGTCCGTCAGAGCCGAGTTCGGCTCGTCAAAGATGTAGCAGCGAGCCTGTCGCAGCATCGCTCGGCCAATCTCCACACGCTGTCTGGTCGCGAATGAGCAAAGATCCAACTGTGTCGTGGCAACGTCGACCAGACCCAGGCTCTCGAGTACGTCGCCAACGCGGTCGCCTTGACCTTCTTTGCCACGTCTCTTCCCCTCCTGGCCGACCAGGAGATTCTTCACGACGGTCAAATTCGGCCACACCTGCGGCTCTTGATGGACGACAGCCACAGTCTTCATATCACTTTGAGGTGTCCACGGCTGTCCATCCAATGAGAAGATGCCGGCGTCGGCACGAGCTTCACCGGCTAGCACTCGGGTGAAAGTGGACTTCCCAGCGCCGTTGGGTCCTGCGATACCGATTACCTCGCCCGAGGAGAGGGTCACATCCAGACCAGCCAGCGCGATCGTTCGCCCAAATGCCAGCCGCACACCTTCAGCATTGATCTCGGTCACGACTCGGTCCCACCCGCAACGGGTCTTTCCGCGCCCGCGTTTCCTCTGCGCCAGGGGAGCTTCATGCCCCCTTGACTCAAGCGGTCCAGTGAAACCGCCAAGATCGTGACCGCTCCGATGAAGACGAGCTGCACGAATGCGCTCACACCCAGCACGGCCAGCCCGTTCTGCAACATGGCAAGCAGAAGAGCACCTAAGAGCGCGCCCGTTGTCGTGCCTCGCCCACCCAGAAGTGAGGTGCCGCCGATGACCACTGCCGCGAACACCGGGAAAGTGAGGGCGAGTCCCGCACTTGGACCGATTGACCCCGTGTAAGAGAAGTCCAGGATGCTCGCAACAGCGGCCATTACCGCACATAGCACGAATGCCACCGTCCGGTACTTCCGAATCGGCAGGCGCGCCACCTTCGCCGCTTCCGGATTACCTCCGATCGCATACGAGCGAAAGCCAAAGAGCGTGCGGCCGAGGAGGAACTTGAAGGCGAGGAAGAATATGAGAAGCCACAGCACCTGTATCGGGATATTGAATGGCAGCCGCGTTGCCCCCAAGAAATCGAAGAAACTGAGCGAAGCCTCTGTCGGCGGTGGCACGTTGTAGGCGGGGTTGAATCCATTGGCCTTGGACAAGATCAGCGCCAGACCTTGCGCGATACTCAACATGCCAAGGGTGGCTATGAACGATGGAATACCGATGACTGTTGTGAAGAACCCGTTGATCAAACCCGCCAGGACAGCGATCAGAATCGCGGCTAGCAAAGCGACCGGGAACGGCAGAGTGAAGGGCAGAACGCCGCCCCCCAACCAAAGAACTGCCAGCAGGGTGCCAGCCAAGAGGTAGACGGAACCGACAGAAAGGTCGAGTTCACCTTGAATGATGACGATTTGGGCAGCAAAGGCAATCATCGCCAGAGATGCCATGGAGCGCACCAGCGAAAGCAAGTTGTCGGGCGTCAGGAAGGCCGAATTCTGGTATTGAAAGAACAGTGCAATCAAGACGATGGCACCCAACAGGCCCAGGGTCCTGAACCTAGAGATATTGATATTTCTTGCGGGGGTTGCATTCGGAGCAGCCGAAACATTAGATGACACTGTTTCTCCTCAGTTACGCGAGACTCAGCTTGCTCGCCACCTGGTTCGTTATCCGATTGCCGCGAGAGTTGTCGGTTGTGGGGTGAAGCCTCGCTTCACCCCACAACCGACCCATTCCCCTCTTTGGGCTACCCGATTGAGGTGTTCCCGGGGACCTGTTCGGATACCGACCTGATAGGTCAGTTACCTTCAGCCTCTGCGAGACGAACGCGCGCCTCTTCAGCGGTCATGGATCCATTTGTACCGCTCTTGGTAACCAAGATCGGCTCCAACCGTGGGAATTCGGACTCCGGCAACTCACCCTTGGCCAGGTAGTTGATGCATGCCGAGACCGACTGCTCCGCTTGGTTGTCGAAGCCCTGATCCACCGTTACGAGGATGGAGCCCTTCTCGATGGAGTCCAGGATGGGCGCACTGATGTTGAAGCCCGAGGTGTAACGCTCCCCCAAGTATCCATCGCTCTCAATGACCTTCCCAACGCCTTCCACTCCCTGATCGGTGTGGAAGAAGAGGTTAACGTCAGGATTACCCTTCAAGAAGGGGCTGACCGCGGCGATCGTCTCATCCACCGTAAAACCATCCCCAGTCGGGAGACCGCTCTCCGCATCGTTGAAGAACTTGACGCCGGGGATGGCTCCCTCAAGACCCGCCTTGAAGCCCTCCATGCGCGAAATCGCCCAGGGACCCGTAGGCAAGCCACTCCCAACCGCCACCGCAGTCGGATCGATTCCCTGCTCCTTCATCACGGCCGCTGTCAACTCACCATTCGCCTTAGAAGCTTCGAATTCATTGAGTGCGAAGAACGCGAATCGCTTCGAGTCTGCGACATCACTGTTCTCGCCGAATACCGGGATGCCCTTACCGACGTAGTCGTCCACGATCTTGACGAAAGCATTCGGCTCTCCCGATTGGACCACGAGGCAGTCCACCTGAGCACTGTTCAGGAGTGCTTCCATTTCGGCGAGCTGAGCAGCGGTGTCGGTCGAGGCTGGCCCTACCATGCGACAGTCAACGTTGATTCCCGCCTCCTTGGCAGCGGCACATGCACGATCAACACCGATCTGCTGCTGACGACCGAAAACCGGAATACCAGTTCCCTGCATGGAGAGCACGACTCTCAATGGCTCCCCATCCGCGACCCGCTTCGCGATATCGGGGCTCAGGCTGAATGTTCCCCAATCAAACTCAGCGTCCCACTGAGCAGGATCAACTTCTGCGACTACGACCTCTTCTGAGGCCGTTTCCGACTCTGCCGGCGATTCCGTGGCCGCTTCCTCCGAACCAGACGAGGAGCAAGCAGAAAGTACCAAACCCATCGACGCGATGAGCGCGATCACGGCGACGGAGCGTCGCGACCTCATGCCTAAAGTGTTCATCGACCTACCTCACAATTCTCGCCGTCAGGTTGCTGTTCCGGTGCGAACCATGACGACTTAGTGGCGCCCCTATGGCATTGTTTTGTTCTTGCGAATATTCCTGTTCGTTTTGTCCGTATGCGGACACCTCGAACCATGGAATACCTGCGGTTTTGGGTTGAACGAATCCCGGAATCGACCTTGGACCACGTCTGAAGCCGTTTCCTGGAAACGATTCGATCGTACCCGTGACACGGGATAAGGTGAAGAGAAATCTCGAAATCTTGCAAAGAGTCGGGGGCCTCGTGACCAAACCGATACGCAAGCAACGCCAGCCGCACTACATTTCCGGCATGGCAAAACTTCCTGCGACGCAATGTTCGGTAGAGCAGGACATTTTCGGAGTCGATACCCGTGTCTGAGGGGCCGGAAGTCCGATCGGTCGCTCGGGCCCTCCAGGCACTAGAGGTCATCGCCCAGGGCAGTCCGGGCGGGCTTTCGCTGGCCGAGGTTGGTGAGGCCCTCGGAGCCTCGCGTAGTTCCATTTGGGTCCTGCTGCAGACCTTGACCCGGGCAGAAGCAGTGGTCGAGGTCGGACCGAAGTACGGTCGCCGATACGTACTCGGTCCGGCCATCGCCCGGCTGGTCGAATTGGCGCGGTACGACGAGGATCATCGAATAGCCGTGATGCCTCACCTAGACGCACTCACGCAACGCACGGGCTTCACTTCCCGGCTCGCTGAGCTGAACGACGGCTTCTTACACATCATCGCGCGCAAGGATGCTCCGGGGACGGTCGCCATCAGCCTGCACTTCGGGCAACCGGAACTGTTTCACTGCTCTTCCGTCGGGAAGGCCGTGCTGTCACTTCTCCCCGAAGAGCATTCCCGCCTCTTGCTCGGTCTGGAACCGTTTGAGCGCCGCACGCGTAACACCATCACTCGCTTCGAGGATTTGCTGGAAGATCTGGAGACGATCCGGCAGCGTGGCTACAGTGTCGACGACGAAGAGGACTTCGAGGGCATCATCTGCATTGGCAGCGGTGTGGGAAGCGTCGCGGGGCGCTTCGTCGGCGCAGTCAGCGTCACTGCACTGAAACCGCAGCTGCCCAATTGGCGGCTCGAGGCGGTGGGCCAAGAGGTACGTACGACCGCTCAGGCGATCTCCAATCAAGTGGGCCTCATGAACACGTCCCTCCCCTTCGACATCATCACGTCTCAATCGAGCGGAGCAACATGAAGATCGCCGATGTAGAAACCATCATCCTGCGCCAAGCCAGTGTGGACGAATCTCGCGCAGATGGAGGTCAGGACACCATAGTCATCCGTGTGAGGACCGACGACGGTCTCATCGGAGTAGGTGAAGTCGATTCATCCCCGGAGGTGGTGGCGGCAGCGATTCATGCCCCCAAGTCAAATGCGGTCGTCCAGGGTCTTCGTGGACTGATCCTGGGAGAGGACGCACTGGATCGAGCCACACTGTGGGATCGCATGTTCCGTGGGTCGATCTACATGGGCCGACGCGGCGTGGTCATGCACGCGATGAGTGGAATAGATATCGCCCTGTGGGACATCGCAGGTCAAGCCGCCGGTCTTCCCATAGCGTCCATGCTGGGATCGGAACCGCGCACCAAGATTCGAACCTACGCATCAATCCTCATGGAAGACACTCCAGAGCGTGTTGCCGAGCGCGTGTCGGATCTCCGGCAACAAGGCTTTACTGCGTGCAAGCTTGGGTGGGGTCCGCTTGGCCAATCGCGGGATCACGATGTATTACTCGCCGCAGCCGCACGAGAAGCTGCAGGCGCGGACATGGATCTGATGCTCGACGCAGGGTACGGATATGGAACATCCGTCACCGACGCCGTTTTCGTGGCTGAGGGACTCGCTGAGCTTGGCTTCCGCTGGCTCGAGGAACCATTCCTGCCGGATGAACTCGGTGCCTATGCGGAGCTAACGCGACAATCACCCCTCCCGGTCGCAATGGGAGAACAATCCACCGCACGATGGGATTTCGAACTTCTGGCATCCATGAGGGCTGCCAACGTCTTCCAACCAGACCTTGCACGATGTGGCGGCATAACGGAATTCCTCTTGATCAACGACATCGCTGCGAAGCACGACATTTGGGTCGTCCCGCACGCCTGGAAGACGGGCATCTTGAAGGCTGCATCGCTGCACGTGAATGCAGTCATTGGCGGCGAGAGGCTCCAGGAGTGGTGTGTCGAGGCAAATCCCCTCACCCTAGATCTGGTCGAACCGCACCTGCTAGTTGAAGACGGCTTCGCCGTGGTCCCCACTTCGCCCGGACTGGGAATTCAACTGAATCAGGAACTCATGGATGCTCTTCGCACCTCGTAAGGCACGACTGGGAAAGATTCAACTGGCTCCCGGTTCAAGCATCACTTTGACAGTGGGATCACCTTCGACCAGTCGTTCGTACCATCGCTGCCCTTCGGACAGCGGTGCCTTCACGATGTCGAAGTCGATTGCCAAGCGGCCCGATTGGAGCCAATCAAGGGCCATCGCGAAATCCTCTGGCGTATAGGCGAAGGCTCCAGCGAGGCAAATCTCCGAGCGGACTATCGCATTCATGGGCAACGTGGTTTGATCGGTATGCAAGCCAGAAAGAATCACCGTGCCACCAGGCATCACGCTTTCGACGCACGCCAGTCGGGTGGCAGGACTGCCGACTGCGTCAAATGCGATGTGAACCCCACTTCCCCCCGAGGCCGCCCGCACGGCCTGAGCGACGTGTTCGTCGCTCTCGACGATCACGGCTCCCGTCGCTGCAGCGGCGGCGCGGCGGCTGTCATTGCGCTCGGCGACCCAGATCGGCTGCACGCCGTACTGAATCAGGACCTTGGCAATGAACAGACCTATCGGACCGGCTCCTACGATCAGCGCGTTGTCTCCGGCGCCTGCGCGTGACGCTCGAACAGCATGGATGGCATAGGCCGTCGGCTCTCCCAAAGCAGCAATCGCAAGGTCGGAATCGTCCGGCAGGGAGTGCACTCCCTTCATGGGGACAGCGACGAACTCGGCATTCCCGCCCGGGAGCGATGCACCCAAGAGCTTTCGCTTCGGGCACAGCTGTTGCTTGCCGGACAGGCAGAAAGAACACGCGCGGCACGAGAAGAGCGGATTGAGGACGACCGCCGAACCAACACCTCCAGCGATTTCAGCATCAACACCAGGCCCATAGTCGGCAATGCGCCCAACGATCTCGTGCCCGAAAATCAACGGCGCGCTGCGAATACTGCTCTGGCCGAGAAAACCACTCAGTTCCGATCCGCAGATGCCCGAGTAGAGCACCTGGACCAACACCTCACCTTCGGCGGGACGGGGGACTTCGACCGTACGCATAGTCATCGTCCTCGGTCCCTCGTAGACCAGCGCAGACATAGCAGTCATGATGATTTCCCACTCCTTCTTGTCGGTCTAATGGCGCAGGCTAGCTGGAGGAAGATCAGCAACCGTCAACCAGCCTGGCGTAGCGTTGAAAACCCTGTCAATTGAGTTCGCAAGCATGTGGCGAGAGCCGATTTGCGGCTGAAACGCCGGTGTTATGTCAATTTCTTGGTATACCTCTCCTCTGCGAAGAAGAGTGATCGTGTCTCGGGGTGCCTGTTCGATTTGGTCGAGCGCGACATGACCGAGGAAGCGCGCGGTATACCAACACACACCGTCTTCAAATGCGCGATAGGTCTGGTCCACACCACTACTGAGGTCAGATGTAATGGTCGAACCATCAGCGAGAGCGATGGGCTGGTCCACGAAGACCGGCGACATTTCGGGTTCGATTCTCGTGACCGGGCGTCCCAGGGCTCTTCCAACAACCGAGATCGACTGGGGGAAGCCGGCGTGCCCTAGCACTTTGCCCTCGCGCACTCTGTCTGAGAACTCCTGTGCCGTGAATCCGATTCCCAGCCGTCGCTGCACGGTCGTGCCAAATCCGGAAATGTCGACGACTCGACGGACATCGATCAGTACGTCGTCAGGAGCTGCTCCCAGAAGAGTCAGCACAAGAGCATCGAAGATAAGCCCGGGGTTTAGTCCCGCACCCAGAATTGATACCCCGGCTTGCTTCGCCTCATGATCCAAAGCATCGGCGATCTCCATATCAACAAGCCACGGATTCGCCGATTCCTCTGCACTCACCAAGACATTAGATCCAGATCGCACGGCTAGGAGCACGTCCTCCCAAACGTCGCGTAACCTCGTCGTCGTCGCGATGATGACCACGTCTGCAGCCGAAGTCAGAGCCTCGATACGTTCGTCTCTGGTGAAGGGTCCGCTAACAAGGTGACGCTTTCGGGTCCGAAGCAAGTCGGCAATTCCATTCGCCAATTGACCATTACCGTAGACTGATACGGAGATCATCGAAAGACGCCTTCAATAGCGTTCACTAACGCAGCTGAACAGTCGCGCATCGCTCTAATCCCGATCCGTTCTGTACTGTCCAATGAAATCTTCATCGAGCACCCACCCGAACCCGGGCTCGTCCCGAAGAACGAAGTCACCCTGAAGCAGGGATGGTCGGTTAGCGAGAAGCCCCCAGAAGATCGGGTCTCGCGTTGGAGAGAATGCCTCCACATAAGTGCCGTGCGGTACCGACGCCAGGAGGTGAGACGCGACTTGTGCCTCCTCATGGTGGCCTACTTGTGCTTCGAAGGCCGCCGCCAAAGCAGCGACTCGGCGCCACTCCGTTGGACCACCACCCCAGGAAGCGTCGTAGTTCACCACATCGACGGCACCGCTGACGAGCATCTCGCGCATGCCAACTCGACTTATCTCGCTTTGACCCGCCGCCACGTTGACGTTGCCACGCAGTCGAACATCGCGAAGCCCACGCCAATCGGCATGCCACCTAGTCGGTTCCTCAAACCACCGCAGACTGATGTCGTCGTCCAATGCTGCCAGGAAAGCCAGTGCCTCGCTGACTCGATACCCCTGATTAGCATCGACGACGAAAATGAAGTCCGGACCCACAATGTCGCGAGCGATTCGAAGCCGCCTTGCATCCTCTTCAGGGGGCTTCGCGCCGATCTTGAATTTCATGCCGACCATGCCCTGCTCATCCTTAAAGAACGCCAGCTCTCGCTCCAAGTCGGCTTCACTCGTACCGTAGTAGCCACCTATCCCAATCATGGGAATGCGATCTCGATAGCCACCCCAAAGTCGCCACAAGGGCTCGCCTGCCAACTTTCCCACGGCATCCCAAATTGCGCTATCCACACAGGCGATCGCCTGCATGGGCAGCCGTCGATCTCGCAACTGGTCAAGCGTTGTGACCAACATGGCCTCCCAGCAGCGCTCAACCTGCCGGACATCAAGACCGATCACCAGTGGCGAGATCTCTTCGTTGATGATGGAGAGAACCTCGGGTTGCTCCTCATCCGTATCGGCGTTGTAGGCCTCACCGACAACACCCTCCGAGGTGTGGATTCTTGTGATGATGGTGCAGCGATTCCGCATCTTGTAGTAACTGCCTTTGTAAACGTGCTGGAGCGGAACAGTGAGTGGAATTGTCTCGATTCGCTCTATCAGTGCCACAGGAATCCAATCCAAGACATCGAAACTGGTATCGTTTCCGGAGCCTAGTCTCTTGACCTCTGGATCTCAAGCGGACTTCGAACCGGCGCCGAGCGCCCACTCCATTCGGGGCTCGAGGCGACGAGGTCACCTGTCGAGATAGGCAATGGACCGGCCTATACGAGTTTCTGAGCCCAAGCCACTGCGTTCGTGACTCCGCTCCTTCACATGAGCCGTCTGAGGCCACTTCGCTTCCCGGCACTTTACAGAGCCGAGCGCGTGATCGGGGAAATGACGCCGAACTCGACCCCGATCTTCTAGCGTAGGGAGGCCGCGAGTACGGGATCGGCTACGGGGGATAATGGGACATGATTTCGACGCAAATCGTTCCTGAAGAAGAGCCCACTAGTCTTTGAAGCCCACAACGGAGCTACCACCTGAGGTCGGGGGTATGAGGTGACGCAGGACCGGGTGGTGACCATTCATGACGTCGCGAACAGGGCGGGAGTCGCTGTCTCCTCAGTATCTCGCGTCTTGAGTAATCACCCTGACGTAAGCGACGCCATGCGCGCCAAAGTTGAGCGTGCTGTTCGGGAACTCGGCTACCAGCCAGATCCTGTTGCCCAGGGTCTGCGAAGCGGGACGACTCGTGCTGTTGGCCTGATTGTGCGCGACTATTCTACGCCGTTCTTCGCAGAGGTCATAACGGGAATCGAGAGCGTGTTGAGCATAGCCGACTACACACTACTCGTTACAAGTAGTGGTCGAGATATATCGCAAGAGGTTGAGAGAATCCGAATGCTTCGTCAACGACGGGTCGACGCGATTCTTCTCGCAACCGTGAGCGACAAGAGCATGGCCACTCGAAAGGCGATCAAGTCCTTCGGACGCCCCGTCGTTTTGCTCGACCGCGAATTCAATCGACTCTCCACCGGCCGAGTCTTACTAGATCACGCAAGCGGAGTTAAGGCAGCCACCAAGGATCTGCTGTCACTCGGCCACAGGCGAATCGCCTTCATCACCGGCACTCAAGACATTCGTCCTACACGAGAGCGCCTTCGTGGGTTCATGGAGGCCTTCGAGGAAGCTGGCATCGACAGTTCCTCTGCGACCATGATCGCCCAGGTCTTCTCCGCCTCATTCGCGCGTTCGCAAACAATCGAACTGCTCAGTGACAATCGAAGTATACGTCCAACCGCTCTCATTGCTGGGGGCGTTCAAACCACTTCGGGAATACTCGAGGCTCTGGACGAGTTATCGATGCTGCCCGGTCGAGACGTCTCTTTGGTTGTCTGCGACGACCTCCCCTGGCTACGCGTATCCCGACCTAGTATCAGCGTCGTGACCCGCGATCCTTTTGAGATGGGAAGTGTCTCGGCCACAATGGTGCTTGAGATGCTTGCAGGTGCACCCGCCCACACGGTCACACTTCCCACGGAGTACGCAGCTCGTGACAGCACTCAGCCACTATTTTCCTGAATCAGGCAATCAAGGTCCTTCACGAAAAACTCCGTCAGTCGGTGCTGATGACGGCGATGGGCGTGCCCGTCGCAACCTCAACGTCGACAGCCACGAGTTGCTCCATGACTATCCCAGTGACAGGCGAGGGGACCTCGACGACCGCTTTATCGGTCTCCACCCGCATGAGAGGGGCACCAGCTTCGACTCGAACTCCCTCTTGAGCCAGCCATTCGGTTACGAACACTTGATCGACAGTATCCGCTACCCGTGGCATCTTGATGGTCATCCTCATCAAACGCTCACCTGCTCGGCGTAAATGTGATCAAACATGGCCGCCGGATTCGGGGAAGGAAGGCTCCTCACCTCGTCCAACACGGATTCGAGTTCTTCCTTGATCGTCGCTTCGAGTTGATCTAACTGATCCTCAGATGCCGCACCCTTTTTCAGCAGTCGCTGCTTCGTAACCAGTAAAGGGTCCCTCTTCTTCCACTGCTCTAGTTCACCTTCGGGACGATATGGCGCCGTATCGGCACGTGAATGCCCGGCAAACCGATAAGTCTTGGCCTCGATCAAGGTGGGCCCTTGTCCATTCCTGGCTCGCTCGAGAGCGACCCTCATCGTGTCTTGCACTAGATCGGAATCCATTCCATCCACCGTGACGCCAGGTATCCCATATGAGGCAGACCGGAGATGCAGGTCCTCGAATGGAGTCGTACGATCAATTCTCGAATACTCTCCATAGACGTTGTTGTCGATCACGAACACGACCGGCAACTTCCACACAGCAGCGAGGTTGAGACCTTCATGGAAGGCCCCGATGTTCGCAGCGCCGTCACCGAAGATGGCTACCGCGACTGACTGCTCTTCTAGCGTCTGGTAAGCCAGGGCAGCCCCGGCAGCGATGGGTATTCCCGCGCCGATTATTGCCGAGGTTGGGAGCAGCCCGACGCTCATGTCGCAAAGATGCATGGAACCACCCACACCACCGACGCATCCAGCCGAACGGCCCATGATTTCCGCCAACACAACTTGCGGCGTCATACCCAAAGCCAGCGCCACGCCGTGACCACGGTACGTCGCTGCGACGGCATGATCTGTAGGCAATTCGGCGGCTATTCCTACAGCCAGAGCTTCTTGACCAAGACACAGATGGGTCGTCCCGTGGATCTCACCTTGGGCGAAGAGCTCGTTGACCAGTTCTTCGAAATGGCGAATCTCCAGCATTCGAGAGTACTGAGCGAGTGGGTCATCCCGTAAGACGTCGCGACGCTGAACTGGCGTCATAGTCATCTGGCTCATCGTGCAATCCCTTCCTGCGTCCACCAAGGCTGCGGTACCACACCCGTGACGAGGTAGGACTCCAACTGCCTCACGATCTCCGACTCCGAAGGCAAGTAGAGGGCCTCGAGATCCCGTTGATAGGGAACGGGTACATCAGGGGCGGTAATGCGAAATGGTGCTGCGTCCAGTGATGCAAATGCTTGGGCCGTGATAGTTGAGATGATTTCCGATCCCCATCCTCCCGAATGCGGCGCTTCTTCAATTACAACTAACCGCCCGGTCCTCTTGACTGATGCGCATACGGTCTTGACATCCCAAGGAACCAGGGAAAGAAGGTCGATGATTTCGATATCTAGATTCGCCTGCTGGGCAGCTGCGCGAGTCAGGCTCGTGGTCCTTCCAAGCGTAACGACGGTAGCCTTCGTTCCTTCACGCGCGATGCGTGCCCGTCCCAGTTCGAGCAGGCCGTCCGGACCCGTCACCACTTCTCCGCGGCTCGCATACAACGCACGGGGCTCAAGAAAGATAACTGGATCGGGATCGCGAATTGCCGCCTTTAGCAAGCCGTAGGCAGACTGCGGATCGCTTGGACACGCCACCTTCAGCCCCGGCGTAGCGGCTACCCAATTCTCCAAAGTCTGGCTGTGTTGGCAACCAAAACCCAGCCCACTGCCAATCGATGCTCGAACGACCATTGGACAAGATACCTGCCCCTGACTCAGGTATCGAAACTTCGCCGCTTCCGTCACAACGGCATCCAGGGCGACACCGAGGAACTCGACGAACATGATTTCAACCACCGGTCGAAGTCCTAATGCGGCAGCACCTACTGCTGCTCCGGTGAAGCCCATCTCGGAAATTGGCGTATCCCGCACACGTTTTGGGCCGAACTCCTTGAGGAGCCCTTCAGAGGTCTTGAATGGGCCACCGGCATCGGCCACGTCCTCGCCCATGACAATCACAGACGAATTCTCCCGCATTTCTTCAGCAAGCGCCGTGGCAATCGCCTGATTCATTCTCATACTGCCCATAACCAAGTAAACCTCGTTCCTGAATTCGCACTCACAGATCGTCGCAAGTGTGTTCTCGGTGGTTGTGCTTCACAATCCCTCAATTTCATACTTGCGAATGTAGTCAGCGTCCAGTTCCCAGCCGAGGCCCGGCGCACTGGGCAAACTCATGAACCCATTCTCAAGCTTTGGGCGATTGACCACGAGGCTGTGCCAAATGGGGTCACGCTGTGGATGAAACAATTCCAGGAAAGTCCCGTGTGGGATTGACGCAAGAAGATGTCCCGCGATGTGAGCCTCTTCATGGTGAGCCATCTTGACGTCGTAGACCGCCGCCATCCCTGCAACTCGACGCCACTCAGTTGGTCCGCCGGACCATGAACTATCGAAATTGCAGTAGTCGATAGATCCCACTTCCATAAGATCACGGCAGCCGGCAGCTGACAACTCCGACTGCCCAGCACACACGGGAATCCCCGCGCCGAGCCGCACGTCACGCATTGCGCGACGATCGTTGTGCCATTGACATGGCTCTTCGAACCAAAGCAAGTTGCAGTCTTGGACGCGACGCGCGAACTCAATCGCTTCGCTTGGAGTCCAACCTTGGTTGGCATCGACGGCAAGGGCGAAATCATCTCCCGCGGCACGCCGAGCCCGTTGAACCCGCGTCGCATCCTCTCTTGGTGTCAGACCGCCAACTTTGAACTTCATGCCGGCAAACTGTTCCTCAACGAGATTGCTCACCTCGGCTTCGATGTTCGCATTCTCGGCGTAGTAGCCCCCTATAGTGATAACGGGAACCTGCTTCCGGTATCCACCCCACAATCGCCAAAGTGGCATTTGAAGCGCGCGACCGATGACATCCCAGATCGCAGCGTCGATGCAGGCGGTCGCCACGAGCCCCAGCCGGCGATCGCGCAGGATGTCCCAGGTGGCCGGTCTCGCTATTTCCCAGCATCGCTCGACCGCGAAAGCATCACTGCCTATCAGTCGCGGCACTATCTCTTGACGAATGATGCCCACGATTTCCTTGAGCCCAGCGTCTTCGTCACCCACGTAAGCCTCTCCGACCAGCCCACTGCGGGTGTGAAGTCTGGTGACTATCGTGGATCGGTGAGTCATCTTGTAGTGACTTCCCTGATAAACGCGATCCAAAGGAACTCGGATTGCAGTGGTCTCAATCCGTTCGATCGTGAGGTCTGGGACGTCACTACACGGCGTCTCCACAGCCACCTCCAGAATTCTGGAAACGTTTCTATACTATGGTGCCCTCCTCCCAAGCGTCAAGGATTGTGAAGGGGTTGGATCTCATAGAGGCCTTGTTGATTCTCGGCTAACATGACGCGGGGAACAAAGATGTATTGGTCACACGACAGCTATAGGACTACGCAAAACATTGACTGGCTCAAGCAGCGGGCTCTAGTAGTCGTTGAGGATTTGACGCGAACGACGTGGTTTGGGCACTGGTGACCGTATGTTCCTCACGTACTTCGTCACATTCAAGTCGGGCCAGCGCTCCCGTACAGTGAGTCGAATACTGACAAGAGCCTAAACACGATTCTGAACCCCTAGCGGACAGATTTCCATTTGTCGCACGTTGATTCTTCGTTTTGGGGCCTGCATGGGTGATAGACAGGTGCGGGTCCAGTTGATGGATGAGCAGCCGACGTCCTGAACGAGTGCCATACTCAACTATGCGAGGTGATGTGTTGGCGGTCGCGGCCTTCGACATACCTGGCCATGAGGTCAATCAGTATTTCGGACTTTGTTGAGGCATCCCGGCGCGCAGTGTCCGCGTCGCCAAGGGGTTCACAGGCGGGGCCGAGGCTCTGCACGTTGCCGAGGTGCGGCACTACACCGCTTTGATTGATCGGGCACGTGAACAAGCGATCGAACGGATGACGGAGCACACCAGACAACTCGGTGCGAATGCTGTTGTAGGGATGCGATTCGACTGCTGCGTAGTGGCCGAGAACCTGGCGGTGATTCTGGCTGACGGAACCGCAAGAAGGGTGTCCCCCACTGGTTGGCGATCGTATCAGCGCAGACTGGGCGCCTGCAGGTTCGAGGTGTCGAGCGATTTAGGTCAACAGCATGCCGGCCGTGCATGCTTTCATCTCGGACGTCGCCGCAGATCGCCCAGACTTTGTCCTCTGCACGCAAGGCAGTGGTCTGACACAGCACCCTCATGTCCTCCGAGTTGAGATGAACCCGTGCCGCTCAACTTTTATCCGGAGAAGCCCGTTCTCAGTTAGGTGATGCCCCGTTCATGAAGAGTCCCGAGGCGCCCACAACCTGCGGGTGCTCTCCACGTGTTCCACGCGACAGCAGGGGGGACGCGCGCGAATCAAGCCAGTCGGGATCGAGGTTTGGTGTTCGGTGACCATTGCCCACACTTCAGAGACGATCCCTTCCTTTGTCGATCGTCACCGGGTCGCCGACATGGACGCTCAAAGACTGCAGCGATGAATACGCCGGTACCTTGAGATCCAACGTCACAACTCTGTAATCCTGCTCAAGCGTCGATATAACGGGGACCAACAATGCGCCCGACAAGTCTCCGTTGATGATCGCGTGCCGTTGAGGTGCTTCTCGCGTCCAAACTCGTCGGCCTTCCGCGTCCACCAGATTGGATATGGCTGAGGCCGTCTTTACACTTCGACCCACGATGGCCAGTCCTGCAAGGCCACCGGGCGGGCAAAGCGGTAGACGGCATTCAAACCAACTGAAGTGTGGACGCTTTGCGTGGACGCTGGCCAGGGGCCACCGTGCATCTGAGCGCCAGCGACTGCCACGCCCGTGGGCCAGCCGTTCCAAACCACTCGACCAGCACGACGCTCTAACGCGTGCAAGAAGTCCGCTGCGATCTCCTCGCCATCGACACCATGCACGCACCCGACGAGGACTCCCTCGTCAATGTTCAAGACTTCCAGAGCCTGGCGAGGATCCTCGTATGTCACGATGACCGCACTGGGTCCGAAGCACTCGTGACGGACGGGACTATCCGGGTTCAAGAACTCTTCGAGAGTAGATTCGATTATGGTCGCGGTCACCTGACCGTCCGAGGTGGTACTGGATGACGAGACCTTCAACTCCGGTCGGCCGACAAACGTCGCTATCCCTTGATAGTACCGGGCCGCGATGTCCGGAGTTAGAAGCGTCATGCCCGGAAGACCTTCGAGCAACGCAATGGCCTTCTCCGCCAACCCGGCGCTCGTGGGTGCAATGAGGACTGCGGGTTTGGTACAGAACTGACCGGCTCCCAAAGTCATTGACTCCACGAACCCCGCAGCGATCTCCTCGGATCTGGTGCGCGCAGCTTCAGGAGTAATGACGACGGGGTTGAGACTGCTGAGCTCGCCAAAGAAGGGGATCGGATCAGGCCGCCTCGCGGCGACGTCGTGCAAAGCGCGGCCGGCGGCTAGTGACCCAGTGAACCCGACGGCACGAACACCCGGGGCACCGACGAGTTCGATTCCTTCCTGGATTCCCGCGACTGAACCGACGAGGTCTTCTGGAGCTTCGATGGAGGCGAGGGCCGAGCGCGCGAGCGTCAGAAGTCTCTGACTCAAGCGTGGGTGCCCGGGGTGCTCCTTGACAACCACCGCGCAGCCGGCCGCTAAGGCTGAGGCCGTGTCCCCGCCGACCACTCCAAAAGCGAAGGGGAAGTTGCTCGCTCCGAAGATGGCCACCACTCCAATCGGCACATAACGTCGCGTGATAGCGGGATGCCCCTGCGGAGGCGGTCCGGGAACCGACGCCTCGGACTGAGCATTCAGAATTGACCCCGCTCGCAGCGCCCCTGCGAACATTCGAAGTTGGAAGGTCGTGCGGGCCACCTCGCCCGTGAGTCTGGGCATACCCAGGTGGGTTTCCTCGTTGGCTGTCTGCGCAAGCTCCTCGACGTGACGATCCACCTCATCAGCGATCGCCTCAATGGCCGTCGCTCGCTCGCTAGGCGCGGCACCCCACCAGCGATCCTGCGCCCCTCGTGCCCGTTCCACGACCAGCTGAACCGAGGACTGAGTTCCATAAGGGGAAACCATCGTCATTTCCTTCCATCGGCGTAATGTGCGGTGACGATCTGACTATCAGGGATAGATGCTCACACAAGTGTGAGCGATAGGGATTCAGTTGCCATTTGGCACCCCTGCAAGTCTGCTTGTCGACGATGACCCCGACGCCGACGAATGCGATGAGCGTCCCCCAGCCCGGACGTGATCTGAGCAGGAAGATCCCGGCCAGGAAAACACTCGACATGAGGATGATCACCGTTCCCACGGTCAGTCCGGTGCGCTCGGCCACTCCTGCGATGAACGCGTCGAGCGGGGCGACCCCCCATGCGGCGGCCAACATCCAGGCCAAACCGGTTCCGAGGGCAACTGCACCGAGCAGGAGGGATGCCCAGGACCGCGGATTCTTCAGCGGGGTGCCCCGGGGGTGAGTCACGCGGTCCCTTCTCACGACCATCAGATAGGCCGAACCCTACGTGGGAAATCCTGCGCAGACGCGTGACCAGAGAGCGAGGGGGGAATTCCCGAGTGCCCCACGCTTCCGAACTCCGAGGTGAGGATTCCATGTCTCCACGTTTTCGTCTGGCAACACTCACGGTGGTGGTCGCGTCCGCCATCGCGATGGTTCTTCCTGCTGCCGCGGCACCTCGCACCGACGACGATCTGGTGCAGGTTGGCACCTTCGCGTATCTGACGCAACCGGACTTCCGCGGTCTGGCCGCCATTGGTTCGGTCCTCACCGACGAAACCCTCGGGCTCGGTACCTTCGACAACCTTGACGGTGAGTTCGTCATGGTGGGCGGACGCGCCTACCAGGTGAAGACCGACGGCGTGCCCCGGCCAGTTGATCCCGACCTGCGGACACCTTTCCTTCAGGCCGTCCGGTTCCAGCCCGAGCGCAGTGGTCCCGTTCCGCCGGGAACGCGGTGCGATCAACTCACCCCCATCATCGACACCCTCGCCGGGTCCACGGACGGAATCGTCGCAGTGCGGGTGCGGGGAACGTTCTCGGACCTGGAGGCGCGCAGCGTGAGTCCCGTTCCACCGCCCTTCAAGCCCCTAGCGGAGGTCGTCGCCTCCCAGACAGTGTTCCCGCGTGGATCCGTGCGCGCAGTCCTGGTGGGTTTTCGCCAGGGAACGACTGCTCTCGGTGTCGGACAGCCCGGGCTGCATTTGCACGGCCTGACGGCCTCACACAACGCCGGTGGTCACATCCTGTCCTGTGCTGCCGGTCCTGACGTCCAGATCACGATCGACACAGTGCCACAGGTTCGTCTCGCCACACCGTGACGATCGCTGCGAATCTCCACCACACTCAGACTCCCGGGATGGTCGACGACGACGCGTAGGTCCCGTTCGCGGAGGTGCCCTAGCGCAAGGGTGATGGACCACCTGGTGCGTAGGCGCAGGTGAGGTCCCTAGGTGGCAGTTCACGTGTCAGCAGATAGCGGGTCACCGGCTCATTGACGCAAGTTGATGGGACGAAGAGATACGCCACATGCTGGGTTCCGTCATAGGTGATGGTGCGGGACCCTGAGAATGTGTTGGCAAGACTCCGGCCCCACACCCACGGGGTCGCTGCGTCTCCTGAGGAAAGCACGAATACGGGAGGGGTCTCCAGGCTGATCATGCGAGCCCTATTAGTGAGCACCGGCGAGAGATCTTCCGGGGACAGCCCGAAACACGACGAGGAGTTGCCCATGAACGCGGGAAGGGTCGATCCAAAATTCCGACTCACGGGATCCGACGCAATGGCGAGCTGCTCCACGGTGGGACGATCACCGAAATCCGAGCAATTAACGAGCACTTGGACGGGCGCGGACTTCTTGGACTCATCGAGGACCTCGCGCAGCGATGTCGCGATAGCTGCTACCACCTCCAAGCTGGCCGCACGATCCTCCGCCGTTGACGCTGTGATACCGACATAGAGATTGTTGATGAGGGCTCGAGCTCCGGGGTATTGGCTCTGTGATGTGAGCAGGAATCGAAGTTGTTCAGCAAAGTCCCAGCGGGTGAACTGCGTCCCATCCGGCAAGGTTACGACGGAGCTATCGAGATATTCGTTGATTACCTTCATCTTGCGAGCAGAAGATGGGGCAGCAAGTGCGGGGAACATCTGCAAGGTCATCCAGTAGTTCGCCGGAAACGAGGTGCCGAATCGGTAGACGCTCTCGTTCGCCATGACGCTGCCATCCATGACCAACGTTCGCACTCGTCCAGGGAAGGTGCTCGCGTACGCGTGGCCGATCCGCGTGCCATAGCTCATGCCCCAGTAGTTCCAGGCTGAATAGCCCAATGCCACTCGGAGCGCATCGAGATCACGGATCACCTGCCACGTTCCGACGTACGGCGCGGCATCGGGGTTGGCTGCCAGACATGCAGCGTTGTTCACCCGTGCCGCATCCGCGGTCTCCTGCCAGAACGCCTTCCAGTCCACCGGACCGGTTGCAGGTGGGAGGGACTCGGCTACCTCGCACCCCTTGATCGTGGGCCCACTCCCCGCTACCCCTCGCGGATCCCATCCGACGAAATCCATCTCGGACACGACCTCGTCCGGGAGCAATGAGTAGAAAGAGGGGAAGGCGTCGATGCCCGAGCCGCCGGGGCCTCCCGGATTGAACGTCAGACCTCCCGTGCTCTTCGGCGAGCGCATGATCCTCACGTTGATCGTCGTGGTGCGCCCATCCTGGGGGCTACGCCAATCCAGCGGCACGGTCAATCGGGCACAGCGCACACCGGTCGGCTTCGACTTCGGTGGGCACGTATGGAACGTTAGTCGAGGAGTGAAAGCCGGATCTGCCGTGGTCGCCGCATGAGCTCCAGAGGCCACGAGCGCTCCACTCGCGATGAGCATGGCGGCACACCCGAACGTGGAGAGACTCCGCACTCGTCCCCTGATTCCCGTCATCGTCCACCCATCGAATCGTCGGTCTCTAGGCATTTCACATGCCAACCGCTCACGTGCGACGGTTAACGCCGGAATGTAGCGTAGCGATCCGCTCGCTTTGGCACCTCGGGGGAAGAGATGCACCACACGTTTCGACCCGGCCGCCCACTCTCTTCCGACTCCACGCGACTCGCATGGGCGAGTCAGCGTTCGTGGTTCAGCCAGCTCGAAATGGCCTATCCTGGGTGGGTGACCCCCACGCCTCCGAACATTCAATTCGCTGAAGAAGCGGGCGAACGAATCCAGCAGGCGTTCGCGTTATGCGCATTCGCCTCGGAACTCGTGGGCAAGGCCAGCGAGGAATGACGTTCGATCCATCGCGAATATTCGAGACGCTAGACCGCCATGCAGTTGACTACCTCACTAGTGGCTTTCTGGCGGTTAGCGGACTTCTGCCGAAGTGCTTTTTGCTCCGTCTCGTACTGGGACCAGTCGGCCACGGTCACGCGGGCCAGCGAGGCCGTCGGGGTGAACGACTCCGGTCGATCGGCGCGCAAGCCGCCTGGCATCACTGCGAAGCGTGAAGCGTCGGCGACTCCAGCTCTGCGCGCCGCGGTAGTGCAGCAATGGCACATGGGTGCCCGGTGGCGCCACCAACTCCGATACGGTGATGCCGCTGCTCGATGCCGAGGAGATCGTGCAGATCGAGCAGCCGGTCAATCCCTACGACTGATCGGCACTCGCGATCAGTGCC
>Ga0194129_10003495_pt1 | contig 21773 bp, 25 predicted proteins | sample TA2KigCa35mmetaG_FD_150862 | JGI IMG/M metagenome (GOLD analysis project Ga0194129, IMG submission 150862) | Freshwater microbial communities from Lake Tanganyika, Tanzania - TA2015038 Kigoma Deep Cast 35m | ecosystem: Environmental > Aquatic > Freshwater > Lake | place: Tanzania: Lake...
TATACGGGTCAAGCAGGACCCCAAGGATATACAGGTCAAGCAGGACCACAAGGATATACGGGTCAAGCAGGAACAGGGTCCCAAGGATATACAGGTCAAACAGGCCCCCAAGGATATACAGGTCAAACAGGTCCCCAAGGATATACAGGTCAAGCTGGACCACAAGGATATACAGGTCAAGCTGGACCACAAGGATATACAGGTAAAGCAGGAACAGGACCACAAGGATATACGGGTCAAGCAGGACCCCAAGGATATACAGGTAAAGCAGGAACAGGGCCCCAAGGATATACGGGTCAAGCAGGACCCCAAGGATATACAGGTCAAGCAGGACCCCAAGGATATACAGGTCAAGCAGGTTCTTTCTATTGGAATCCAACAGGACCAACCGGTATTTATTACTATAACTTATCTATCAGCCCTTCAGGAGATCTTAATACTTTAGGAAATATCGTTGCAAATATAGTAGAAACTACCTCAGATTATAGAATAAAAACAAATGTTATTGAGTTAGATAAAGAATATAGTGTTGATAAATTAAGACCAGTATCATTTATAAATAAACAGACAAACAATAAAGATATTGGACTAATTGCACATGAGTTACAGGACCATTATCCATTTTTAGTATCCGGAATAAAAGACGGAGAACAACTACAACATGTAAATTATATAGGTTTAATTGGGTTATTAATTAACGAAATTAAAAACTTAAAAGAACGCGTAACTGCATTAGAAAATAAATAATTATTCATAACCATACAATTTGTATTAATTGGTTATTTTTGCTTAATAAACTTACACTTATATGGAATGTCAAAAGTAAGAGCACACCATTGACTAAAACCAGTTCCATGTAAATTACTTGTAAAAGAATAAATATGTGACGCCATAGACATTAAATAAAAATCTACTATTGTATTTTTAACCTTATCAATGTCAAGAGTTACACCCTCACCTATGTGTGTAACATTATGTGTAATAATTTTAAATTTACAATACATATTTAAATTTTTGTTTAATTTATTGAAATATTCATATAAAATAATTTTTATTTCATTATTATCACTAACAATTAAATATTCATAATTTTTATGTTTGTCAACGTTAGTTGTATCAAATTTATTTTCATTATTATTTTCTTGAATTATTTGTTTTATTTCATTTATTAGTGTATTAATATATAACTTTGTGAATATTTTAGTGCTTTTTATTACGTAATTATCGCCAGACCTTATATGTATAACATAAAAATTTTTACTTAGATTAATATTTTTTATGATTGAATTTATTGAATCTGTAATTACTGATGTTGGAAATAATAAATTCCTAATAAAAACTTTATTTTCATATTGAATATTTTCGCTAAGAGGAAATAATATACAGTAGCAATAAATTTCACCATTTATAACATTTAATCTATTTAGATAAGATAAAAAATCAAAATACACACTATATTTATTTTCATTAGAATTTGACTTATTAAAAAATTCTACAAAATCGTAATTGACATTATTTTTATTTTCTGAATAATTACTGTTGAAATTTTCAAAAAATATAGCAATCTTATGATTAATAATTATATTTAATAAAAAATTATTTTTTTTACAAAATTCTACCATAAAATAACAACCTCTAATAAAATCACCAAATCCAGTTGCATTTATATTTAGTTTATATTTTTCTTGATAAACAAAGTTTATTTTTTTAATGCCTTTACTTTTAAGTTTTATTATATATTTTTGACAATTTTTATTATTATTATTATTATTAATACCATTATTATTAATACCATTATTATTAATACCATTATTATTAATACCATTATTATTAATACCATTATTATTAATACCATTATTATTGCTGTTATTAATACCATTATTATTACCGTTATTATCATTGTTATTATCATTGTTATTATCATTGTTATTATCATTGTTATTATGGTATTTTAATCCAATTATTTCGCCAAAACCTAAATCATAATTCACGTTTTGTTTAATTGAAAAACTTACATTTTTTTCTTTCGGTATATTTATTTTTTTGGTATTTTTAAAATCACTTATATTAAATAAATCACTTTCGTAATGCATAGGTATTATAATGGGTTTATGATTTTCATGCAAATGATTATTTGCATTATTATAATTAATATTTGTGTCATTAGTATTTAAAATTACATTTAGTTTTTGTGACGGTGCAATATTTAAATTTAACTTTGTTATATCATTTTTATTATTGAGATCACAATTATCGTTACAAATAATTGTACTATTGTTTTTTAGATTTTTATTTTCAAAATTATCATTTTGCATTTTTATTTTAATGTTTGTTTTTAATCCATTTAAATTTATATTATTATCATTTATATCATTAATATCATTTATATCATTTGCTTCTTTTTTATTAAAACTATGCTTACTTGCATTATTAAAATTGTTTACTGTAATTTTTTTTATATTATTAAACATTAATATAAATAAATATTGTTTATGTAACATATAAACACAATTAATAAATAAATTAAAATATCATTTTAATGCATCTTTTTACAAATTTTGACTTTTAAATAATCAATAGTATAAAATCGTAATAAAAATTTTATCATAAGCAAATAACTTAAAAATATAATAAAAAATTATATACAACATTATTAAAATGTCAGAAACTTTCGAAATTATAAATAATAATAAAATTTTAAATAATTATAAGCAAATAATTGAAACAGAACAATTCAATGTTTATCAAAATAAAAAAAATAAAGCGTTGCATTCAATAACAATACCTCAACAAAACAGGTCTTTAATTGAATCAATTGTAATGCCAAAGTTCATATCTGGTGCTTTTACAACCGATAACGACACAAAATTATTTTTTAATGCTTCAAGCGTAAAGCTATTCAGTCATTATAGAAATGACCTTTTAAAAATAAACAAAACATCAAGATTACCAGTAAATATTATATCACAAATAATCAATAATTTATCAACGCAATTATATTATTTAATTAAGAAACAAAATAAGTGCTTTTTAGGTTATAATCCAAATAATTTAATTGTTATATGTAACAGTAATACAACCGAAAACAGTAATACAACCGAATACGATACAGATAATATTGATATAAATGACTACAAATTCATCTACATAGATACTGAATATCTATTACCAATAAACCCATTATCAGAACAAATTTGTTTAACATTCCCTTTCTCTCTAAATGACTTTTATATGAGTCCAGAATTATTCGATATAAAAGAAATCCCATCACAAATACACTATAGAACAAGCTACTATAGTTTAGGTTGTTTATTTTTACACCTATTAAATGATGAGCAAAATCCAAATCTAAATCCAAATATAAGTAAAAACAAACACACCTATCATAATTTAATCGACGAACAATTGAATAACATACATATTAAAGACACAAAGCTATTTTTTCTCTTAAAAAGAAGTTTAGATATTGATGAAAGAAAACGAAGTTTATTATTTATTTAAAATCTTATATTAAAATATATGTCATTAACTACTTTCAAAAAAAAATCAGTCATAAATTATGGTTCAAAACGCTCTGGAATTCCGCCGGGCGGAGTATGGTTACCACAAGGACCATTCGGCAAAGCACTAATGTCACTTGAAATAGCAACACATAATTACGGACCAACAGGATTTTCCATAAACGGCGGTACTCGCAATGTTGGCGGTGTCGGTCGCGATATGAAAATGTCAAAATCAGGAACACCCTACAGAGGAACACAACCGATCGGTTGGGGCGGAACATACGGTAAATATCCTTCAGCTCAGCTTGTCGACCAATATAGTGGTGTTGTTCCGAACGCCCACAGTAAACAACCTGCCGTCCAACCCGTTCTCAATTCAAGTGAAGTAAATACACTCGGCACACAATACATATATGTTAAACCTTCTGTCTTATCTACACGCGGAATGTTACGTAAAAGATACAAGTGGGCTTATAACGGACAATATCCAAACTACTGGGTTCAGCCAGTTTATTCAGGTAATCAAACGGACACAGCAAGCCAATGGTTATATATTCAGAACAAAGCAGCGGCAAATATTTGCTCACTTAAAGTTAATAATGTTGGCACATATGAAGGTAATATTTTACAGACGGGACCGACATTATGTACACCTGGACGTGCAACTGCTCGTTTTAAGTATAATGATATGGCAAGAAACGCACCATATACGAAGACACTTTATCAGCCAGTTTCTTATGCTCAATATAACGCATACGTTACTCGTGGTTGTAATAATCCAGTTGGAGCACAAAAACCTTTCCCTTATGCGGTAACAACTGGCACCGGAATTAAAACGGGTGGCATAAGGGTATCAAGTGTAGGTAATGCTTGCGGAACATCGACAAATAATTATACATTTCCACCAGAATGGTATATAAAATCAGGACCCCAGACACAGCCAAATTCAATTGACCAACCTACGCAGACTTTGCCATTTGTCAATCAATAAAACCAATAAAACCAATAAAACCAATAAAACCAATAAAACCAATAAAACCAATAAAACCAATAAAACCAATAAAAATATATATAAAAATATAATAAATATAATAATTAAATATAATAAATATCTATAAAATGAATAATCCAGGTTTATTTGGCTATAAGATAGGTAAACAAACACGAACAATGATAGTAGAACAACACGCAAGTTTATTATGGAGAATTCTTGTAAGAGAGATTTATGTAATTATGAAACATTACAATAGTGATATCGATAAAATTAAACAGATTTTTGAAGACCTAACACTCGCAAAAGGTAAGCCCAAAAAAGAAACAATTGAAAAATGTAAAATATTTATGGATCTAACTACAAAAGAGCAATATAATTGTGATATAAATACAAATGACTGGAAAACAATTTTAAGGTATTGTCAAAGTAGTTACATTAATGTAATTAAGTCAGGATATTTTTTAAATAATGGTAAAGAACTTATGAATAAGTCAGATCTTAATGGACATATTTTTATGATAGATTTCAATACAAATCCAGTAACGGTTAATTTTTATTTTAAAAAAAACGGTAAAATATATGAAGAAAATAAAGCCACATTAGACGAAATAATGAGCTTTGATGAAATGCCCATTAAGTCATATACAGAAATTACAGACGAAATGGAAGAAGCATTTAATATATTTTATGATAACCTAAAAAAAATATATGAAGAAAAACAAAAAATTTCAAATATAATTGAAAAAGCAAAGGAATTAGGTAATGAGCAAAATATTATAAAACAAGCAAACAAACTATATGAAGATATGGTTTGGACAGAAAAACGACTACATGCTTCCCGTAGAGTATTTTATAAGCGGTTAGATGCTTTAAACCTAATAGAATACTAATAAAAAAAAATTGATTCAAAAATAAACATAAATAATAAATCAATTAATAAAATAACAAGTACTCATTTTAAAATGAATTCTAATAACGTAGCACTCCATAATTTTTGGACAATTTATGACTTATTTAATTATTCAAACTTATTTTATTATGATGAAGCCGTTTTATTAGAGAGGTTTTTGATTAATTCAATGAAAAAAGGTAAGGATGAAGGTATTAAAAATAATACATATCTCGAAATAGTAGGTAAAAAATACTTATATAACATAAGACAAGCAATATCTAATAATTTTAAACGCAGTTACGATAGCAATAATTATATTTTAATTAAATCAAATGAATTGATGCCTATAATAGATAAAATATATAGTAACGAAGAATTAGAACAAACCGAGTTAGACAATTTTATTGCATTTATTACGAGTAACTTATTGGTGATTAAAAATATGGTATATGGTGATTACTTTATGGATTCATTATTGGAAACTGATAATTTTAGGGAATTCTTAAAATGTATAACATCAGACGGAATATTTCATATCAAAACAAAAAACACTAACTTAATTTTAGACATTAAGCCAAATACAAATATAATTATAATGGCTAACGAAAAACTCAAAGGATTAAATGTTAATAAAGTTACAATAACATTATTAGAAGATGAACCTCCACATGTAAATGATAATGATAACGATAGTTCAACTCTAATGGAACTTTCATACATAGAAATGAAAAAAATAAAAAGTCCATGGCACCACCTTGTAGTAACCGAATATATGAAGATAAACAAATTATCAAACATAAATGATGTAGATACTGATGGAATATACACAAATTACGGTGCGACGCTTAAGGTAGACAAGATATTCGAATTAGTTCAAAAATATGGCTATAAAATAAGTCCAGAAGAGGGACATAAATATTGGGACGAAATTGACGATTATATTAAAAAATATTACGAAGAAATTAATGAAGAATATTACGAAGAAATTAATGAAGAATATAATGAAGAATATAATGATAAAATTACGGATAACAATAACGATTTAAAATTACTTAATCCTGAAGAATGTGAAATAATTTTCGAATGTGACACAAAAAAAATAAATTACGATATTAATTATGAAATCGAAAATATTGAATATGGTTATGACGATTCAAACAGCGATTCAAATGACGAATGAAATAATAAATGGTAAACCAATTAAATCCATTATTAAATAAATAATAAAATCCATAACAAAAATGATTTAAACACAATACAATATATTAAATTAAAATAAAATAAAACAATGTCAAATTTTTTTTCTGGCAAAATGTCCATTTACTTACCTTTATTAAAGTTTTACGAACGAGTAATGCTTTTAAAAATTTATATCGATAGTGATGATGATGAATTAAATCAAAAATATATCCAATCAGTTACTTCTCATAACAATAAAATAATTAATAATCCGAACCATATTGATGCGGGTTTTGATATCTTTGTTCCAACAAATATTAATATTAATCATTTAGCTGTCAATAAAGTCGATTCGTTAATTAGTTGTTCTGCGAAAATGTACACCAATAATGATTTATGCTATAATACTGGATATTATACGTACCCGCGTTCAAGTATTTCCAAATCAAATATTCGCCTTGCAAATAACGTTGGAATTATTGACGCAGGATATAGAGGTCATTTAATCGGTATGTTTGACTGCATTTACTTTAATCCAGAACAGAAACAAGTTGTTTTAAACAAGTTCGATAGATATTTACAAATATGTGCTCCAACGTTATGTCCAATTATCGTCCAAATTGTTGACACAAAAGAAGACTTAGGTGAGGAAACCGAAAGAGGATCAGGTGGCTTCGGTTCAACAGGTATTAATGATGTTAAAACATAATAAAACCAATAATAAAACCAATAATAAAACCAATAATAAAACCAATAATAAAACCAATAATAAAACCAATAATATATTTTATATGTTCAATGTATAAAATATATAAAATGAAACAAAGACGATTTCCTTTACGCTATGTGCCATACAAATTATCAAAAAAAGATAAAACAAAACAAATAAATATGTTATTAAAATCAAGAAAACAATATAAGCAAAATAAATATTATACGAGGAAACAATTACCGTCATATAAAAACAAAGTATCAAAACATATCATAAATGCGCGTAAAATATACGACGTAAAAACACTTACACCGAATAAAGAACTCGCAAAAAAAACCGGATGTAAAATATCAGCATTAAAACAAATAGTTAAAAAGGGTGAAGGAGCATATTATTCATCAGGATCAAGACCAAATCAAACAGCACAATCATGGGGAATAGCGCGATTAGCAAGCTCATTAACATCGGGTAAATCCGCGGCAGTAGACTACGATATAATTGAAAAAGGTTGTGACCATAAGAAAAAGGCATTTATTTTAGCGAAAAAATCGAAAAAGAAATATGGGTTTGGACATTCCAAAACAAAAAAAGTCACAGTTTAAATAAACTCAATAAACTTATAAACCATTAAAACCAATAATCAAAATAAAAGTTACATAATATTTATTCACTACTTATGTTATATGGATTTCAAAAACTTATTTAAATATGAAAATAAAACTACATTAATAGGACTAATATCATTATTGTTTATAATTTGGAATTTTTTTTATTTAATACCTAAAATTTTTGCTTCTCTCTTTAAAACATTTTTAGGAGTTTTATTTATAGCATTATCATTATTAATACTTACGTATTACAATTATAAATATGGACTCTATGCTTTATTAATAGTAATTATGATATATTTATTTACACAAACGTATATAACAAAAGAAGGTTTTTATTGGACTAAACATAAGACACGTGATTTTTTACATGTACAACACACCATTAACAGAAACAAAATATTTGACATTAAAATGATTATGGAAAATCAAGCGTCACAAGAAGAATTAGATTATTTTTTAAAATATAACGTATGGCCATGGTCAAAAAATACAATAGAATTATATAAGGATTCCATAAAAAGAAATCCGTATATAAGAAATTATTGGGGTGACTCTGTAAATGAAGCAAGAAAAGTATATAATGAAACTGCAATATTAAAGCAATTATCATATCAGTCAAAAGAAGGCCAAATGCTTTTAGGTGGCATTTTGGTTAACCAGACCGAAAATGAAAACAAAAACGAAAATGAAACATTACCGAGCGGATTTGGTAACTTCGGTTATAATTCTAAATTAATAGGACATCTAGATAAAGACGTAATAAGATGCAAATATAATAACAGCAATGACAACATTTATAATACTAACGAAAATAACGCATCATTAGAGAGAATTACATATACAGGTAAAGATGGAATTTATAATAATCAAACAAAAACGATTTCTCAGGTCGATTATAATGATCTAGAAAATATAATACCAGGATTTAAATTTTTAAACGGTCCCTGTAATCCATGTTCGAATATAGATAACAATACAAATTATTCATGTCCATTTACAATTAATATTAAAAATGATAACCCATTAAATCAGACTTTACCAAATGGTATATCAAGTAAAATATCAAATATTTTTAAGTATTTATGGAAACGTGACGAAACTATAACAAATAGTAATAACGAAATGTACGAAAATAAATATACACATCCAAATAAATTTTTAATGGAAAGCAGATTATCAAATTTTTAGTTTAAGCCTGTAAAATCACAAAAACGCTTTTCGATATACTCACTAGCCGAAAAATAATCCTTAAAAGATGTAACATATTGAAACGGACTATTTTTTACGGGAACACTTACGCGTATAGAAGTAGAATCAATCTTAATCTCAAAAATATCGGTCTCAAACCCCTTTTTAGTGTAGCAAATATAATTCAATTCATTCTTGGTCAAAAACCATCCGTTAGATTGAAATAATTCATCAATAAATTGAAATCCTTTATTATTGACATTAATTTGATTTGTGCTATTATTATCATAAGTGTTATTTGTAGACATATTATTATGATTATTATAGTTATTGATAACATATCTTTAAATGGATTTACAATTATAAAATTTATTATAATAACAGTAAATAATTATAATAACAGTAAATAATTATTATAATTATCGTAAAAAACAATAATTATCGTAAAAAACAATAATTATAATTATCGTAAAAAACAATAATTATAAAAATATAAGGTCCTATTGGGATTCGAACCCAAGTTTCAGGATTCAAAGTCCTGAGTGATAACCCCTACACTATAGGACCAAAATTTACCACTTTATTACACATAAACTATTACGACAAATTTATCATAATAAATTAAGTGTTTCGTTTACATTAAATATGGTTTTCAAAAGAGTAAAAAAATAATAATGTAAAGCTTTATATAATCAAATAAGATCAAATAATTTTCAATAAATTTATGCTGTATGGATTTAAATTATTTCGTGTACACTAAAGCTAAATCCATTTAAAGGCAAACGTCCTCGTGTCCCCCGATTACTATATCCTGTTTTTAAAAATTTGTAATCAGATAGAGATTTTAATTTTATAAAAAATTTTGCTGTAAAGGATATAAAAAAATTGCATGAGGTGGGATTCGAACCCACGAACCCTGAAAGACTGGATCTTAAGTCAAGCGCGTTTGACCACTTCGCTACCCATGCATAAAAAGTAGTTAAATAAAACATTATTTATAAAATAAATATATCATCTATAAAATAAACTTTGTTTCATTAACATTATTTATTAATGAGATGTCTTTATATTATTTATTTTAAAAAACTTTTAAATGAAAGTAATTTAAAGAACTTATAATTGACGCAAAAATATAATATCGATAACATATTAAATATATACACCTAAAATAAATTAATATCGTGATAAATGTCAATGTCAATGCCAAATCCAATGCCAAATAATTGTGATTTTAGTTTTGTAAATTCTGAGCACTCACAAACTATGTTAGAAAATGGTTATAAAGCAATAAGCTTAACAGAAAATTGGAATTTTATCTATAATTTGCCTGATGATTTTAGCTATTCCGATAAAAGAATTTTTGATATAAGTAATAAAATGGAAGAACTAGGATACAATGGTCATTCAGGAAATTCATTCATTTATGTAATAATGAATATGAGACTATTATCAAGAATAGGTTATGAAAAATATAAGCAAAATTTTATAAATAACAGAAAATAAATATCATTTAGAACATTTAAAACATTTAATTAATGTTTCTTTTTTACCGCACCAAAAACACGTAAAATATATATTACATAAACCGCAAAATAAATACATACAATTTACGCAAAAATTTCCATTACAAATTTCACATACATAAAAATCAAATAGGTCATGACCCAATATATTACTTTTTTTTGCGTTACAACCTTTACCTTTACATAAAATATCGTTATCCATATATAATTTTATTAATATATATAATTTTATTAATATATTTTTAAAACATAATAAAGAAAATAATATATTTTAAAACATAATAAAGAAAATTATATAATTTATGTATATAACAAGAATGTTTAGATTGTTCTTTTTGATCGCATCCTTTTTTTCGGTTGTTAACTCACAAGGTCTCAGAAAGAGACATTTAGTCTCGTTTTTAGGCGAAGATGACGAATGGAAGCAATTCACAAACTTCCAAGAACGTTTTAATAAGCGCTATTCAACCATCAGTGAAGTTGAAGATCGCTTCCAAATTTTCCGCGCAAACTTACGCGATATTATTTTACACAATTTAGATTATACTCAAAATTTTACTATGGGTATTAATCAATTTACCGACCTTACTCACGAAGAATTCAGGGCTAAATACGTTAGTGGAATGAATAAGGAACTCGGTGTCGGTATGTATGGATGTAAATCATTCACTTCTTCTGCTTCTACTGCTCCCACTTCTTACGATTGGCGTTCTCATGGTGCCGTCACATCTGTAAAAGACCAAGGACAATGCGGTAGTTGCTGGACTTTCTCCGCTACTGGTGCAATCGAAGGTGCCTGGGCCATCTCAAAGGGTCAACTTCTTGATTTATCCGAACAAGAATTAGTCGACTGCGCTACTGGTGTCTCATATGGTTCGCACGGATGCTCTGGTGGCCAAATGGACGGTGCTTTCAAATTCGTTATTGAAAACGGACAATGCTCGCTTGCTTCTTACCCATATACATCCGGAACCACAAAGACCGGCGGAACATGCCAAAAATGCTCTGCTGTCGTTCACATGTCGTCTTGTTATGATGTTGAGGCAAATAACCAAGTTGCTTTAAAGGCGGCCGTTGCAAAGCAACCTGTTTCCATCGCAATTGAAGCAGACACTCGTTATTTTCAATCTTATTCTGGCGGAATTTTAACGTCATCTAGCTGTGGAACTAATTTGGACCATGGTGTTTTAATTGTCGGTTATGGTGAGGAAAACGGACAAAAATACTGGACTGTTAAGAATTCATGGGGAACTACTTGGGGTGATAAGGGATACGTTAGAATTGCTCGTTCTGAGTCGACAAATGATGCTGGAATTTGTGGAATTGGAATGATGGCCTCATTTCCGTCGGTTTAAAATAGAATTAAATAAAATCTAAAAAATAAAATCTATAAACAAAAAATATTAATAATTAAATATAAAATATAAATACATCATTCATCTATTATCTTATTTTTAAAAATCAATTAAATATTAAATATTAAATATTAAATATTAAATATTAAATATTAAATATTAAAATTCAAACTCATACTCGATAAATGCTTTCATATCTGCCTTAAATCTTGAGTACATTAGTGTCTTAATTTTCACTAATGTACTTTCTTGCCTAAAATCAACACCCATTAATTTAACGAGAGTTTTATCTAACTTAATAGCTAAATTATCATTATTTTTTATTTCTTGTTTTCTTTCTGCTTTCCATTCATAAAATACTTTTGTTATTTTCATATGTATTTTACTTAAAAACCTTAATAGTTTTTCTCTCGTTATTTCAAACCAAATATTATTAACATTATTATTATTAACAATAATATTATTATCATTAATATTTTTATCAGCCATTATAGAATCATATATGTAAAATGTATTTGCTTTTTGTATAAACGCATATATCGTCTTTTCTTCATTCTCAAAATTATAAATCGAACGCTCAAAAATCCCATTTAATACATCAATAAACGAATTATCGAATAATTTTTCAATATCACTATCGATAACAATAATTTTTTCCGGTATATGTTCAAATGTTATGCTCGGCGTAATATTATTATTTAACCATTCTAAAACATTTATTTTCTTTTTTTTCTTAATTATATGCTTACTGATTTCATCTACTTTTTCTTCCAACTTACTGTACTTATGACCAAGCTCCAATAATAATTCATACATCTTCCTTGAAGATGGCATATCTTCCAATTCAATTTCTCTCTCTGTTTGTTTCTTTTTAATATTATTTGAAAGTTCGCATAATAAGAAATGTTTTTCATAATTAGATTTTACCTTATATTTTTTATTACAATAATGGCAACATAAAGAAGAATTTAAATTAATAGATAACGACATTTAAATAGATTATGGATTTAATTATTTATTGATAATTAATATCAATTTTAATATCAATTTTATAAAAAATAATAATTATCATTTCAACTCATTTTTTATTATTAGTAATAAAAAATAATAATAATTTATATAAATGACATCTATATCAGAAACTTCAATCGTATATAATGAGCCAAATAAAATTATAGGTTTACCTCCATTTTATTATAGATGGCGTAAATGTGACACAAACTTGACATCTCAAACACCTGCAAATCAATATCAAAAACTTAAACAAATTCAAAATACTGTCCGTGTTTATGGGTCATTATATACAGCAAATTTAGGACCTTTAACAGCATATAAGCAACCCATAACGAACAGTAGTGAAGGCTTTTATGGTGTTTGTTGGAATCAAATGAGCGATAGACCTATTCCCAGTGTTCAAAAAGCCACAATACCAACAGGAACAAACACAAGTATGAATAAGCGCCACACATCAGTAACGTCGAGTCGTCCAGGCTGTCAGACTCCGGGTGGTGTAGGTTGCGATATAAAGCATAATTCATATGATAGATACTTAAATAGATTAAAAGGAAAAGGACCCATGAGACGCGGACCAGTTCCTCCCAATTTCGGATCACCAATTCCATTTAATAACGCATTACCTATTTATGGTGGAAAGACAATTAAGACTAATATTGTAAATAGTTGTAATTGCCCCATTACGAATAATGGTATAACCGATAATGAAAAAGAATTGTATGTTAACCCATTAGCACAAGCTTATCCTGTCGCAAGCTATACATTTAGTTTAGGTGAATATGTTTATGCCATTCAATCAGGCCAACAATATTATACGAGAGCACAAATTACGAATATTAATAATGAAATATATACAATTACTTTTGATAATGGAGTAACACAAACAGAAACAAATCCAAATAATTTCCTATTGTATTTTCCATGTAACTGTAACGGCACTATTAATAATATTACTTATCCGTCGGGATTTATAGTTACAAATGGAACATATTATCCTCAACCCTCATTTATTTAATAAATCAAATAATTAAACGAATAATTAAACGAAACAAAATATTATATTTAGAGTATTACAAATAATTAAAAATTATAATTAAAATATTTGTAATAATTATAAACATGCCCCAAAAAATCAATATGATTATTAGTAATAACAATACTATGCCCAGATTACCTCAAATTCCTCAGATAAATAACGCAAATATTAGTAAAGCACCAACACCAGTAGCAAGAGCACCTTCTCAATTAAACGCTCCTATCATTTCGCGTATCCATAGCGTTAGACCTGGCTGTGGAGCTTGTGGTAGACATTAAAATAATATATATTATTATCTTATATAGTAATAATATATATGTCAAATATGCAATTGGTATTTCAGTCAGGTGCTCAGTCATCATCAAATATTACACCTTATCCATCGAACCGCTTAAATAAATCGACAAATTATAAGACGATGTTTGATACGACATTATTACCATACAATAAAATGTATAATGGATGTTCAAGTAATTTATGCTATACAATGAGTAAAGGAACATTCATATATAAACCACATACAGACGTAGGAATGGTCGGTAGAAGTGCGGCAGGTTATTTAGCGCAAAGAAAAAGAATGTAAAAACAATATAGAAAGAATCTATAATATAAATAATAATTCAGTATCATAATAATTCAATATCATAATAATTCAATATCATAATAATATGAATAAGATTTACGTTAGAGACATGATAGTTAATAAAAAATATTTAGTTGATGGAAATATTAAAACATTAACAAAAAAAGAACTAACAGGACTGGGAGGATCAGGTTATCAAGAGCCATATTTTACTTTGGTTTTTAATAACGATACCGAAATTACAAAAAACTGGGATGAAAAATATATTGAAGTCATTGAATAAACAATATTAAATAAACAATATTAAAAATAAACAATATTGAAAATAAAATAATTATTTTATTTATTAACTTCATTATAATGTTTTATATTTTTCTACCAATTATATATAAATGTCAAAGAGAAATAGAACTCCAACTCCGGAAAATTTAGATGAATTAACGGATGTTCTCGGTGAGGAATGGGACAGACCACCAGTAGGGGACCATAAAGAACACCAAAATGAAGATCAAGAAGAATTAGACAGATTGGCTATGGCTTACCCTCTTAGCAAAAAACAAATAGAAAATTATGAAAATGAAAAAAAAAGACAAAAGAAAGGAGGACGTCGTCAAACAAAAAAGAGAGTTAGAAAAACAAGCAAAAAAAGCAATAAATCATCCAGAAAAAATAAAACAAAAAAATAAAACAAAAATAAAGTTAATATTTAAAAATAAAAATAGTTAAATATTAAAAAAATGGCAAACAGAGTTGAACAAATGAAACAAGTCCAAAACGAAGGTCTAGAATTATTCAAAAAAAAGAACACTGATTATGGTGATGCGTTCGCTAATTATGGACCTATTGGCGTTATAGTTCGTATGGGCGATAAAATTCAGAGGCTACAGTCCATAACCAATAAAGGTATTTCTCTCGTAAATACTGAGAGCTTGAGAGATACATTAATAGATTTACATAATTATTCAGCAATGGCAGTAATGTTATTAGATGAAACCGATAAGACAACCGATAACAATAAGACAACTGACAAAAACGATAACAACGGATTATTATTTGACGAGAGAACTTTTTAGAAACCTTCTAAAATTAATGACCAAGTAACTGCTGTAAATCTGTAAATAATTGTGATTGTTCAATAAATACTTTCCATTTTGCAGTTATAATTAAAACAATACCAAACAAAAATATCAATAATTTTGCTTCCTTATTCAATAAATCGAATCTGGGCATTCTAGGATTAAATATTATAATCAATAATATGGACATTAAAAACACGAAAACAAAATCAATTCTCTCTTTATAAAATTCAATATTCTTATATTGTGTAGAATTTATTTTTCCAGTCTTCTTCAAATATAAACCATAACTAGCTAATAAAATAAATATAATTTTAACAGCAAAAATTAAGTTGATAAATAACATGTAGTTATTCATATTTTATATTATAATACAATATAAAATATACAATATAAAATATACAATAAAAAATATACAATATACAACATAATATTATATTTTAAATATATAATATGGCTTGCACAATTAGTTGTTTAATTTCAACGGTTTTTATTATAGGTATGATTTATTTTTACAATATGACAAATAAAAGCAAAATCGTAAAAGAATATAAAGGTTCTTTACCAACTGACTTACAAAATAGATATGAAAAAATATCAAACGAGAGAAAAAATATAAGTTACCAAGGATTTGGTTTAGGTTTTATACTTTCTCTCTTTATCATATATTATAACTTAAATATCAAAGGTTCAAAAATGAATACAACGTCACTTGTCTGCACTGTAATTGCCACTTGTTTTTTAACGAATTATTTTTATTATTTAATTCATCCAAAATCAGACTGGATGTTAAATCACATGCAAAATGATAATGAAGTAAAGGCATGGTTACTTATGTATAGAGAGATGCAATTTAATTATCATTTTGGATTAGTTCTTGGAATAATAGGTGTCGGAATTTTAGCGTTTGCTTTTAGATGCTAGAAATACATAAGAATAAATAATAAATAAAAATTATAATAAATAAATAATAAATAATATCCCATTTTACACCTTTGTAACGGTTTAAAACCAATTATAAGGATTAAAATTATAATATTGTTCAACACCCAAATGAATTAGTCCATGAATTCCTATTGCTATTGCTATTGTAGAGAGAAGAATTAATTTTTGGTAAAAATTGAGATTATATATTTTATTGTAGTTTTTTATAAATATAAACGCAATAAATAACAACAAAAATCCAGTTACAAATAAAGAATTTAACGAAGGTGCTATTAACATTTCTGAAATTACACTCATTTTATTGATATTATCATACTATATTTATTTTTTTATAAAGTATATAACCCTAAAATAACTTAAAGATAAGTCCATTATTTATATATCCTAATTGGGTCGAGACTATAAGGTAAGTTAAAAATATTAATTATATGATAACTTTATTTTTTATAGTCATTTACTAACTTTTCTTTTTTTCTTTCCTCCTTTCCTCCTTTCCTCCTTTCATTAAATTACAGGTTTTTGCGATCATATAGCTCAGTTGGTCAGAGCGGTGGTCTTATGAGCCACAGGTCGTGGGTTCAAGTCCCATTATGATCATTTATTTACAACAAAATTTAAATACTTATTTTTATACTCAATAAGTATTTAAATACCTTTTAACGTGTAAATCTTTGGACTTTTAGTAACAAAGTAACGGTTTAAAAATAAATATTTTATATAATATCAAAAAAATAAGAATAAGCTTCATCAATACATTTTTTAAAACGTTTTTCATCATCAATTACACCATCTTTATATGTAATACTAATATTAATATTATCATTTGCAGTTATGATGCTGTAACAAATCTTATCGTCATAAGGAACTAACATTAAATTAATATCTTTTACTTTAAGCGCCATTATGTTTTCATATAAGCTGATATCTGGACCAATAATATTTGTGTAAATAATATCTGTTTTATTAATTAATAATTTTACAATAAAATCCATTAAAGATTCAGACACATACGACACATAGTTAAATAAAACATATGTTAACAATATAAATGCACTTGATTTATATAAGTTAAATAAATCAGAAATATTATTTAATAATGATAAATTTGAACAGTTAAAATCATAATGATTATTGGCAATAAAATTAAAATTATTTAAATCATTTTTATCGTCATTCTTAAAATTTATATTGATAGGCGAAGTTACAAATAAATCATGCTTTCCAAAATAAAGCTGATAAGATTTAATACATATTCCATATAAAACATCATTAATAGTATATTTTTTATTAATTTTATAAGACAAAGTATTTATTTTTTCTTTAAACGCCGATAAAGAATCAAGATTTACTTTAAATGTTTTATTTAAATTACTTTTAACTTTTGAATTTATTTTAGTGTTATCACCATATATCCAACCGCATAATAAATTATAAGTCCATTCAAAAACGATATTAACGGCATTTTTTATGTTTATATAAATCAATATTATCGTACCAATAATGTAATAATATAAACTATCTATAATGTTATGTTGTTCTCTCTTAAATTTAGGTGGCTTATAATCACAATCAAATAGAGAGAAAATCATTTTAATAAGACTGTAACCGTCAGAATAAATATGTGATATTTTTAAATATATACGTGATGTGTTATTTTTATTATCATTAACTATAAATATATGCCACTTACATGTAGCTCCAAAAACATAATCTAAAATTTTATTATTATAATTATTAAAGTTATTTGATGTATCTGTAAAAAATGTTATGTAATCATTATATTTTAATTCGTTTATTTGTGACCAAAATAAGTTACCTTCAATATTTTGTATATTTGTTCTTAATATTTTGTTACATTTTATATTTTTATCGAAAATAATTTGCATTTCTTCATTTGACCATAATTTTTTAAAATCAATATAAGTTATAATATCGAAAAAATTATTATTATGTATTATCTTTGTTATAAAATTATTGATTTTGTTCATTATTTTAACAAATAATATTATTTGAGTATTTTTACAAAATATATTACAAGTTTAAAAACATAAATAAATTATAATAAATTAAATTAAATGTATAAGTATCTAATATTCATTTTTGTATTTTTATTATTATTTATTATTGAAGCAAGAGCCTATTACTATAATATTATTAACACTTACTTTAAGGATAACAATAATATTTATAGTATTTATATTAAATTAATTCAAGGTGTTAGCAAAAATAATTATTACATGAATTACGGTTATTGGAATAATACCACAAAAAATCTCAAAATAGCAAATAAAAACTTATGTAACATTATATACAAAAAAGGTAATTTAGAAACTGAAAATCTAAATATTTTGGATGTCGGCTGTGGATACGGAAAACAAGACGTATATTGGCATAAAAAACTATCACCAGATTCAAAAATAACGGCAGTAGATATATCCGATAAGCAAATAGAATACGCAAACAAAATAAAGCATAAAAAAAATATTAGCTCAAATAATTTAATTTATTTACATGGTGATGCTCATAATTTGACGAAATTTTTACCGCTACAAAGTTATGACCGTATCATATCGCTTGAATCGGCATTTCATTATAGTAACAGAAATCAATTCTTTAAAAATGTATATAATCTTTTAAAAGAAGATGGTTTATTCATTATAACTGACATTGTACTTAATAATGAATATAAAAATACATTTATTAATAAAACATTTTTAAATTTCGCATCTGATTTTTTCTGTGTTCCTGCACAAAATTTAATTAAGTTAGACAAATGGAGAGAAAATTTAAGTAAAAATGGACTATCAATAATAGAGTTTTATGACATAACAAATAAAACATTTGACCCTTATTATGAGCACTTTTTTAAACAATATTCAAAAGACAAATTATTACCTATGTTTTTTTCTGATTTCTTACCGTATATGTTTAAAGGTGTTCAACCGTTTTCTTATGTAATCGCAATATGTAAAAAAAATAAGTTCGAAATTATGATATAAAATTTTCAATTATTTAAATTTTTTTATTCCATATATTTCTCTCTAAATTCTTCAACAGACATTAAATTTACACCTAACTTAATTGCATCTAAAACCTTTCCGGTTTCATCATCCTTAGATTTAGCTACAACTAAGAATGTTGACTTACTTACACTTGTGCCAGATTTAGCACCCACACTTTTAATATAGTCTATAATTTCCTTATCTCTCGTTCCAGTTAAAACAATTGTTTTTCCGTTTAATGGATTACTTGTGTCTACTTTTATATTTGAATTGTCATTATCCGTCGTCAATTTGTAAACTAACTTTGTCTGCTTAATGAAATCAATAAAATCCGGTATTCTCTCAACAAACGCTTCCGATGTCTTCGTTGACATTCCTTTAATTTGCGAAATTTTCGCGATTTTCTGTTCATTCGACTCGGTCGTTAATAATATTTTTGGATATGCTGACATTATTAATTCAATTCTTTTTTCGCTAAATCCGCGTCCAAACATATTCGATGATGCCATAATGGTTATTAATGATGCCTTACTTATTGCGCTGTGTATGTTTTCGTATATTTTTGTTGCCATTTTTTCTTTAAATCCACCGACATTCAAGAAATCATTTACGCTCATACCCAAAATAAGCGGAACTGTATCGTAACCGGCTTCCACAATACGGCTAACATTTCCAGAACTTAAACCCTCAACACCAATTCCCTTAAAGAAACCGGTAATGTTTTTTTCTTTTACCGTTTCGTCTGTTTCAATATCCTCCAACATAACATCTACGTGAGTTTCATTCCACTTATAAGGAACATCCGGCATTTTCGGCTGTTCAGCAGGCACAATAACCTTTATTATTTTCGGAATAACATCACCACTTCTTATTATTTGAACCTGAGCACCGATTCCAATTTTATTACTTTGAATAAATAAAGCATTATTACCAGTCGCAAATTTAATCGTAACACCACCCAAATTTAGAGGCTCAATTTGAACGCGTGGCTTTAAATATCCGTCTTTACTTGCTGACCATAATACGTCAATTACTTTTGCTTCGGCTACTTGATCCGACAACACCATCTTAAAAGCAAACGCATGTTCAGGATTACCGGGCTTTCTTTCGTATAGGGCGTCATTTGCAACAATTACGCCGTCAATTTCGTAAGTATAATTATATCTCCAATCCACAAGAATAGTGGACAATAATTCATTACTTATTTGTTTTTCTAATTTATGGTGAACAATTTCAACATCAATAGTAGCCAAAAATTTCATTTGATCTGATGGTTTTAGTTCAGGTTTCATGACCTCATAAGCTACAAAATGTAAATCTTTAATTGCTTCATTAATAGTTTTATGGTTGACAATTCCAGCTACCATATTTCTGGGATTAGCAAAAGTAGACTTATACTTCGTTTCAAACACATCCTTAGGAATAATAAATTCGCCACGTATTACGATATTTTTTGTTTTAGGTAATCGTAAAAACGGAATAAGATGGCTAATATCTTGACCGATTTCTCCATTTCCTCTTGTGTATAGTTTCGGAACGTTACCTTCTGTGGTATATAATCCGCTTACTCCGTCCAGCTTACACGATAATACATAAGGTCCTTTGTATTTTGATGTCCATTGTAAAAGCGCACCAGTATCAGGCTTAATTTTATCCATAGAACCCATTGGATATGGTAAGACAACCTTATTTTTTTCCACTTGGGCACCGATTTCATGAATAACTGGATTAGCCGGATATTTTGCTTCAACGTAGTCTTTAATGATATCGTATTGATTGTCGGTAAACATCGGTTTTCCTTCTGTGTAATATGCACTATTAGCTTCTCTCAATAAATCACTTAGCTGGTTTTCATTTAACGCTTCTAAAACATTAATTCCGTTTTTTTTAAAATTTTCAGAAATTAAAATTATTTCTTTTTTATCTTTTTTATCTTTTTTTTCTTTTTTATCTTTTTTTTCTTTTTTTTCTTTTTTTTCTTTCTCTCCTTTTTTATTTTGAGGCATTAAAATTATTTCTTCAGAATCGCTATCGGAATCAGAATCAGAATCAGAATCAGAATCAGAATCAGAATCAGAATCAGAATCAGAATCAAAATCAACAATAGTAAGTTTTGGCTTAGACACATTAACAACCATTTCTTCAGAATCGCTATCGGAA
>Ga0194129_10003498_pt1 | contig 21764 bp, 26 predicted proteins | sample TA2KigCa35mmetaG_FD_150862 | JGI IMG/M metagenome (GOLD analysis project Ga0194129, IMG submission 150862) | Freshwater microbial communities from Lake Tanganyika, Tanzania - TA2015038 Kigoma Deep Cast 35m | ecosystem: Environmental > Aquatic > Freshwater > Lake | place: Tanzania: Lake...
AACGATAATAACGATAATAACGATAATAACGATAATAACGATAATAACGATAATAACGATAATAACGATAATAACGATAATAACGATAATAACGATAATAACGATAATAGCGATAATAACGATAATAGCGATAGTAGCGATAGCAGCGATAGCAGCGATAATAACGATAATAACGATACTATTTATAGTAAAAATAATACAGATATTATAGATGATACTATTAGCATTGAAAACACAGATAATAAATATGATAACAATAGTACTGATAGTATATATATTAATGATGATATAGATGATACTTATAGTATAAATAGTTCTGATAGTATAGACATTAATTATAATGATGATAACAATAGTAACAAAGATATTAATAATGATATTAAAATGCTAAAAGTAATACTGAAGTAAATATATGAAATAAAAAATGTTTAATTTATATATTTAAGTGTTAATCTTTTATTCCATAATTCTTTCAATTCTTTTTCAAAATCTATTTCTCCATAACAATTTATTTTTAATCTTTTATTTAATATAGTCTTCATATTTTTTTTAATTATTTGGTTTTCAATTTGATTAATATAATAAATATTTTCTAAAACATCATTTGTATTATTATAATAAATTTTATTATTAACATAATTATAATATAAGAAATATAGACAAGTATCTATACTACCAACATGATATCCATTTTTAATAGTTGTAGAAAAACATTGATTTTTAATTTCTATAATTCTAATTATATTAAAAATATCATTATTATCATTATTGTATATTCTTATATCATAATACTTATATAAATTTATACTATCTATTTTTTTTCTTATAATTTTAATTGTATATTTACTATTGTCAATATACAACAAAAGTATTTTTTTAATTTCTTCATATGTATTTATTATATTATTAACAATAATTGTTAAACATATTGAATCATTAGTTAAACGATAACAACATAGAGATAAATTTAAATATAATTTAATAGAATAACTATCTATAATTGGTATTTTATATTTTTTAATATATTCAAGTATATATTTAATAGCAATTAAATAACTTTCTTTAATAGGTATACATTTTAATATTTTATCACTTTTCTCTATCGGATAAAATTTGTTGACTAATTCTAATCTGTTATATATTTTTTCCCATCTAAAACCTGATTGTATAGGTCTTGCAAGTTCGAAATATAAATTTAATTTTATAATTTCAATAGGAATAATTTTATATTTATCTTTATAATATTTTAAATTATTATTATTCTTAATATATTTAAGTAATATGTTATATATATTAGAATCTAGATATGTTATATCAAAAAATTGTTTTCCAAAAACAGAAATTTTATATGTATTATTATGAATAGCCTTTTTAATTTTTATATATTTGAACCCTGATTTTTTAATTTCTTTCGCTAATTCATAACAATCTTCAATAGGATTTTTAGAAAAACAATCATAATCGTTTATCGTATACTCTTTATAAAATTTATATTTATTCGGCAATATTAAATTAATAACAAAGCCTCCATATAAAATTAATTTTTTCTTAATTATAAATTTAGAAATTAAGTTAATTACATCATTATATTCGTTATATAAATCTTTCAATTTTTTAATTTCTATCTCCTTAACTATTTTATTAATAGAAGAATTCTTTGACATAATCTATATAATCTATTTAAACAGATATATTTTTTTTATTAGCACTTTTTTTATAAGGTATCTTTTGTTGTAACATATTACGATTTAGATATACTTTTTTTCCACTTTTATTCATATAAAATTTACCTTCTTTAGGACCGGTATAAACATTTACGCTCCCCCCTCTTATATTCATTTTCTCTACTTTATCTGGCATATTTACGTTTATTCAATTCCTTCTAATATATATTAGAAAAAATTATTGTCCTATATCTTCATATTCTCTATAAATAAATTTAGGCATTATACTTCCTACTTGAGTATTTTCTATAGCCTCTTTTAATTCTGTACCAGGGGAATTTAAATATAAGGGGTTTACTACTTGTTTAGTTCCGTATGAACATACATTAGGTCTATATTCCATAGGTCCTCTATAGTGTTGTTTGTATGTAATAGGGTCATATATTCTATTACATTTATCATCTGTATTTGATGTATCTGATTTTTTAGATAAATTAGCCGAATTATCCTTTTTATCATCATTACAATTTCCACCAGAAGAAGTTTTATCATGCATAACTATATTAATATTAAAAACTGGGTCGTTCTTCATTATATCAGCTATATGTTTTTCACTATTTAAATTTGTATCATCACTATTTGAACTATTAGCAGCATTCTTTGAAGAATCTGTCGCAAGAGCAATAGGAGTACTTAGTGCTTTACGTTTCAATATATCTCTTCTTTTTAATTCATTGGCTATTAATCGCAATTCATATAATTCAAAATTATTATTAAAAATTTCTAATAGTTTCTCATCATTAATTATATATTCTCTTAAAATAGTTTTTTCAAAGTTAAAATAATTGTCATGCATTAACATTGCTCTAAATAAATAATCATTAAATTGTAAATGTATATAACATTGTTTTAATGGAATTTTCATTTTATCATGAGGAAACTTATTATGGAAGTCTTTATATAATCCTGATAAATAATCTATTATATTTTTTTCTGATATATTTGAAATTAACGTTGAATCAATCATATTTGATTGTAATTTAACTAACATTTTATATTCTGTTGAATTATATAATCTTAATCTTAATTTTTCTTCATCACTATTTTTTTCATAAAAATCCTGTAAATTTACTATTAATTCTTTAGGACGCGGATGTCTCTCTAATATATCTTTATAGATATCTATTATTGTATATTCATTTATTGCTTTTTCTGATAAATATTGTGCATCATCATTGTATTGTCCGTTAATATATGGAAGATATTTGTCATCAATTGGGTCTAAAATAGTTTTATAATTATCATCATTGCTCTGTCTATAATTTTCAGTTTCTGTACTAAAATGTATTTCATTATTTGATACACCTTTATTATCGTATATTTCTGTATTAAAATATTCATCATTTTTATAATTATGTGTTTTAACAGCAGATGATCTTAAATATGTATTATCAAATCCTCTTCTTAAAATAGTATCAACATTTTCATCTGAAAACATAGTTCTTTTAGATATTATTTTATGTTTATAATAAGGTTGGAAAATTTCTTTATTTTCACCTACTAATATATAACTATCATATGTTAAATTATTATCATATTTAAGATTATTATATGTTTCTTTAGTAAATACATAAATATCTTCACCATCTATTTTTGTCCATGATTTTTCTTTCATTTTTTCTTCAAGTGCTTTTTTAAGTTTATCATTCATAATTTCTTTATAATATTTTTTAACATGAGGTTCTGGGCTTTTTCCTAAGTTTCTCCACATAAGTCCAATATCATTGTTATCTGTTATGGAATTATAAGGTTTAAAAAACCTTCCATCTATATCAATATAACTATTATAAGATAAACGTTCTTTAATATTTGAAGAATCTAATTCATCTGTGCTAATAATAACTGGAGATATCCATTTATAATTCAATAATATATATAATTTTTCACTACTTATTTTATCACCCCCGGGCTCTTCATTTCCTAAATATAACCATTTAAGACCAACATTATCATCAGTAGTAAATTTTTCTATATAATTATTAAATAATAATAATTGAATTTGCTCGTTAAAATATAAAATTAATAATATTATACATGTAATTATTAGTATTACAAATAGATATTTAAATAATTCCATTACTATATATCTCTAATAAATATAAATAAAAAACCATATATTTAACTTATAATTTATCAAAGTTATTATTCTTTAGAAAAACATATATTATAATTATTTTTTAATTTATAACTACCATATAAGAGTAAAACGACTATATAAATATAATAATGGAATTATTTAATAATTATAAAAATCTAAAAAAAAGAAAACGAAATAATTCCAATAGTGATGATGAAGAATGTGCAGAAAATTCTACAGAATTAATTTATAATAACTATAATCATTTATATTTTTCAGGAGCTATTACACCAAAATCATCATTTTTGCTTTGTAAAAATCTACGCATTCTTGAAAATTTCTTAAAGATTGAAGCAATTGAAAAAAGTATTACTCCAGAAATATATTTACATATTACAACAGATGGTGGATGTATTACTTCAGCATTTTCAATAATTGATTGTATGGAAGGATTAAAAATGCCTGTAAATACAGTAATTGACGGAAATGTATCTTCGGCTGGTACTCTAATAAGTATTCATGGTAAAAAGAGATATATTTGTAAAAATTCATATGTATTAATTCATGAATTACGTTCTGGTTGTTGGGGAAAATTAGCATATATTGATGATACTTATAAAAATTGTATTAAAATTCAAGAACATATTAATAATTTTTATCTTTCAAAAACAAATATTACAAAAAAAATGCTAAAAGAACTTTTATTAAAAGACCTCGAACTTAATGCTGAAGAATGTATTAAGATGGGAATTGCAGATAATATATATGAAGGGTAATTATCAAAGATAATATTCATAGTATATATTTTTATTCTTTTTATATATTAGATTTATAATGGATGATTTATTTAAAAAAGATATATACATACACATGGGTATTGTATTTGTAACATTTTTATATACTATTACTATTAGTATATATATACTATTTAACGATGATTATAATATTTTTATACGCATAATATCAATATTTATAATAGCAATTATAATATTTTTATCATCTAAAAAAGAAACATTTTTACCCTTCCTTGGTTTAACATTTATTCCACATACATTATTATGCGAACCTAAAGTACCTAATGGTGCTAATCTTAGTTATACTATCGATATGAGTGATTATGAAGATGGAACAAAAATAATTTATTGGGCAGCAAATAAAAATCAAGATAATTTAAAAATAATAGAAGACCCTTTTATTGCTTATAAGGACTTTAGTAATGTTGGTGTTTCAATAGTTAAAAATGGAAAAGCTGATGTGCGAATATTTTGTCCAAATAAATATAAAGTTAAAAAAATTTTTGATAAAATATTAGAACGTCATTTTCATTATAGAATAATATTTAAAGATAATGGATTTTTAAGCCCTGTAATGACAATAAATATTAAATGTTAATAATTATTATTAATAATTATGATAGTAAAGCATATCATGTTAATATAATACCATAATCAAAGTATGTTTTTAATATATTAGAATATTCATCAGCCATATATTTTTCAGTATAATTTGTATTATTTACTAATCCTGGAATAATATTATAGAATGTAATTAAAATACTTAGTTTTTTATAAGTTTCTATAATACAATTCATAATATTATCTTTAATATCATCATCTCTAATTATTTCTTTCATAATATTACATATTATATTGTTATAAGCATTTACAATAACTCTATCATTACTATCGATACCTATGTTAGTAACAATAGAATCAATACTATTATATAATATATACATATATTTATTATGTATAGTATTATAGAGGTGCATATCATAAAATTTTTCCTTCTTTTTTTTAATATGTTTTATAATATTATTATACCAATACTTACATACTAAGAGATTATTATATTCATAATTAATTTTAATAAATGTAAAAAATAACTCATTAACAATCATAATATTTATTATTATTTATATTATATCTGTTATATATTTATGTATTTCCAAAATATTAGAAGAAATTATAATTTTTTTATCATTATAAAAACTAATATATGAAGACCATAAACTATCTGAACTATATTCAATATTATTTGTTATAATTGTATTTTTAAACATAGACATTAATATAAAATTAATTTCATAAGTATATTTTCCCTCATTTGTAATATAATAAAAATTATAATCATTTAAAATATTAATATCATTTAATATAATTTTAGCCCAATTAATATCATCAGTCATAACAGCTATATTTTTTATTTTATATTTATCTTTCATAATAGACAGAGCATTATTATAATAATCATTACTATAATAATTATCTTTTAATATATGTATAATTGCTACATCATCATCACGTGTATTATTACCATAATAATTTAACATATCTCTATATTTATAATAAGCACTATACATCAAATCTTCATTGGAATATACAAGTTTCGTAATTTTTTTTTTTATATTTTCATCAATATTAGCATATGTATATATTTTAGATGTTGATGTTTTATTAGTTTCATATGTTTTATTATCATAATTAATTTCTATATTTAAAGGTTCAACATAATTAATAATATCTATATCATTTATATTATCGATATCATCTATATCTATTTTGTGAAATTTTATATTATTATATTTATTATTATCTAAAATATTAAAAAGCCCCTTAAATAAAGATTTATAATATATATTATTGTCTTCATTGAAAACTATTTTTCTTTTTATACATTTATTATTTTTAGATTTTAATATGTTAATTAAATAAGCTATTTTAAACAATTGATTTCCTATTTTTTTATCATTGTCTATAGATATATAGCACTTATAGTGAACTGAATTTTTCATAATATATTATATTATTATATTATATATTCTTTAAACCCTTGAATATTTATGACCCATTATAAGAATAAATATATGTTAAATAGTATTTACCATTATCAATACCTTTTAATTTATCTACATTTAGTGAATACTTATTTTCATTACAAAAATTTAATAAATTTTCAAATAACATTAAATCGTCGTCGAGATTATTATAAGGATTGGCAAATATATTTAATAATTTAAATCTACCTTTATCTATTTTTCCTAATAGACAAATATAATTTAAATCACCATCTTTATTATAAATACCAATAATTATATTAGGATATGAAAATCTGTTTTTATTTAACCATATAGTATCATTAATTATTTTATCATGGTATTCTTTTTTATCATTAGACCATTTATAAAATGTGCTATAAACATTATTAAAATTTAATAAACATACATTGCCACTATTGTAACCTCCTGATTTATATATATTATGAGGACCAATATTAATTGGATATGTATAAGAAAATATTATATTTAGTATAGATAATATAGAAAATAAAATTTTCTTCATATATATAATATTATATTATATATATAATATTTATTTATATATAATAATTGAATAAGAAATGAGCAAAATAGAAAATAGAATTTTCTCAATATATATGATATTATATATATATATATAATATTTATTTCTATATATAAATATTATTGTAATAATATAAAATTATAATATATACATTATATAATTATTATGAATAATAATGAATATTATGACGATTTTAGCATAAATAAGAATTATATATTAGCTTATATAGTATATAATAAAAAATTATGTAAAAAATATTTTAATTATTGGAAAGATTATAATTGTTAAGAAGGAGGGTATGACAAGTAATCAAATGGATTATCATCATAAATAGCTTTAGTAATTACAAGCTTTTTTAAATTTTCAAATTCTTTAATAGTTATTGGAATTTCTTCTGAATTTTTATTTCCTGGCATTATATTTAGAGGTGATATTTTACAATAATCAATAATTATAAGATTTTCACTATTAATTTTTATAATAATTAACCATATAAATATATTAAATTTTATATATTCATCTTTATCTTTTTTTTTTAAATAATATTCTTCAGTATTATTATCGTAATTGTATTCATTTAATATTAAATCTTCTAATTTCACATTATTTATTATATAACAATTATATGTACTACTATCAGTATATTTATAAATAATAATATTTTTATAATTTGCACTTATTATATCTAATTTAGGATAGTTTTTTTTGTTGGTACTTTCGTCTTTTAAATATAGATAAATATGATTATCTAAATTAACATTTCCTATATCATCATAACTTATATTTGTTATTATTGGTAATTTATTAGTTTCTTTTAATTTATATTTATCAATATTAACTAAACTATTATTCATTATTTTAAAATTATCGTATTTGTCTTTATTATCTTTTGCGTATTCATTATTTGACATTTAATTCTCTTACTTATTTCAATCATTATTTTTTTGGAAGCATAATATCAATAATAGCAAATAATTCAAAAAAATATTCTGTTGTATTTTTTATAATCTCGCACTTATTTTTATAAATATCTATTTTTAATTTATATAATTTATATTTTTTAAAATAAATGCGTTGCGGTAATGTATTATATGTTATAGAATAGCAATTGTTCAATTCTAAAATATTGAATAATATTAAAAGATATTGTACAAATAACAACATATTGTTATTATATATATTTTATTAGTTATTATATGTTATAATAAGATTATAAAATAAAAAATATATATTATAAATATTAAATATATTTAGTATCAGTTTTTGATATTAAGAGAATATGTGTGTGTATATGATATCATATATATCTTTCGGAAAGTTATCTGGAAAAATATTATTGAGAGCTCTTATTTTTTCAACGTTAATTTCACATTTAGCAAATATTTCTTCAATTTCGTGAAGTTTCATTTCTATTATTTTTTAATTTACATAATTTATTAGATTAAATCTATCGCTTTCATAATATACATTTTTATCATAAGATAAAATGAAAACTTTTGGAATATTTACATCATATATATTTTTATCACAATAATCTGATGAAATATTTAAAATATAAAATATTTCACTTATCATTTTATATTTTAAATTTTTAATATTAAAAGTTTCCTTTGTTAATAAAAACTCCGTATATAATATAACCAGAGCTCTTCATATTCTTTCATCGTGTCTTTTGCTTATAATTATCTTGGTATTTTATATTGATAAATATATTGTCGCCTTTTTTAACAAAGAATAGAAACAAAGGATTTTTATTAGAAGAGTAGTGGTAGTAAGAATATTGCATTTTTACTGCTTAGTAATATCGCAAATATTAGTGTTTTCTTTTTCTATAGTACCTATAGTAAATAATATATATAAATACTTAAAGCCATTATATAAATTTTTACACATTTCTTAAATTAATAGAAAATTATAATATAATATAATATAATATATAAAAATAATAAGAGGTCATTATATAATATAAATCAAAATGCCTTGGAATATAGGATTAGAAGGAAAAGACTTTACTATTTTAAATAAAAAATCTTCGTTAGAACTATTACCACAATATAATGACAATTTTCAAAATTATTTTGTAATAAAAGAAGATGGTCGTGTTGGAATTAATAATGTTAATCCTATTGCTGTTCTTGATATCAAAGGAGATACTATTATAAATGGTAAAATAACTACATCAAATATTATTGGTTTACCAATTAATAGTACAAGCAATATATTGAAGATAAATTATAGCGATGATACCACAATTTATAATAATTTAGAAATATATGGAAATTCATTTTTTAAAGGCAATATTACAATAAAAAGCAATAATAATACAACATCATTTCTAAATATTAATGGGTTATTAAATGCTATAGAATTAAAAGGTATAGGAAGTAATATAACAAATATAACAGCAAATAATATAAATGCTGGTATTTTAAATACAAATTATGGAGGAACAGGAATAAGTAATATAGATATTTATGAAATATTATATGGTGGAATTAACAAAATATCTCAAAAAGATAGTTTTAAATTCATAGAAGAGTCAGATACACTTGAAGTATTAAATATTAAAAGTAATGGAAAAGATATAACAAATATAAATGCAAATAATATTAATACAGGTTTGCTAAGATGTCGAAATGGGGGAACTGGAAAAACTGCTTATAATATTGAAGGAGGATTATTGATAGGAAATATTAGGGCTCCGGATAATATAGAAGCTATAGATCAGACTACAAAGTTAAAATGGGATGATAGAAATTCAAGTTTATTAGTTAATGGCAATTTAAAAATATCAGGTCAGAATTTTATATTTATAAATGATAAACCACTTAATTATACTGATATAGGCGAATATAAAATTGCTACTTCTAATATTGCAGGAATTATTAAATATGATCCTGACTTTTTTAAATTAAATACAAATAATCAATTACAATTAGCACAGATAGGTAGTTCAAAATGGGGAGAAAATGAAAATAGTACTATTATTTATTATCCTAAAACTACAAATGTAACAAATGAAACAGTAGGTATTGGATTTATTCCAAGTGATTCAGATAAAATATATAGATTAGGTGTTAAAGGCGATATTAACATTATAAGTAATGGCACAACAACACCAGCATATAGAATTAATGGTATAAATATTGATGAACAGAATTCAAACTTTTTATCTAATAAAATAGATAATATAACATTAGATAATATTATTACTCAATATGGTGGTGTAAATAAAAGGTGTTTCCAATTAGTAGAATTAGCTAATAACGTAACAGCATACAGAATAGAGGGAAATAATAGCAGATTTATTTTCGATAACACCGTAGAATTTGTTACAGGTTTAGAAATTAAAGCTGGTGGTACATTTACATTTAATGAACCTATGACACTTACATCATTAAAATTAACATCTTCAACTGGAACATTGAATTTACCAGTATTACATGTAAATCAACAAGATAATACAGGTGTTAAAAGTTCTATCGCTTACTTTGAACATAGAGGAGTACCAAAAATGTTATTAGAAAAATCTGGAAATCTTGGAATAGGAAATTTTCATACCGATAGATTTCCTACAGAAAAATTACATGTTGAAGGAAATATAATTGCTACAGGAACCATCCAGCAATCTTTTTCAGATGAAAGATTGAAAATTTTTACATCAAATATTACAGATTCATTAAAAATAATTAATAATTTAAATGGTTATTATTATGAACCAAATGAAAAAGCATTAGAATATGGTTTTAAAAAAGAAAAACTCATCGGTCTTAATGCTCAAGAAGTAAATAAATTTATTCCTGAAATAATTAAATTAGCACCATTTGATAGAATAAATAATAGTGAAGGAGAAAATATTTCAAAATCAGGAGAAAACTATTTAACTATATGCTATGAAAGAATGAGTGCTGTATTTGTAGAAGCTATTAAGGAACTTACAAAAGAAATAAAAGAATTAAAAAATGAAAACATTATAATGAAAAATGAAATAGAGTTGCTTAAATCATCTATTGGGTGAATAAATATTACTATAAGTTTTTAATATTTCTTTATCATATATATTATTTTTTTTTGATACTAATAAATATTTACTATAATATTCTCTTATTAATAATTCTTCTATATTATTTATAATAATATTTTTAGAGTTACATGAGTTATTCATAATTTATCTGTACTTATTTATCTTATAAAAAAATTTTTTTTTGGTTTTTGATTTTTATAGCAAATAATATATATATACAATTAATAATAGTTTTTATTTAATAATCATTATAGTCATCAACTTCTAATGATGGTTGAGAAGATATAGAAGGAGGTCTTGGTGTTGTTATTTGTGAATTATTAAAAGCTGATAATGATAATGATGAGGAAAACTCTTTATTATTTTCTTTTAGAGTAACATTATCAGGATTTCTAATCGCTTCATGAATAATAATAATATTATCAAGAATTATAGTTGCAAAATCTACTGTAATAATAGGAGACCATACAATAGTTCCAAATCTATTTTGATATTCTTGCATCACTGTATCAATTCCATACAACATAATCATAAAGTCAATAATTTTCATATTACTATAAATATAGTTTTGAATATATGGAATTTTTTGCTTAACAGCACTATCGTAATTATCACAATTATTCAATAAAATCATAATATCCATAATATCAGATTTGATATTACTACTCATTATACTTTCAATATCACCCCTTATATAGTTACAGCAGAAAGATACGACAAAATTCTTATTATAAGACGCCATTTTTATTTAATATAATATGGGGGGATATAAGACTTATGAAAAACTTGTGTGTTTTTTACTTAAAACTTTACTCTAATTGAGTAAATAATTAGTAAGTAAGAGTATAATAAATATATATATTATAATTAATCAATTTTTATAATAATAAGAACAATTTAGTTTATTTACATTAATCCGAGTAACTTCTTCTGCTCCTCATTATAATTACTATAACAATTTTTACGCAAAGAAATACCATAATTCTTAAAAATATCATCTTCATGAACCCAATCACCCAACCATCTACGATCAACTATACACGACTGACCGCCACCACATGGACACATAAGATTATTAGGCATATCTGTAAGTTGTTTTTTTTCAATATGCTTATTATATTTTACTATGTCATTAGTTGAACTCTTCATTATTTCAAAATTTAGTAAAATAATACTATATAAATCTAAATCATTTTTTTATAAATTATTTATTTTTAATATGTAAGAAGGTGTGTTATATCATATAATATGAATGATACAGTCATGGAACATTTAATACATTTAAATACATTAATAACAAAAAAAGAAAAAGAATATACTAAAATAATACAAAATAGTTTTGATAAAGCAGAAGAAATAAAAAAAGATGACATAAATATTAAAATAAATTTAATAGCTATTATATATAAAAAAGGCGATGATTATGTATTCAAATTTAAAATAATTAAAAATAATAATAACATAGATATAAAAAATTTCATAAATGAAGATTCTATTTATGTATATAATAATAATTACAAAATAAATTGTAAAAAATTTAATCAAAAATTTACTGATGAAATGATATATAATAATTATTTAAATGATATTAATAAAACAAACAATCTAAAAATATTATATACATTATCATATATTTTTAATGATATTGTATATAATATATCATTAAATATTCCTATCATTATTATTTTAACTAATTTAAATAAATTAATAATGATTGATTATATATATAATAGCAATCCAGATAGTACTTATAATAATATTATAGATCTAACATTATTATCAATAATATCTAAACAATTATATACAACTATCACTAAATATTTAAAATATAATTTTGAAATAGAATTAGAAGATTTATTGAGTAATAATATTAATGACCAATTTAATAAAGATTTTGATTTTATTGTTGAAAATTATAGAACATCAAATAATATTAATGAAATAATAAATAATTAAAAGGCAGGTTAAGTAATTCTCTGAACATAACTATAATAATAGATTTAATAAAAATATATACATTTAATATTAAGTAATAAACAAGGTAACAAATTTTTTAATTATATTATTATATCATTATTTAATATATAATGGATAAATTAATTTTTTTAATTTTACCTAATCAATTATTTGATATTACTTATTTTGATAAAAAATTTATTTATATACTATGGGAATGTCCCCATTATTTTATAGATTATAATTATAATAAAAAAAAACTTATTTTACATCGTGCTTCAATGAGATATCAGTACGATATTATGAAACAGAAAGGGTATAATATAACATATATTGAATTTAATAAAAAACTACCAGAAAATCAAAAATATACATTATATTATCCAATAAATAAATTAGAAATTTTGAAACTACCAAAAAATACAATAATATATGAAAAATATACCCCTAATTTATTATTATCAAATGATTTAATAGAAAAATATAGAAAAAAAACTGACAAATTTTTCTTTAATGCTTTTTATATGTGGTCAAAAAAGGAATTAAATATAATACCAAATATTAAATCTCAGGATAAATTAAATAGACAAAAACCTTCCAAAGATTTTTGTGTATCACAACCATATGATACAATAAATAAAAATTTAGATACATTAAAATATATAGAAGAAGCAAAATTATATGTTGAAAAATATTTTAAAAACAATTGTGGTAATACAAAATCTTTATTTATATATCCTATATCACGTAAAGATACATTAAAATGGTTAGAACATTTTATTGAGAATAAATTAAAAAATTTTGGAAATTATCAAGATTTCATAGATAAAAATAATAAACATATGTGTCATTCACTTTTATCTGCTGTAATAAATATAGGTCTTATAAATCCAAATGATATTATTGAAATTCTGGAAAAATATAGAAAAACTAAAAATATACCAATGAATAGTTATGAAGGTTTTATTAGGCAACTATTCTGGAGAGAATATCAACATCTTTGTTATTTATATGTAGATTTTTCAGAAAATTATTTTGGAAATAATAAAAATCTTACAAATGAATGGTATAAAGGAAATACAGGAATATTACCAATAGATGATAGTATTATTGAAGCATTTGATACAGGATATCTACATCATATAAAAAGGCTTATGGTTATAGGTAATTACATGAATTTAAATAATATAAAACCAAGTGAAGGTTTTAAATGGTTTATGGAATTTTCTTGTGATTCTTATGAATGGGTAATGTATCAAAATGTATATGATATGGTTTTCTTTGTAACAGGAGGCAAAACTATGCGCCGTCCTTATATTTCTTCTTCAAATTATATTCTAAATATGAGCAATTATTCGAAAGATAAATGGTGTGAAATATGGAATGATAAATATAATGATTTTATACAAAAAAATAGAAAAAATTTATGGAAATATAGATATTATGTAGCATTAAAATAAAAAATATTTCCAGTTTTCTGGAATAATATCTGATTATGTTACATATATATATATTTTATAAAAGATACCATCTACTGATTATATTTATATGTTTATATCATATTTAATCAAAATATTTTTTTTTATATTATCATAAATTCGTATTTGTTTATTTTCATCAATATAGAGAAATAATCCACCATATTTTTCTTCAAAAGGTTTTGTTCTTTCATCATAAAAAAGCGATAATGAAGGGTTTGTAGATATTATGGTGCGGCATTCTGAAATGTGGGGAAGAGCAATGGCGGAACAAGAAAAAATTAGTTGGATGAAACAATTTATTATCGAGTATAGAAAATATGCCGAACATTGTAAATCTCAAGGTTTAGAACCAGACCCAATTCCTAATGAGGATATTTTGAGAAGAAGATTAGAATATGTGACTTTATTTGATGGTACTAGAATTTATAATAAACATTATAACCCACCAGGATGTTGTATAATATAAAAAATTGATTACCATTTATATATATATTTATATATTTATATAAATATATATATAATTATCAAAACTAATTCAAAACTAATTCAAAACTAATTCAAAACTAATTCAAAACTAATTCAAAACTAATTCAAAACTAATTCAAAACTAATTCAAAACAAAATATTACAATGGCAAGCAATAATAACAGATTAAAACGATGTATTATTATAAATTTTATTCTATTATTTATAATTATAATACTTATATCTATATTTAAAGAACCTAACGATAAATATTTTAGAATCGGTCCAAATAATAACTTGTCTATTATGAGCGTAAAAATAAATAGCATTAAACGCTACATATTGTTACAAATATTTATAGCATTCACCGAAATTACTCGTGTCATTATTAATGAAATTGCGAGTCCTATTTTAGGCTTCAATATTTATAATCCAGATAAAAAAATAATAACCGAATTTGATAAAAATGAATTACAAATAATGGCAAATTGTATGTGGTTTATAAATAATTTGATTTCTGCTTTGTATATTATGATTACTATTTCTCAATTAGACATTGCAATACTTAAAGTAATATATTCAGAATTAACATCTATTTATACGATTAGATTATTATTAAATGAAAAACAATTTGTTAAAGAAAATAACAATAATTCAATAGACGAAAATATTGAATTATTGAGTGCTGTATAAATAAAATTATTCTTCTAATTGAAAGGATGCGGTTATTGGAATAGAGATGTTAATGGTGCTACAAATATTTACAAAATTGATTATAATGCGATAAATAATAAAGAAAGACCAAATTATTTATCAAGAAGCAATAACTCATCAGGTAGTTTAGACGAATTACCAAAACCAAAATTAACACGCTCTGTGAAGGGCAAACCTTTTTGATTTTTAGCGGGTTTTGTCCCATTTTAAATCTTCAAGGGTGTAAATTTATATAAAGCAACATATATATTATATATTTTATAAATTAGATATATAATTTATTAATTAACATTATTACATATTTTATATAATAATCTGGAAAAAAATGTCCATGTATGTTGTGTTTAATTAGTTTTATTTTTTCACTTTGAATTATATATAAACATGATTCTAAACTTTGATAATTGTAATTTTGTGGTAATATTGTTTTTATATTTTTAAGAATTATTATTAAAAATAAATTTAAATTTATATAAAGCAACATATTAATTATATCATTATTATATTTTTTATTATAATTGATATTAGAATAATAAGTAATTATATTTTCTTGTATATCATCAATATATGATATGATAGGAATAGTAAATTGTGTTAAATTATTCAGATTTATTTTTTTATCACAAAAATAAATGAATTTTTCAATTAATTTAATTATATTTTTTACATCACGACAATAACAATTATAATATAATAATATAATATAATCTAATATATGTATACCCTTTTTATAATTATCTAAAGAAAAATTATTTTTCATTACTAAAATTTGTCCTGTAATATTTTTTGCTACATAACAATCTATATTTTTTAGAACATTTTTACAAATAATATATATGAGAATTTCAATAGTACAACCTTTAATATTTACTATTTTTGAATAATTATTATTATATATTAATTTCTTAAGACAAAAATACTTTTTATATTTAGAACATACTATTTTTAACTTATCATAATCTGTAATATAAATATAATTTTTATAACAATCTATTACATCATCATTTAATATAGTATTATTGATTATAGTTACTAATGACATACTATAATATAATTATAACATAGTATATTATATTATATCAATTTTAGTTTTTTATTTATAAAATTCAATAAAAAAATAAATTTATATTATTAATATGATGATATATGTATGATATGTATGATATATGTATGATATGTATGATATGTATGATATGTATGATTTGTATGATTTACATATTAATATATAATTCATTAAATAAGTTCATAACATATTTTAAATAATATTTAGGATATGTTTTATGTAGTGACGAATTTTCATTTACAAAGTCCTCTTTATATTCATTGAGTTTTTGATTTTGAAGTATGAATAATTTATTTAGTTTGAAGTTATTTGGACTATCATTATTTGAACTATTTTTAATGATATTATAAATACCTTTTATTAAGATAAACACAACTATACTTATATTTACAGAATACACCGACCAATTTTTTAAACGATTGCTTGGCGCCATTCGTTTAATATAATTAAACAAGTCAAGATAAATAGCTACTATTTTTAGTATATCATTAATATCTGAATATTTAAATATAGAATTTTTTTGAGATATATTATCTAGTATAGTCATAGCATTCCTATGTTTTTTATAGGAACAAATATATAATATTTCAATAAAATATTCAATATAGATACATAATTTAGAATTTATGATTAGTAAATGCAGATGTAATTTAGAATTATGTATTATTCTATCTAGTATAAATTTCTTTTTATTTAAATCATATTTATCTAATATATTCTTTTCTATAATATTTAGAATATGTTTATATGTAATACCGCCTATACTCATTAATTCATTATATTTTTTAGTTTCAATAAAAAGTAGTTGTGGATTAAACTTTTTATTAAAACTAACAGATACATTTTTAAGTTTCTTATAATCTAAAACATGAAAATTTAACATATGTATATTATCAATTATATAATCAAATATATCATTGCTTGAAAATATATTCATATTATATATAGAAGTTATATCAGAAGTATTATCAGAATAATATCAGAAGCGATATCTGATGTATTATCAGAAGTATTATCAGAAGTATTATCAGAAGTATTATCAGATGTAATTTCAGTAATAATTATTCATAGTAACTAATCTATCAATTTTTATATTTTTGTTTAAATATTAGTTCAAATATTATTATAATAATAATTTTCAGTAAAATATATAATTATTATCTAATTCTATCTCTAACAGCTACTAAATCGAGATCTTTAACTCTATAATATTCCTTTTTATTATTTGGAAGTTTTCTTTCAATAATGAATGGAAGTCTTCCATCAATTAATTCTTTTAGTGCTATTTGTCGCAATTCCATATTACTTTTGATATTTTCAATTCCTGATTGTGAGGTATCAATAAATAATGGTGCGCCAGAAGCTATTTGTTGTGTTCTTAGGGCAATTATTTTATCAAATTCATAAATTGTCATAATTGGTTTTGAGATTTTTTCATCATTTAAATGCTCTATAATTTTTAATACATCATCTACAACATTTGCTTTATATGTAATTGCCATTATATTATATATAATTCTATATATATATTATCATTTTTTATTTATATGAGAGTATATATTATATAATATAATAAATTGTTCTATTTTTTATCATATATAATAAAAATTGATTAGTACTTTTAAACATGAAAAACTATCTAAATTTTTTTTAGAATGAACAACAATAAGTTTAATAAGTTCAATTTATGTGTCTTACCTACACAAATGGGCAAAACATTTATTATAATAAATCACATTAAAAAGAATTTATTAAATGATATTACTGAAGGACGCAGTCTTCATATCGTATTTACTATGAATACTCTTTTGAATAATAAGCAGTTTTCTAATAGATTAGAATGTATTAATAATGATTATGGAACTAATTCAATTTGTGTATTTAGTTCTATATATAAAGGTCCTTATTGTCATGCGAATAATTTTACAAACCTTGTTAAATACACTGAAAATAATATGCCTCGTATTATTATAGCTTGTAGTAATAAAACACGATTTTCTAATTGTTTTAATTTTATTACTGAATTAGCTAATAAAAATTCAGAAGAAACTTGTGTAAGAAGAGTATTTGTATATTTTGATGAATTACATAAATATATATCAAATACAAAGTATGATATGCGAAAGAATATCGAAAATTTAAATAAATTAGATATAGTCTCTCAAATATATGGTATGACAGCATCGCCAAATAATATATGGACTAATAATATGTCAGGATTTTGGTCTAACATTAAAATAATTGATATTAAAGATTGTTATCATGATAACAATTATTTTGGTGTAAATGATATAGAATTTATATGTCCTCGTAAAAATAGTGACTATAATATTATTGATAATAGTATTGACGGAGAATTATTCAATGAACAAGAATGCTTTACTATCAATTTTATTATAAAAACTCTAAAAAATTACCCAGATATATTAAATGATAATAATCTTGTATTTATTCCTGTAAAAAACAGAATTAAAACACATTATTATATAAGAGAACACTTATTCAAAATACGTAATAATTGCTTAATTATTACAATAAATGGTAAGGAAAAAAACATCAAATATAAGGCAATTGATAAATCAAACGAAGAAGGAGAAGAATATGTATCAATACCTCTTATATTAAATAAAGAAGAATTAGGTGATTTAATAGTAGAGCATATTGATAAATATAATTTACATAATAGACCTATTATATTTATTGGATATAATTGTGTTGGAATGGGTCAAACATTGATTACTGAAAAACTTGGTAATTTTACTTCAGCTATTTTTGGATATGATGTAATATTAAATGATAATATGTATCAGTTATTTGGAAGAATAACAGGCCGTTTTAAAAATTGGAGAAAATATAACGTTACAAAGGTATATTGTACATTATTATGCAGACATATTAGTAATATTATGGAAAATTGTGCAAAAAATATTGCTATAAATCATAATAACAAATTATTAAATAATACTAAATATTTAGAACCATTCAATATTACTAATAATATTGATAGTTTTAGCAAAGAAGAGCTAAATATGTTAAAGAGAAACTTTAAATTTAAAGATATTGAATATAATATTTGGCATGAACCACTTACATCCATTCAAAAAGTAGAGAAAGTATTAACACAAATATTCAAAAGTAATATTACTATAAAAGAATTTATAAATATTGAAGGATATTTATTATCAAAAAATATTAAAAAATATTATAAGAAATCATATAATGAACTAATTGCTGCGGATAGATTAACAATTGATAAATATACAGATATTACCATGTCACTAAAACAATTTATATCTAACGAAAATAAAACCTATAAATATATAGTGTTACCTGTATATGCTTCTTTAGATACTACATGTGTTGAATATAAACTTCACTATAGTTTATAATTTAGATTAATTTAAATAATCAATCAATATTACTGAAAGAGAACATGTTGATGTTAAGCCATTAAATAATGCCATAATACCAAATAGTATAAGTATTATTAAAGGATATAATTGATAAGTTAATTTATTTTTACAATTATATAGAGAATAAAATGAGTAACTTCCTATTAAAATTATAAGAGTACCTAGTATTATTTGTGTAATTCTCATTACATTATATAAATTGAAAGAATTATCACCTATTACATTTACATTAAGTGTAATATTATCTATAGAAACTTTGTTAATACCTTGATTTAATTTATTAAATTGTAAATTATCACTAACTATAATATTAGGAATGTTAGCAAAATACTTTCTTTTTATAAAATTAGACCTAGAAGACGAATTACATACTATATAAATTTTTTTCTTATATTGTAAATGTTTTTTTATAATATCAGTATTAAATCTTATCATATACATAGGGATATTATAAACATCATATTGATTAGATTTATCAAATCTAAGCGAATATACTTCATCGCTTTTTCTTATATCTATAAATAAATAGTTGCTCATTATTTAATATAAATAAATATTAATATATAAATACTTTATATCTTCATTTATATAGAAATAAAAATTTAATATTATTTTTCTATAATGCCTATTATTTTAAACAATAGTAATATTACTGTTGATTATATAGCAAGTAATTTTAATATAGAAACTGTTAAATCGGAATTATATCTTAAAAATACTACGTATGATAATTATATTAATAATATTACTACATCAATAAATAGTAATATTAATCCTGATATTAAACCATATATATACAGAGATGATAATAATATATATATTGTTGAAATATATAAATATTTAGGCTCTAATAATCAAACAATATATACACGAACATTCACACAAAATACTTTGTGTGATATACTAGTAGTTGGCGGAGGTGGTGCGGGTGGTAATAGTATGGGTGGTGGAGGTGGAGCGGGCGGCGTTGTTTATACTATTAATCAAACCTTAAATGCCGGAACATATACTATTGGTGTTGGTAAAGGTGGTCTTGGATTGCCACTCTTTACAGATGGACAAGGAACCGTTGGTTCAGAGCAAGACGGGAAAGATAGTTTTATACAATTAAATGATACTGATGTGTCTATGCTTATGGGAACAGCAAATCAAAATTTAAGAGGTTTTGGTGGTGGCGGAGGAGGTATTTATTTTGCTGATGCTACTATAAATGGAAGAAATGGAGGTAGTGGAGGTGGATGTTCTGAAAATAATCCTAGTTTTAGTGTGAGAACAGCTGGATCTGCTACACAGGGAAATACATTATGGAATGGTACAAGTTATGTCGCAGGCGGCAAAGCCGGAAGACAAAATACAACAGTATCTTCTGATTTACAAGGTGGAGGTGGTGGAGGTGCTGGTAATATTAATTCTATAGATGCAACAAATGGAAATGATGGTGTTGCGATAAACATAACAGGTAATAATGTAATATATGCTGCCGGC
>Ga0194129_10003504_pt1 | contig 21747 bp, 18 predicted proteins | sample TA2KigCa35mmetaG_FD_150862 | JGI IMG/M metagenome (GOLD analysis project Ga0194129, IMG submission 150862) | Freshwater microbial communities from Lake Tanganyika, Tanzania - TA2015038 Kigoma Deep Cast 35m | ecosystem: Environmental > Aquatic > Freshwater > Lake | place: Tanzania: Lake...
CTCAAGGCGCCAAGAACAACGGCCGACCTTATGGCGATTGATGAAGAGCGCGGGCAGCGCCAGGCCCGGTTGTTGATTGACATTATGCTCAATTGGTTGTAAAAAGATCGTTGTTTAGATCGTTGTAACAGATCTCGAGAACGTGATGACTTCCTCTTCTCAAACGTATCGCTCTTGTCCCACTGCGGCGCCTCCCTCACTCCGGCCTCGGCGACGCGGCGGCCTGAGCGACCTGAGATCTGCAACCCTGCTGGTGGCCATGGCTGCCACCACCCTTGTCATCTCACCATTGAGGGCTGCGAAGGCCTATGAGGTGTTTTTTAATGCCCCAAATGTTCTCGGCGGCATTCGCAACGTGCCGATCACCCTGCCCAGCACTGGCGTGACCTCCCTCTATGATGTGATTCTCAAGAAGGGAACACTTGAAGAGATCTACGGCACGCCGCCCATCGCCGACGTCGACAATGCGACAGACGCCCAGGCATTGATGGAGAAATCCGCCCATGGTATCAATGCCTATCTAAATGCGAATCTTGGCACCCCTTTATATTTTGCTGTCAATGGTGAACCCGGATATGTCATTCCCTATGGCTCTCCCTACACAGAACCCTCCGGGATCAGGGTGATCGGCGTGAGCCTTTCCGTGCCCCGATGCCTGCCGGGTTTTTATTGGGACCCCGTCGCCTTCGTTTGCAGGATTGCCATGGACATGGTGGCACCCCAAATCATTCCTGTCTTGGGAGAGCAGGCCGTTGCGCAAGCAGCGGTCTGGGCCGACGTCCAGCCCGTCCCCGCCCCCCTGCCTGTGATCGGTGGCCTGGCGGGCTGGACCTGGGCGCGACGATTGAGGCGTCGCAGCCGGATCGGCCAGGCCCCCACCGCCACCAACCAGCCCTGAGGCCTGAGACCTGAGGTCCAGCCCCTGCTGCGGAACAACCGGCGAGACCAAGGCGCCGGCTGCGGGACTCCGGGATGGTTCAGCCCGTTGCCATTCACCGCCTGGCTGATGAGAAGCCACACCGCCCCGCCACCAGCAGACCCGCCAGGATCAGCCCCGCCCCGAGCAGCGTGCCCGCCCCCAGCGGTTCGCCGAGCAGAACGTGGGCACTGGCCAGCGCCACCAACACCACCGCGTTCCCCCAGAGCGCCACCGTGATCGCGCCAAGGCCGCGATAGCTGGCCAGCAGCATCAGCTCCCCACCCACGCTGATGCCGCCTGTGTAGACGAGCAACACCCCCATGAGCCACCACCAGCGCAAATGCAGAAACTGGGCGGGTCCGGCGAGCAGCAGGGTGACCAGGCCAAACACCAGCGCCGCCAGAAGATTGGACAGGCCAACCGTCAACCCGAACGTCCATCCCTTTCCCGCGACCAGCCGATTGAGCACGCCGGCGCCGGCGAAGGCCGCAACGCTCAGCAACGCCCAGGCGAGGCCCCCGGGATCCAGACCGGTGTCGTCCGCCAGCGGGGGCCCCTCCAGAGCCAGGCCGCGGCTCAACAGCAAACCCGCCGGCAGCAACACCAGCGTGAGGCCGAAGCGCGGCGGCAGCGGCTCGCGCAACACCGCCCAGGCCAGAAACGCCGTCAACGGCAGCGTGAGGGTGGACAACAGCGTTTGACTGGTGACGGTCAAGCGCTGCAGGGCCATGAAATAACCGATCGGCCCCACAAGGAAGCCGAGACCGGCCCGCGCCGTGAGCAGCCAACGGTCCGCGGCGGTGAGGCGTGGCCACTGCAAGCGCACGTTGTCCCGGTCCACCAACGTCATCGCCAGCCCGGTGGCCAGGCTCGCGAAGAAGAACACATTGCTGAAACTGATGGGATCATCCGCGCCACCCGTCCGCAGCAGCGTGGCCGTTCCCCGCTCCTGCAGCCACTTCAACACGCTGGCGTCGCACCCGCGAATCACCACGTAGGCCAGCAGGGCCAGCGGGGCCGCCAGAGGCGCCTTGCGGGCCGGCCCCCGGAGCCAGGAGCGCCGCGCACGACTCACGGTCTCGGCTCCAGAGGCCCCAGTTGCCGCACCAGCAGACGGAGGAACAGCCCCACATCGGTGACCACACCCATCGATTCGAGGGAGCCGCAGTCGCTGAGCTTGGTCTCCACAGCCGGGTTGATGTCCACGCACACCATCTCCGCCCCCCGCAGGGCCTCGACATAGGCGGCCTGGGCGCGGATCAGGTCCATTTCCGTGTCTGGCAGCGGCCCGTCATCGCGAATGGAGCCCGCCAAGGCGAAGGGGACGCCGCCGCGACTGCGGGCGCGTCGGCCGCCAACGCCCCGCCGAGGGCGACGGGGTGGGGCTCATCGAGCCGCAGGGTGAGGCACTTGGCCGCTCCGCCCGCCTTGAGAAACTCCGTCAACGGCGTCTCCAACACCGTGAATCCCCGCGCCTCCAGCCGCTGACGCAGGGCGGCGCTGGCCCGGTTGAGGATCACGGCGTCGCCGACATTCACCGCGTTGCAGGCGAACGCCAGGGCATCGGCTTCACCCACGGCCAGGCGCTTCTCCGGACGCACCCGGGATTCGATCAGGCGGTTGGACTGAAAATCAAAGGCGGGAGGGTAGTAGAGGAGCGTGCCGTCGCTGAGGGGGCACAGGCAGGTGTCGAGGTGATAGAAGCGCTCATCCATCAGGCGCAGCGACAGCGCCTCCACCCCCAGGGCCCGTGCCAGGAGGGGATGGGCATCCAGTTCGGAGCGAAACCCGTAGCCGGCCCACAGCCAACCGCCACCCCGATCGAGCAGGGCGTCGCCCGCCCCCTCGAACGGCAGATCCGCCGGCAGCGTCTCCACGCGGAAGCCCTGGCCCTCAAACCAGGCCTGGAAGCGGGGTTCCTCACCCTGGCGCTCAGGGTGGAAGAAGCGCGCGAGCACCACCGTGTCGCCCGCCACCACGCCGGCATTGGCGGTGAACACCAGATCGGGCAGGCCGGGTGCGGGAGCGAGCTCCTCCACGCGAGCCCGCTGGCCCAGCAGCTCCCGCAGACGTCGCCACTGCTCGTCAGCCGCGGCCCTGGAGGCGCGATGCACGTTGCCCTCCATCCAGGGGTTGATGACGTAATCCACCTCGTAGTGGGTGGGAGCGCACATCAGGAAGCGGGGCTCGCCCATCAACGCCATCGCGGCAATGTGGGCCGATGGTGCCCTGGATCCGACGGGGGGACGGTTCACGACGCACCGCGGGCCAGGGGAGATCCCGCAGCCAGGCGACCCGCGCCAGGGCCTCCCTCTCGGCGGTTGCGGTCCGGGGCACGACAAAGCCTGGACAGGCGATTGAGCGGCTGGAGCCATCGGGGCAACGGGTGTGTTGGAAACCCACGCCGAGCCAGCGGGCTGAGTTGGTGTGGGCCGCCTCCAGGCGAGCGCGACGGAGCGAGCCGCGAAGCATCACCACGCCGTTGAGATCGGCCCCCCGCAGATTGGCCCGCTCCAACTGGGTGCCAATCCAGCGGCCCCGCGGCAGATCGGCCCTGCGGAGATCGACCGCGCGCCACTCCAACGCCGAAAAATCCGCTGCCGCACAGCGCACCCGCGGCTCGGGACGACAGGTCCGGCTGGCGTTGGACCGTTGCCAGGCACCCGCGCCAACCAGCAGGCCGACGAGCAACAAAGGCCAAACCAGCCAGGGAGAAGAAGGACGGAAAGGCATGAAGGAGAACAGAGACGATGTTCTGAATTTAGTTGATTAGAAGACCGCATTTGTGTGTATAAATTTATAGTCTCCCGCTCGATCTTCGCTAGGTTGAGAGTTTGTTTGTTCTGGCCCGCTTTCCGGCGGAGTCGGTGTCCGCATGAACCCCCCTTCCCGCGACGCGGGGGGATAATCGAGACACTCGCCGCTCGGCGCCCATGACCATCGCCTCCGGCGCCATCGCCACCCAGCTGGGGCAGCAAGGCCTGGGACAGCAGCCCTGGTGGGTGGAGCAGTGGATGGAGCTGATCAACTCCTACCGCTACAAAAAACGCCTGGAGCGCGCCTGGGACTATGCCCGCTCCGGCAATGTGATGTCGATCCGTTTTGAGGGTCGCCGCGTCCACGCTCGCGTCCAGGGCACGGGGGACGATCCCTACAAGGTGAAGCTCTGGCTGGATGTGCTCAACGACGAGGACTGGGGCTATGTGCTGGAAGCCCTGAGCCAGAAGGCCCGCTGGTCGGCCCAGCTGCTGGCGGGCCTCATGCCCCAGGACATCGAACGGGCTTTCGCCGCCAGCGGCAAACGGCTGTTTCCCTTCAAGTTGCAGGAGGTGCGCAGCGAGTGCACCTGCCCCGACAAGGCCAACCCCTGCAAGCACGTCAGCGCGGTTTACTACCTGATGGGGGATCGGTTCTCGGAGGATCCCTTCGTGCTGTTTCAACTGCGGGGGCGCAGTCGGGCCCAGTTGCTGACGGAGCTGGCGGAGCGGCGCCGCGCTGGCGCCAGCCCCCCCCCGGCCCCTGTGCCCCATCCCCCTCACGGGGCGATCGCCGATCCCTCCCGCTGGTGGCGCTACGACGCGCCGTTGGATCCCGATCTGGTGGTGATCACTCCGGCCATGGAGGGAGAATCAGGTTTGGAGGTGGCCGGTCCCCTGCCATTGGCGGAGGAACCTCGCTTTCCGGAGGCCAACCGGCTCTTCCTCGAACGGCTCCTGACCCACGGCAAGGCGATGGCCGAGCAGGCCATGGCGCAGGCGATGGCTGCGGGAGCGGAGAAACCAGACCGGGGAGCGACGGAGGGCGCGGACAAGGCCGAGGCGGGACCGGCGTGAACGGTGTCAACGATCCTCCCTGGCTGGAGGCGCCGGTCCTGGACGTCGTGGGCTGGATCGTCCGCAGCCACCAGGAGGCGTATGGCGCGCCCCTTCTGGCCGGGGTTCCGCCAGACAACCCTCGCCTGACGGCCCAGGAGGTGTTCGCGGCTGATCGGGTGGTGCTGGCCCACGATGGCGGGTCTGATCCGCGGCTGATTTACGCGAATGCCGCCGCCTTGCGGCTCTGGGGCCGGACCTGGGGGGACATGATCGGTTTGCCCTCACGACTCACCGCCGCGCCCGCGGAACGGGGGGAGAGGGCCGCCGCCCTGGACAGGGCAAGGCGGCTGGAGGCCTTGACGGGCTATGGGGGCATCCGGGTGGACAGCGCGGGTCGGCGCTTTCGCATCGCGGGTGCGCGGTTGTGGACCCTGCGCGATGGGCGGGGGGATGGGCGGGGGCAGGCCGCGTCCTTCAGCGACTGGTGGAGGTTGTGACCCCCCTCCGGCCAGGGTGATAAGCCCAGCGCTCATTCTCCGGAAACACCAGCTCCAGAATCGAGGCGTCAGGCGAATGCCTCACGCGGCGCACGGCCACCGGCAACGCGTAGTGATCTCCTCCAGGCGGACCGATCAGCAGCTCTCCCCGCTCGCCCCAAGGAGAGCGCGGCCCGTGGGAGAGGGAGATGGTCACGCCAAGGGCCGAGAGCTCAAGAATGTCGCAGGCTCCGTCCTGACCATCCCATCCCTCCAGGCTGAGACGGCAGCCCGGAGAGACAGCGACCACCTCCTCGCCGCTGTCATCCCGCCGCGGCGCGTGGCCCCAGGGGAATCCCAGGGGAGGGGACGCTTTCGACGCGCTGCCGGCCGCAGGGATCCCTCCCGAGACAGGCCACCCCCAGGAGCGCAGGTCGAGAGAAGGAAGGTTCACGAGTCCAACCCTGGAAAGGTCTTATTCTGAGACTGGCGCCACGATGGCGCGAGCCGCTCGGCCCGACCAGCGATCAACATTTTTCGTAATGCTCCTTCCGCTTTCAGTCAGCTCTGCCGATGCGCCGCGGTCCCGCTGGCCGGCCCGGGCTCGTCCAGGGGCAGCCCCGTGTCCCTGAGGGGATCCGATGGCCCCGCCTGAACTCTCCGTCATCGTTCCCGCACACAACGGGAAGGCCACCATCGGGCGCTGCCTGGACGCCGCCTTGCGGGCCACCGAAGGACGCAAGGCCGAGATCCTCGTCGTGGAGAGCTCTGGAGATGGCACGGCGGACCTGGTGCGCGGCACCTACCCCCAGGTGCGGCTGATCGAATCCCCGACGCGTCTGACGGCGGGCCAGGCCCGCAATTGGGGCATCCGTGAGGCCCGCGGACGCTGGCTGTTCTGTGTGGATCAGGATTGCCTGGTGCCAACCCATTGGATCCCAGCCCTGCTGCGACACCTGCAGCAAGAGGGGGTGGGGGCGGCGGGCGGCTCGATGGCCGTGGCCAATCCGGAGAACATCAGTGGTTGGTGTGTTTACTTCCTGGAATTTCTCACGCACTTCCCCCACCAACGGGCGCGGCCGCGATACGACAATTTCCTGATCGGCGCCAACAGCGCCTGGAGGGCGGAGGCGCTCGCGGCGGTCCGCTTCCCGGATCAGACCCTGGGGGAGGATCGCCTCCTTTCGGACGCGGTGCGACGCCAGGGCTGGGCCGTTGTTTACGACGCGTCCATTCCGGTCTGGCATCACAACCGACGCGGCTGGCCGGAATTTCGCCGCTACTGCCGGGCCATGGGGCGTGCTGCGGCCCAGGACCAGCGGAAACTGGGAGGGCGCGCCATCCGCTGGATCGAACGGTGGCCACCCCTCGTCTACGGCGTGCCCTTGGTGGTGCTGCCCCTGATCGCCTGGCGCTTGCTCGCGGCGCCGCGCTCCTACCTGCTGCGGTTCCTGGCCCTGCTGCCCTGCTGCCTCCTGGGGCAGCTTCTCTGGGCCCAAGAGTTTCAAGTCGTGATCAACACCAACGGTTGCGCGTGGAGGCCGAAGGATCCATGACCACGGTCATTCAACGCCTGGTGTGTCGAATCGCTGCGCTCCCAGACCCCAAAGGATGGAGCAATGCTAATGTGGGTAAAGATTTGCCAATAAGTCAGCCCTATTCAAGATTGTTGGAGCCGTGGTGACAGCAACGTCTAATCCTCAGCAGCCAGATCCCCTGGCGACATGCATTCTTCATGCTGGCATGCCAAAGACTGGAACCTCATCCATTCAGGACTCTCTCTATCTCGGGCTTAGCGATCCGCGATTCCGCTATATTCATATCACAGGTCACGCCAACGCCGCTCATTTTCTAGAAGCCATCTTCCGCGAGGATCCAACGATGTTTTGGCTCTATCGCCGGAAGGGTTTTAGTCCACAAAAAATCAAATGCCTCACCGACCGATATTCAACAAAGCTCAGCCGCGTTTTGCAGCGAGCAAAGGATGCAGGTGCGACAGCGATTCTTTCCGCAGAAGGCTGCTGGCATTACAAAGCAAATGAACTGCAGTCACTCAAAACGTTTGTTGAAAAATGTGGACTCACACCCCATCTTGTTCTTTATCTGAGGCCCATCAAGTCCTGGATTGAAAGCAGCTTTCAAGAAAATGTTAAGTATGGCATTGGCTTTACAAGGCTTGACACCTTGGGAGACGAGTTTATGGCGACAAAGATCAATTATTTTGAGCGTCTCAAGGCGTTTGAGAGCATCTTTGGCTCTAGAAACATGACCATCAAGCCATTCAAAAGAGAACTCCTCAACGGAGGCTGCGCCGTGAGAGATTTCTGCGAGACCTTGGGAATTTCATACACCCCTCAAATGATCCGTCGCTCCAATGATGGAATCAGCGCCGCAGCCGTACGACTACTCTACAGCTACAATTGTTATGCACGCAACACGCAACAACCTTCTCTTGCCGTCAATCATTTGCTGTTAATGCGCTTGGAAGATCTAAAAAGTGAGGCGTTTCGTCTACATTCTGATATGTTAGCGCCCCTTGCGAAACATATCGAATCCCAGAATCGATCCATTTTGGATCATTATTGTGTGGATCTCCAGGAAGACCTCCATGCCGCTGACAAAGGCCCCTGCATTCGCAAGCCCGAGGACCTACTTCGTTTCTCGCGAAGCTCCCTCGATTGGCTTGCTCAGATGTCAAGAACCTCTCCCATTCCTCTCGGCGAGGGAGAAGCCACCGCTCGGGCCGTGGCTTCTCAGGTGTCCCGGCTGATCGAGCAGCCGGCATGGTCTCATCGACTGCGGCGTCTCAAGAACAATCTACGTTTAAAACTCCACGGCCTGACCCATGCTGTTTGATTCAATCCTGACACCAGTTGTTCAAACGTTGGAAAGGAGCCGCACCGGAAGGACAGCCTTGCGTTCATGGAGGCGATTCCGGGCTGATCTAGATCCAATGAAGCCGAGAGTTCTGTGCGTAGGCTATGTCAAGACTGGCACCTCTTCGTTCGGCAAAGCCATGCGTCATCTCGGCTTCAGCCATTACGGCTATGATCCGGATCTGAAAAAAGCTTTGGAACAGGGTGATGTGCAAACCTGTCTTCGTTGGGCGACTTCTTTCAATTCCTTAGACGATCGCCCATGGTCAGATCCGGTTTTTATCGATCATTACCGCATGCATTTTCCTGGCTCTTACTATGTGCTTCTCGAACGTGATGAGACACAATGGCTGAGCTCGTTCTTCAATTTCTACGGTTCCATTTGTACAAAAAAACAAGCTCTCCAGCGGTTGAGGGATCATCAAACAGAGGTTTTGAATATTCTACACAGCGAACCTCATATCCTCAAGATGAATATATGTGCCGGTGATGGCTATGAGATGCTCTGCCCGTTCCTCGGGCTCCCGATTCCAGAGACCCCATTCCCCTGGGTGATTCCCAGAAAGTGAAGCTTCACCACACCGGCACACGCATGCGAATCCTTCAAGTTATCCATCAGTTCCCTCCTTACTCATCCCAGGGTTCCGAGGTTTACTGTCAGCAATTATGCCATTGCCTTCGGGATTCTGGTGACCAGGTGGGCGTGTTCCATATTTCCAATACGAGACCAAGGCGCCCCAGACGCTTAGACGTTAGCCATCAGGATGGGATACAGATTTTTCATTGTGTCGATGGTGCTGAATACAGCCGGCTGGCCGAGTGGAAAAATCTATTTTTGCAAGAATCCTTATCTCAAGCTATTCAATCTTTCAACCCTGATGTAGTTCACTTTCACAACTATCTCGGCCTAGGCGATGATCTCGTCAGCATTGCCAAATTGCATAGGCCATTGATTGTCTACACGCTGCATGATTATGGATTAATTTGCCCAAATGCTATTCTTTGGCGTAACAGGTCAGAGTTATGCAGCAAAGATTCACCTGATTTTTTTGCGGACTGTTGTCCAACATTGATTCGGACGTCGAGTCTTGCAATGCCCGTCACCGCAGGATTACCCTCCCTGGCCCGCTGGCGACAATTCGCTGCGAATCAACCTGGCCGCCGTCGCCGGGCACTCTTGCAGACCGCCGTTGGCATGGCCGAAAAAATCGTCGGACGCCCGGAAACGACGGCGGTAGAACAAAAAAAAGAATTCTTCTTTACAGCAACACGGCGGATTTTTTCCGAGGTGGATCTGTTTCTATCCCCGAGCAGATTCTTGCTTGAACGCTATGTGGCTTGCGGCATCCCCAGAAGCAAAATCATGTATCTCCGTAATGGGATGCGTCCATTCCCTTCAAGGAAGATCCAACGCGATCCAGACGCCCGCCTAAAGTTCGGTTACATCGGAGCCTTTCATCCGCACAAAGGAATCGAGCTTTTGCTCACAGCGTTCCGTGGTCTTGGCGACCGCGCAACCCTTCACCTGCACGGCTCCGCCTTTGACAGCCCGATCTCCGAAGCGCATTTCCAACAGAACACCAACCATCCGATCGAAGGCGTGGTGCTGCACGGTCGATATAACAACTCTGAAATCGGCAGCATTTTGGCGGGACTTGACGTCGTCATCGTTCCAAGCCTCTGGTATGAAAACTCACCCTTGACGATCCAAGAGGCGCAAATCGCAGGAGTGCCGGTCATCACTGCAGGCGTGGGCGGAATGGCAGAGCTCGTGCGTGATGGCATTGATGGGCTCCATTTTCAATGGAACGATGCCAAGGATCTGCGTCGTGTATTGCTCGGCTTGATTGAGAAGCCTGATCAATTGAACACGCTCCGAGCCAATGCGCCCTCAGTTCCCGGTATTGAGAAACAGGCCAGTCTTGTAAGAGAGGCCTATGTCAACCTGCTTTCGTGATCGGGGAAATGTTGAACAAGTTGATGCACTCTCCCTCTCATAAGTCGATCCTAAGGCTATTGCGGAACTCGATGGCCTCCACAACGCCAATGGCACACTTGCTGCATGACACGGCGAGACAACATTGGCGCCTCCTGATGCTTTATCTACTCTTTGTTCTCCTCCTAAGTTTTTCTGAAGCTTGCTTATTCGCCACAATCTACCAGACAATGCGTCTTTTGTTGGGGGCCCCGTCATTCACAGAAATTGCAGGCTTTGGATTCACGCAAGGTCAGAGGTTGTTCCTGTTGCTTTTCCTAATCTCTGCCTTGCAAATGGTCGCCAGTATGAGTCGGGCAATTGCTGGAATCCTTTCCGGAAGGTTTGCTGCGAGCTGCCAGAGGAGTATCTTGCCAGAGATTCATCGCTACATCCTGAGTCTCAGCTATGGCTGTGTGAGCTCTTTTAAGATTGGAGATCTATCCCATCAGGCAACTCTTGCACCGCTGACGATCAATACAGAAATTGACGAGCGCATTCGTCTGTTGACAGAAGGGTTGTTGGCCTTGATTTATTCTTTAGTCTTATTCGTGATTTCCCCCTGGCTGTTGTTGATGGCCGGCTTTCTGGGATTTTGCATTATTCTCACCCAGTCATGGCTCCGACCACGCATACGCCTTGCCGCCTTAGCCGTGGAGCAGCAACGCAGAAACATCTCTGGCACCATCACAGCAGACCTTCAAGTCTTGAGGTTGATTCATACCAATGCCTGCCAGGAAGACTCCAATAGAAGGTTTGCGAATGAAGTGGAAGTCTTTGATCAGAAATTGAAGAAACTCAGCAATCTTCGCAGCCTGCTTGAACCCATCGCTGAATTGCTACCCGTTCTTGCCGCTGTATTGCTTGGTACTGTGAGTTGGATTCTATCCGATCAACAGAATGGGCTGCTCATTCCTGGGCTGGCCACATTTGTTTTGGCGCTCCAGCGTCTCAATATCCGCCTAGCCAAACTCGCACTTTCGTTGAATGCTTTGACAGAGAATCAGCCCAGGGTAGAAATCCTGAATCAATTGCTGACTCCCTCTGGCAAAATCTTCAGACGACAAGGCGGCACTCCGTTTAGTGGATTGAAGGAAGCCATCGTCTTTAAAAATGTCTCGTTTCGTTATTCAAGTCGTCAGGAAGAAACCTTGACATCGATCAGTTTCACCATCCCCCGTCATGGGATGGTTGCGTTGGTTGGTCCATCCGGCTCAGGAAAGTCCACCCTTTCCGATCTGCTTATAGGACTTCTCAGCCCCACCTTTGGAGCCATTCTTGTAGATGGCAAGGACCTTCAGACCCTGGACCTGAGCAGCTGGCAAAATTCACTCGGCGTGGTCAGCCAGGATGTTTTGTTGATTCACGACACCATCGCAGCAAATATCGCTTTCGGATCCCCTGTGGTTCCTTCCCCTGAAGCCATCCGCCATGCAGCGACCGCCGCCAACGCGGATGGCTTCATCAACCGACTTCCCCAAGGCTACGACACGATGATTGGTGAGCACGGCCACCGGTTGAGTGGCGGTCAGCGTCAGCGAATTTCCTTGGCGAGAGCCATGCTGCGGAACCCTGAGGTTCTTGTTCTTGATGAGGCCACCAGTGCGCTGGATAGCCACTCTGAGTCAGCGGTTCATGCGGCGCTTGATTCCTTCAGTCATGGTCGAACGGTGTTGGCGATTGCCCACCGGTTAAGTTCTATTCGCCATGCGGACACAATTCTCGTCATTGATGCTGGAAAAATTCTGGAGAGGGGTACCCACGACGAACTGATCGCCGCCCGTGGCGCCTATGCTGATTTGTGGGAACGCCAAGTCCATGGCCTAAGCCGGCCACACCTCCATAAGCAACTCTAATCAATCTTCCGGTGATGACATCTTGCAACAATTTTTACTCGGAAATCCCTTGTCTCAGTGAAGCCACATGTACGCATTTAGTGGCACCGGAGAAACCAATAATCCCATCGAGCTGTACTTGACGTGATTTCCATTGCGGTTATTGGGGCTGGTCCCGCAGGTTTAACAGCTTCTTATCTGCTTGCCAAAGCTGGATTCTATCCCGAAATCATGGAGGCAGATCTGACCTACGTGGGAGGGATATCCCGCACAGTGGTGTACAAAGATTTTCGGTTTGACATTGGTGGACATCGCTTTTTCTCAAAATCCAAAGAGATTGAAGATCTCTGGACGGAGATTCTGCCCACTGACATGATCGTCCGTGAGCGTCTCTCTTGTATCTACTATAAAAACAAATATTATCAGTATCCCCTGGAAGCAGCTGAAGTCATTAGCAATCTGGGCAAACGTGAATCTCTTCTCTGCGTTGGCTCCTACCTTAAGCAGAAGTTCAGACCAATTAAGAATGTTCACAATTTAGAAGACTGGGTTACCAATCAATTTGGCGCTAGACTCTATCAAACTTTCTTCAAGACGTATACAGAAAAAGTATGGGGGACATCTTGCCGCAACATTTCTGCCGATTGGGCCGCCCAGCGCATCAAAGGGTTGTCCCTTTCTAAGGCCGCTTGGGCCAGTCTCTTTTCTACCTCCACACAACCGCCACCAAGCGCTCCAAACCGTCAAGAGGTGATTAAGACACTGATTACGTCATTTCGGTATCCACGGCTAGGACCAGGAATGATGTGGGAGGCTGCAGCAAAAAGAATACAAGACCTTGGAGGGAGCTTACACATGGGTACCAAAGTTATAGCCTTGCGCCAAGACCAAGAAAATGGACTCTGGTGGCTCACCGCTCGGTCAGGCCATGACAGCATTGTTCGGCACCATGGCCCGTACGATCATGTGATCAGTTCAGCACCTTTGCGGAGCATTATCACCGCCGTTGAGCCCCGATTACCAAAGTCACTTTTGAATGCCGCTAATTCATTGCGTTACCGAGACTTTATTCTGGTTGCTTTGATTTTGCGGACAAGGCATTTTTTCCCCGATCAATGGCTTTATATTCATGATGCCAATTTAATGGTTGGACGCATCCAAAACTTCGGGAACTGGTCGCCAGAACTCATCCCCAACCCAGACTTGGCTTGCTATGGAATGGAATATTTTTGTTCAACGACAGACACCGTGTGGAAGATGTCCTCTGAGGAGATGCTGAAGGTGGCCATTCGTGAGCTGCAAACTCTGAAGCTGGCTGAACCAGGGGACGTGATCGATGGTTGCGTCGTGAAACAACCCAAAGCCTATCCGGTGTATGATAATAAGTATGAGGATGTGGTCAATTGCATTCGTGAAGGATTGACAAAACATTGCCCAGGCTTGCATCAAGTCGGACGCAATGGCCTGCACAAATATAACAACCAGGACCATTCCATGATGACAGGAATCCTGACTGCAAAAAACATCATTTCTCAACAGTTTTCTTTCGACCCCTGGCGTGTCAATCAAGATGCAGAATATCTTGAAGAAGATCGGTGAATGTCAATATTGAAAGATGATCTCCATACCTCTACAGGTCCAAGCTTGACCGTGATCATGCCAACCATCTCATGGGTTGGAGTATTTCCGATCTGCGTCAAGCGACTGAAGGCACTGGTGGAGACTGAAATCTGTGCGGGTTTTCCTATGGAATCCATCATTGTCTTCGATGGACCGCTGCAGCCGCCACCGCCATGGTTAGCCGCCCCCCATCTCAGGCTGGTCGCTACAGGGCGACGATCCGGGCCTGCCGCCGCACGCAATCTGGCGGCCCAACAAGCCACGGGTGAAGTACTGGTCTTTGTCGATGCCGACGTGGAGCTGCATGCCGAAAGCCTGTTCAAGATTCGCCAAGCATTTTTGGAAGATCCTTCTCTGGATGCCATTTTTGGTAGTTATGACGATGCGCCTGCCGCGCCGGGTGTCGTCAGTCGCTTCCGCAATCTCCTCCACCATTACACCCACCAGAATCATGCGGGCAGCGCATCCACGTTCTGGGCGGGTTGCGGCGCCATGCGTCGAGATGTCTTCCTTCGCCTGGGCGGATTTGACACGGCCTACCACCAACCCAGCATCGAGGATGTGGAGCTGGGACTGCGGCTTTGGCGTCAAGGCGGCCATCTTGTGCTGGACCCGAGCATCCAAGGGTGTCACCACAAACGGTGGACCCTGCACTCCATGGTGATCACCGACATCCGCCAACGGGCTATGCCTTGGTCGCAGCTGCTCCTGGCGGAAAAGGACACACCGGCCACCTTGAATCTGTCTCTGCGCGGACGCATCAGCGGAGCGTTGGCGCCGCTCGTGCCTCTCGGTCTTGTCCTGACCGTGCTGCCTGGAGGCCTGGTCGCTGGACCCCTCCTCGCCACCACGGCGCTGGTGTTACTGACGATCCTGAACCATTCCTTTCACTGCTTTCATGCTCGACGCTGTGGATGGCCGGACGCCATCGCGGGAATGGGACTGCATCTGTTGCACCTGTGCTGCGCCAGCGGGACCTTTGCGTGGATGGCCACCCGGCACGTCCTGCAGAAACCCCTGACCTGGCCCCTGGCCTTGCGCCAGCGACCTGCGCTACGGCAGGGTCTGGTCCTCCTGGCTCTGTTGACCCTGGCCCTCTTGGGCCTTCTCGCCATCAGCAAAGGGTTGGTGCTGGGCTGGAGCAACGCCAAGGACCTGCGGGAACGCTGGCCGGAGTGGGAACTCTTCCGCCAAGGCCACTTTCCGATGGGAGGGATTTACGGGGGAGATCCTCCCCCGGGTCTGCGCACCAGCCCCTACCCGATGTGGGCCATCCCCTTGTTTGCGCTCTTTTTTGTCCCTTGGGGGCTCCCTCAGGGCATCCTCACCATCCAGGTTCTCAGCCTCGTCTGCCTGGCCTTCATCGCCTGGATTGGTTATCAGTACTTAGCGCCCCATGGGACAGTCGCAGGATGGTTTGGAGCTCTCGCCCCCATCGCCATCAGCGGAAATTCCAACGCTCTGGCCGTTGCTCAGTTTTCCATCCTGTGCATGGGTTTGGTTTTCATGGAATGGCGACAACTCAGCCGACAACGGCCTCTGGCCGCTGGTGTCTCCTGGGCGTTGGCCATGATCAAACCCCAGATCTCGCTTCTCCATGTCACCCCGCTTGTCCTCAACAAAAGCCAGAGAAAAGGCCTCTGGTCTGGGCTCCTCACTCTTGCGCTGCTCAGTGTGGTGGCCATGCTCCACACACGCCTGAGTCCTTTCGTCTATGGATTGCGTTTTTTCAGAGTTCTGGGGAAAGTACAAGATGATTCTGGCTGGAATCTATCCCTTCAGTTGAGTCACTGGGGGGCTCCCACCTGGGCCATCCTCGTTGGGGCATCCTTGGGTGGGACCCTCCTATGGCGAAGCTGGCTGGATTGGAGACGACAGTCCCCCACTGCGTCCGTGCCGGAGATCGCTCAAGACCGCTGGATGATTTTGGCTGGGCTCTGCAGCCTGTTGGGCTATCTGGGGTTTTATCACCGATCCACCGACTTGATCATGCTTGCCCCTGCGCTTCTGGCCTTGGCTGATCTCAGCTGGCGGTGGCGCCGCCTTGGTATCACCAGCCTCACCCTTCTCATGGGCACAACGGTTTGGACCCCAGCCCGCCTCCTCCATGTCTCACCCGTCCTGCATGCGATGCAACATTGGATCTGGTGGGGAAGCGCCTTGGTCCTGGCCATGTCCTTCGTTCTCCCCCTTTCGCCTGCTCCGAAGTTCAAGCAAAATCCTGCCTCCAGGGTGGCTGCCCAATGACTTGAGCCCCTCGCCGACAAGGAGCAGAGGCCCCACTGGACTGGAAGGCAACGTCAAAAATCCAGGAATATGCTAGAGTGACCTCGGTGAGTGCTTTGTTGCATCGTGTTTATAAAAAATCGGCTAGTTCATCGCCAAGCCACTAAAAGGTTTTTCATTCATCCGCTGAGTTAGGATCAACTTTTCCCATTGAGTTAATTTATATTTTTTTGTTCCCACACTTCGCTTCGCTGTAACGTCAAGATTTCACCACTTTTCCAACTGGATTTCGTTGGGTTTTAGCCGCTGTTAAGCTATTATTGGCATTGGTATGAGGGGCTTGGTTTTGCTTGTGATAAGCCTGAGCCCTTAGTCGCCGCACCCTCCATCTCGACCACCTCCCAAACCTATGGCCAACCTTCAGGTTCCTTCCGTCTTCCCAAATATTCGCTCGGCCATCAGCGCATCATCCACTGGTGACAGCATTGTTATTGCTCCGGGCACATTTGATGTTACCGCTTTCCCGGCGGCGGGAGGCGCTCCAGCAACATTATCATACACAAATCCAGCTTCCAATATTTTTTCGATAACCGGATTCACCAACGTCACGTCATTGTCCTATCAAGGGAGTGGGCGTAGTGGAGCGTCATCGGGCGGCACCACACTCTCCGGAAATGCTCGCTTCTATGTCAGCAACCAAGATGGTGGCGCCCTTGGTAATCCAATCAGTGTCAGTTATTCGGGCTTCGAAGCTCTTTACTCCAATCCTTCGAGCAACTATATTTTTTCCACGGGCATCGCAGGAAACACATCTAATAATGTTAATGGCAACACAGTTGCTAGCAGTAAAACAAAAACCGTCTCGATCAACAATATTCAATTCTCTGGTACGCATCGAGGGAATGCTGGGGCAGCCGGAAATTACATTGACGTAGCAGGTATTCAAAATTTCACATTTTCCAATAACATCGTTAATCTCACAGGACAGTCTGGCTTTACTGGTAGCCAGGCAGTTTCGGGTGGCTCTAGCGTTGTCTTGGTGCAAGGAGGACAAACCGGATCTGTCAATATCAGCGGAAACACATTCAACGAGAGTGGGTATCGCAATGGCTTTTCCGTCTACGATAGCACTAACGTCACAATCTCATCTAACACGTTCTCCCGTTCTGCAGCAACGAGTTTTGTTCGCACGAATTCAAGTGGTGTTCCCAAAAGTAATAAGGTTGCTAATTCCACTAACGTTACTATTGGAGGAACCATTTCCACTGCCGGTAACACATTCAATAATGGCTCGTTTCTAGCTCTGGAAGGTGGTTCTGGGACCGTCAGATTCAATACATTTGACGGCACCAATATGGCAGCGCTGAGCTCCGGAGCCATCGGCATTTACTTGGAGGGTTCCCCGGCTCCAAACTACAACTTTACTAATAACACGTTCAGGTACGTTTCTCCATTTGTCAACGCCACGTCAAGTCCTGTTTATGTCACCACCAATGGGACGAATGACAATACATTTGTGAATCCCAACAACGGTAATAGTGCAGCCATTCAACAATTCATCACTGGCACCACTGGTAATGATGTTCTGACCTCCACCCTGTCTACGTCCGCCACGAATCGCAGAGACTTCATTGCAGGTGGCTTGGGCAACGATACGCTGGATGGAGGCGTCGCAGGCCCTGGAACTCCTCCTCCGGCTGCCGATTCAGACTTCTTCCTCTTCAACACAACACCTAATGCAACAACGAATGTAGACACAATCATTAACTGGACTGCAAGCAATGCAGCTGCTTATCAGCGCGATCAACTGGTGCTGGATCGGAAGATCTTCAAAGGCCTCACCGTGACCAGCTCGGTCTCAGGGAATGCTGCCCTGGGGATCGGCCAACTTGCCGCAACAAGCGGAAGCACTGGTGCCGGTGGCCAAGTGATTTCCAACCCCAATGGGACCTTCACAAGTTCGACCTCCGCTGAACGGATTGCCCTCGCCACAGGGGGATCGGCTCCCGGAACTTTGTATTATCAGGCGGGCGATGGTTCTGCTGCCGTCCCGTTTGCCCGCATCTCCACGGGTACCGTGGGGTCCGGTGCCTGGGTGACATCGCTCGCCCAACTCGGAGCCATCGCGGTGATCTGACGCAGGGAGCTCCACCTGATCCTTGATCGGCAAAAGCCACCCCTAGAGGGTGGCTTTTTTGTGCTCTTCGGGATTGATGCCGCCGAATTTAATCCGGGCATCGTTCCATCTGCTGGGAATACTTTGTCTGATCGGGTGGTTGAGCGGGAAGAGAAAAGTGAATATCTTGCAGCTGTTCCAATTGCTTGGCCACCACCAGAGAAACGGCAAAATAACCTCTTTCATTCAAATGAAGATCCAAATGCCCATACAGATCAGCAATGCCGGAGACTTCTGGCCGGAAGGATTTAGAAGCATCGACCAACGTCCCATGGGAGAGATAGAGCAACGGAAGATCAGCCTTTTTCGAGGCTGTCTGGAGCAGATTCAGGTTGAGGGTGTCCTGCTTTTTATAGGAATGGATTTGATCCGGATAAAGACTTGGGATGTAGTAGACGTAGACATGCGGCGTGATCGACTGGGCGAGCTTGAGAAAGCGTTCGTGATTGGTGAGAGACTTTTTATATTCCGCTGAACGCTTTGTGATGGTGACTCGGTCGAGGAGCATCGCTTTCAGCCAGATCATGGAATCCAAGCGACTCCGCAACCAAGGCACCTCTTGGCTGGCTTGCAGGGCCGGCCGCTCTATCGCTGCCGATTGGGGTGATGCGGCTTTGCCGCTTGCCTTATCGCCCTCATCAAAGGTGGAGACTCGGGCAAAGCTCTTGAGTCTGGCCTCTGCACGAAGATCATCCTGGATATCATTCGCATGTCCAAAAAACAGGATAGCGGTTGGTTTGTGGGGGAGATTTTTCTGGGCCCATAGGAGAGTTCTGTGTGAGTTAATGTAACCGTATCCACCCGTGCCAAAATTAATAAAGTAGATCCCATCTTTGCTCATTCTAGTCAAATAGGCGGGTATTGTCTCCGTATTGTCCGCGAGAGACCCCCGAACAAAGGAGTCGCCAAAGACCCAGACGACTTTGCTGAGAGCTTTAAGGTCGGTCCGTTGTGACCAGCTGCGTTCATTCACGCGGTAGCCATATTCGTTATAGGAATGTAATTTTGCTTCCCCATTCCTGTATTCAAAGTATTCGGAATTGGGCCTTTCGATGAATTCGCGAAAGCGATCAGCAACGACCCTGTCTTTGGGCCCCTTGCAGAAATGATGCTCCTCATCATGCAAAGCCAGCTTGGCATACCGACTGCGATCATCTCTTGCGGTGAGTGCCGAGCGCAGTCGAAAGGAAAACTCCAGAAGAGCCATTCCACAGACCATCATTGCAACGGCAAGAAGGCCTAAGTTTACAATCTTCTTGTCCATCATCATTCTTAAGTCCTCAACAATCTTACCGTCCCCACGCCCTTCTTCCAACCGGTTATCTTGCGACCTGCTGGGCCGCTTTCCAGATCTCAAGCCAGGCCAGGCAACGCGCCTCATTCTTGCTGATGAATCCACAAATTCCGCAACAACGAATCAACGACACCGAGGCCATCCGCAGCGGGACTCCACACAGGCCACGGGAATCGGTAAAGCCGAACTCGGCAGGTTGTCGCCTCCCTCCTCTGGGGCGCCAAGCCCCAGCGGCCCTGGCGCTTAACCAGCCGGCAACCACCACCTCCCATCCGCCCCGCCTAAAGTCCACGCACCAAAGGATGGAGCAGCCATGACCAGCACCCTGCCCTCCCCCCCCAGTGGAACCCGGTCCGAACCCCGACTGAGCCTTCAGGTGGAGGAGATTGCGGCGGACACCACCGCCATCCGCTCCCTGGACTGGGAACGCAGTCGGTTTGACATCGAATTCGGTCTGCGCAACGGCACCACCTACAACGCTTTTCTGGTGCGGGGCGAACGCACCGCCCTGGTGGACACCAGCCATTTGAAGTTTGCGGACACCTGGCTGCCTCTGCTGGAGGGACTGATTGATCCGAAAGCGATCGATGTGTTGATCGTGTCGCACACGGAGCCCGATCATTCCGGCCTGATCGGCCACCTGCTGGAGCTCCATCCCGATCTGGAAATTGTGGCGTCCAAGGTGGCGCTTCAGTTTCTGGAGAACCAGGTCCACCGGCCTTTCCGGAGCCGTGCGGTGAAAACAGGCGACAGTCTGGATCTCGGCACGAACCCCGACACCGGGATAGCTCATCGCTTTGACTTTCTGGCCGCCCCGAATCTGCATTGGCCGGACACGATCTTCTCCTTTGATCACGGCACAGGGATCCTCTACACCTGCGATGCCTTTGGCCTGCACTATTGCTCCGAGGCGCTGTATGACAGCGATCCCGGCGCGATCGCGCCTGATTTTCGCTTCTACTACGACTGCCTGATGGGTCCCAACGCCCGCAGCGTGCTGCAGGCTCTGAAGCGGATGGAGAGCCTGCCTGAGATTCAAACGATCGCGGTGGGGCACGGCCCGCTGCTGCGGCAACACCTGCCGTTATGGATCAGCGACTACCGCGAGTGGAGCAGTCAGCGCAGTGCGGAGGGTCCCTATGTGGCGGTCGGCTACATCAGTCAGCATGGCTTCTGCGACCGGTTGAGCCAGGCCATTGCCCGCGGCGTGGGCAAGGCGGGGATCGCCACGCAATTGGTGGATCTTCGCGCCACCGACGCCCAGGAGCTCTCCGCTCTGGTGGGCGAGGCGGCGGCGGTGGTGGTGCCCACCTGGCCAGGTCAGGCGGATGGCGACTTGCAAGCCAACATCGGCACCCTGTTGGCCGCCCTGAATCCCAAACAGTGGGTGGGCATCTACGACGCCTATGGCGGCAACGACGAGCCGATCGACACAGTGGCCAGCCGGCTGCGAAGCCTGGGCCAGCAGGAAGGCTTTGCCCCGCTGCGCATCCACCACGTGCCGGAGCCTGGTGACTATCAGCGCTGTGAGGAAGCCGGCACCGACCTGGGCCAGCAGTTGACCAAAGCCAAGGCGATCGCGGCGATGAAAGCCTTGGACGGCGATCTCGACAAAGCCTTGGGGCGCCTCTCGGGAGGCCTCTACGTCGTGACGGCTCGCCAGGGCGAGGGTGAGACAGCCCGATCGGGAGCGATGGTGGCGAGCTGGGTGAGCCAGGCGAGTTTCGATCCCCCGGGCCTCACCGTGGCGGTGGCCAAGGACCGGGCCATTGAGGCCTTGTTGCAAGTGGACGACCGGTTTGTGCTCAACATCCTGCGGGAGGACAACCATCAGCCGCTGCTGCGCCATTTCCTGAAGCGCTTCCCGCCGGGAGCCGATCGCTTCGCGGGAGTGGCCACCCTGGAGAGGGCGGCCTCGGGGGGACCGGTGCTGGGGGATGCCCTGGCCTATCTGGGCTGCCGGGTGCTCCAGCGGATGGAAACGCCCGACCACTGGGTGGTGTATGCCCTGGTGGAAGAGGGCAACGTGGCTGACGCCTCCGCCCAAACCGCTGTTCACCACCGCAAGGTGGGGAATCATTATTGAACCCTGCCGGCCGCGCCTGACCCATGGCCCACCTGACCTCTCCCTCCGCCGCTGACGCCGCCGCCGCTGGTGAACCCCCGCTGATGGGATCCCCCCCCGGGGAGGCCATCTCTGGTGGGTCCCCGGTCGGGGGGCCCGAAGCCGCAGGGCGGTCGGTGCTTTGCCTGCCGATCGAACCGGGGTTGCTCTGTCTGCGGGGGCTGAGTCCGCGGCGGCTGCGGTTTGAGGTGGAGTACGGCCTGGAACGCGGCACCACGGCGAACAGCTTCCTGTTCGAGGCGGGGCTGGCGAGCGATGGCCACGCCGTGCCGCCGGTGTTGATTCATCCGCCAGGAACGACCTACGCGGAGCCCTTTTTCGCCGCCCTGGCGGAGCGGGTGCCCGCAGAGGCGCCGTTGAAGGTGGTGGTGGGGGTGGTGAACCCGAACCGGGTGGAGCTGTTGCGGGCC
>Ga0194129_10003510_pt1 | contig 21735 bp, 16 predicted proteins | sample TA2KigCa35mmetaG_FD_150862 | JGI IMG/M metagenome (GOLD analysis project Ga0194129, IMG submission 150862) | Freshwater microbial communities from Lake Tanganyika, Tanzania - TA2015038 Kigoma Deep Cast 35m | ecosystem: Environmental > Aquatic > Freshwater > Lake | place: Tanzania: Lake...
AAACCAAAAAATCGCGCAAAAACTCCCACTGAAAAAAATGCCTTCAACAACAGCGAATGCGACTAATCGTTTTGCAAAGTTTTCTTGTGAATCAATCCACTTCATCGCCCATTTCGCTTTTTCGGCGATAGTTGGGATATTTTCGATCGCGTTGAACAACTTATTCCGCTCTTGAGAGTCAGAAACATAAGTCTCGATCAACTTGCCATACGTTTCAGCATGTACAGTCTCGATGAGCATTTGCATTGTGTAGAAGGCGCGAGCTTCTGGAATTTCTACATCTTTATAGAAACGGATTGCCAAATTTTCATTCACAATTCCATCTGATTGAGCAAAAAATGCTAGCACCCAAGTAACAAAATGTAATTCACCCGCTGTGAGTTTTGGAAGATCTTGTAGGTCTCTCGCAAAATCTAGCTCTTCAAGAGTCCAGATCGCACGCTGATGAACTTTGAAGGCTTCCCACAAATTTGAATGCTTGATTGGAAAAATAGAATATCTATTATCTGTCATAAATCACCTTATGAAGAGCAAGCAACACAGTCTTCTGGGTTGTCGAGAGAACATACGATAGCTTCTTGAGCCGTATATTCAGGTTTATCTGTTTTAGTGTTTGTCGTGACTTTTACTGCTTCAAGAGCGGGTTTCGTTCGGATATAGTAGCTACCTGTCTTTAATCCACGCTCCCATGAATAGAACAACGCGGAGTTGATTGCCCCAAACGTCGGTTTTGCAAACCAGAGATTCATAGACTGACTTTGGCAAACAAAAGGACCACGTGCCGCAGCCATGTCGATGATTGTTCGGTTTTTAATTTCCCAAACAGTTTTATACACTTGTTTGATTTCATCGGGGATTTCGAAGACACCTGCGATTGAACCACCTTCAGCGATGATTTGATCCCGCATCTCTTTGTTCCAGAGATTCAGCTTTTCAAGGTCGGCTACAAGATATTTGTTTACCAGAACAAACTCCCCTGCCAAAACCATTCTCTTATAGAGGTTTGAGGTAATAGCTTCGAAACACTCGATGTTGCCAAAAATAGAAGCGGTTGAAGCTGTAGGCATGGGTGCGACCAAGAGAGAGTTTCTCAGTCCAAATTCAACAACATTTTTCTCAAGACCTTTCCAGTCGTATTTCATCGTGGGAGTTACACCCCAAAGATGATACTGAAGTTTTCCTTGAGATGCAGGTGACCCTTGGAAGGTCGCGTAGGCTCCCTGTTCTTTCGCAAGTTCAACCGATTCAGTGACAGCGTGAAAATAAATCGTTTCAGCAATTTGCTGATTCAACTCTTGTGCTTTTACAGATTCGAATGGCAGACCTAACATAAAGAAAACATCAGCCAGACCTTGCACACCCAATCCAATCGGGCGATGCCTATCATTCGATTTTTTAGTAGCGGGTGTCGGATAATAGTTGATGTCGATAACACGGTTCAAATTCCGAGTCGCAACACGCACGACTTTGCCGAGAGCCTCATGATCAAATGCCCCATTTTTGACAAACTTAGGCAAACAGATGCTTGCCAAGTTACAAACAGCGGTTTCTGTTGGATCTGAGTATTCAATAATTTCGCAGCACAAATTCGATGACTTGATGGTGCCAAGATTTTGTTGGTTTGACTTAGCGTTCGCTGCATCTTTGAACAAAATATAAGGTACACCTGTTTCAATCTGAGCTTCGATGATTTTCGCCATCAATTCTCGCGCTTTGATGGTTTTGCGACCGCGATTTTCAGATTCATACTTGGTGTAGAGTTTCTCAAACTCATCACCCCAAACATCAGGCAAGTTAGGGCATTCATCAGGGCACATCAAAGTCCAGTTTCCATCTTCTCTGACACGCTTCATGAAAAGATCTGGAATCCACAGAGCAAGATAGAGGTCTCTCGCCCGCATTTCTTCTTTCCCTGTATTCTTTTTTAGGTCAAGGTAAGCCTCGACATCCGCGTGCCAAGGTTCGAGATAAATTGCAAATGATCCCTTACGACGACCACCTTGATTTACATATCGTGCAGTCTCATTGAAGTTTTTGAGCATCGGGATGATACCATCGCTCGTGCCGTTGATTCCACGGATAGGGCTGCCTGTAGCACGAATATTGTGAACATGAAGACCGATACCACCTGCATTTTTTGAAATTAAAGCGCACTCTTTAAGAGTGTCATATATGCCTTCGATGCTGTCAGATTTCATGGATGTAAGGAAACAACTCGAAAGTTGAGGTCTTTTTGTACCCGCATTGAACAGCGTAGGTGTCGCGTGAGTGTACAAACCGTTCGAAATCATTTCGTACAGTTCTTTCACATCATCCAGAGTGCCACCACCCAAACCGGCGACACCAACGGCAACGCGCATAAATAGATGTTGAGGTCTCTCAACAATCTTCCCATTGATCTTTTGCAGGTAGCCTTTTTCTAGTGTTTTGTAACCAAAGTATTCAAAATTAAAGTCACGCTCATAATCGAGCATGGCATCAATCTTTTGCCCATTTCCGCGCAAAAATTCGATGAACTGATCTGAAAGGACACCTTCTTTATAAAGCTGTTTCATCGTTTGGTAGAACGACGAAGCTGTGACCTTATGTAAGGCGGATACTGAAATTCTTGCAGCCAAACAAGCGTAGTCAGGGTGCTCGGTTGTGAGCACGGCTGCGGTTTCTGCCAACAACTCATCAATCTTGGTCGATGAAATACCATCAACAAGACCAGCTACAACTTTTTGAGAAACAGCTACAGGCTCAACTTTCAAACCATCCGAAAGATTTTTCACTCGTTGCAGGATTTTGTCGAACTTAACGTCTTCTTTTTTTCCATTACGTTTTACAATCTGCATCACACACCCTTTTGAAAAATACCTGAGTTACCTGTCATCTCGACTGCATCTTCGACCGAGATTTTTTCACCCACCACATCCCTCAAAATTGAAAGGAAATTGGGTTTGGAACGTAAGGTGTCTGTGACACTTCGTAATAACTCACGTTTTTGTTTAATTTGTGACTCTTTTACGTTTTTTGTAATTAAGAACGCTTGTTCAGCAGTTTTCCCTTGATGGAAATCGATAAAATTTTGTAGTTCTTTGTCTGACACCCAATCACACCGAACTTCGATGTAGGGTATTTTCAACCCATTAAACAGAAACGAGTTTTCAAGCACTTTCGAAATGTGCGCGAGTTTATCTCTTGATAGGTTAGCTCGACCTTCGCGCACTTCGTTTAAGTCTTGTTCCGTCAATCCAAACCACTCACCTACAGTAAATCTTAGGACAGAAGCCATCCTGTAATCATTTGGGATTTCCCAATCAGGCTTATAGATGTTTGGTTTTTGGGGCATGATCCATCGAAAAACGTAGGAATGACTTTCTAAAGGCAAATTGAAAGTATGCCCATCAAGATAAACTTGTTTTTTCTTTTCAGTTTGAAAAACTGTTTCCTTATAAAACCATTCAGGGAAGTCGGAGTCGAGTAGGTCATTTGAAGGGTGCCAACCCCCACCTACAAAAAAATCTTTAGAAATTTCCATTTTTTACTCCACTGTTCCGCCGAATTTACATCTTCGCAGAACGCTCTCCATCATTATCGGTACAGCAATATTCACAATCTTTTTAGATTTATGAATTGCGATGGTACAGTCTTTGAGAGCACCGATCAATTCTTTCTCCGACCATTTTGATTCAATCTCGGGAAAGGAGTATTTGAAATACCAAAAAGGAATGCCTGTTTCCGCTGTGATTTTTTCTATTTTCATATTCTTTTTCTTACAGACCAAAGCGAGCAAGGCTTTTTCAATAGCTTTGAATTGGCTGTGAAGCTGAAGCTGCACATCAGTGATTTTCCAAGTGTGTAATTCGTTAAGAGCCATTTTCGAATTTTTTTGCAGATAAAAAGTTGAAAAGGCAAAAGGGTCTGTATCAAAACGAGGACCCATCAAACAACGAAGTTCATCTAAAGAAATGTGAGCTGAATTTGTAGCGTGGGCGTAAATTGCAACCTTTTGTATTTCGTTGAAAGCGTGGAACAAATCCCCATTCGTCAGAGAGAAGATTTTTTTCAAAGCGTTGTCATTTAAAGTGAAACTAGAACTTTTTAACCAGTCTCTCACTGTCTGAACAAATTCTCGTTCGTTTTGCTTCGAGTCTGAGCATTCAATCTCTACAACGCTCTTAGTTGTTGCAATTTTTTCTTTTTTTGCGCTTTGAAGTAAAAAAATAGAACCTTCAGCCGATCTTTCGATGAGATCGAAAAATAATTTTTTATTTTTTATCTCTGAAAAATCTTCAATAATTACCAACTTTGGCTCAGGGATTAGACCACCACATTCAGCCTTTTCGAATAAGTTAGGATCATCTCCGAAAATTACTGAGCGCGGAAGCGCACTGTGAATCTTTTCAAGTTTTTTTCTTAACTGCCATTTTGCAAATAAATTTGTACCGTAGCTTAGAAATACCGATGCTTGAGGAATATTACCAAGAGCATCGTTTATTTTCATGACAAGACCTCAAGCAAAGCTGATTTGAAACTCACTTCAGTCCTATTTTGAGCTATAATTTCTTGCCTTAAATGCTGAATTTTTTTAGCTGTTTCAGTGGGAACTAAAAACATCAATTCCGCTAAACAAGATAGATGTAAATTTTTAATTTGTTCCAAATCTTTGCCAGCCATTTCAGATATTTTGAAATGAAGTTTAAATAGGTCAAGATAATTTTTACTTGAAATTAGTTGCTTGAGTTCTGATGTAAAAAGAGCGTTTTCAGCGGATGACTGAACCCAATCCATGATAAATGATCGAGAGATGATAGGCTCCAAGATGCGGTTACGGTTTTTTACGGATAAAACCCAAAAACTACGTTCAGGGGAATCTTCGATCGCTTTGAGCAAAGTCGCTTGAATGTCTTTTCTGGAGTGGCAAAGATTATTGACTACCACAACTCTTCGATCTCCCCGAGGGGCTAAAGATGAGAAGTAGATCATTTCTTCAGCTTTCTCGCTAGTCAAGTGATCGATGTAAAGTGAATCTGCATCGGAAAAATAAGTTTTTGTGAAATCATCTGCGCTTCGATTACCCACAAGTAATGTACTTTTGGGTTTGACAGGCATTCTTGCATAAATCGCTTGAATCGGCGTCATTTTCTCTCTGCGTTTTGTTGACAATGAACGCAACGACGAGCTGTCGGGATGAAGATAAGACGTTTATACTCGATCTCTTCCCCGCAATCATCGCAGTTCGCAAAATACTTGTTTGTCGTTAGTCTGTTTAAAACCTGTTTAACCTTTTCAAGCTGATCGATCAACCGGTCACGTTCGATCAAAAGAAGACCCTCATCCGAGAGGGCTGAACTAATATCCCCGAAATCACCCGTTGATTCAGAGGGTCTGAATTGAATCGCGGAGATTCTTTTTTCAATATCAGCCTTTTCGTTAAGCAGATGTTGTTTCAATTCACTTTTTAATTCTTTTACTTTTGGCACATACCCCTGTTTGTCTGTGACAGGGGAAACCACCTTCGAAGTTTTTTTAACCTCACCCTTGGGCTTGTTTGATACCTTTTTAGGGCTGCTGAGATGTGCAGATGAACCCTTCACGGATGGTTTTGCTTGAGATGGTTTTTTTACAGAATTTTTAGAAACAGTTTTTAGACTGCTCTTACTCACACGCTTTGACATGATTGTACCTCTTTTAAAAAGGCTAAGGTCAAATCGGCGGAAAGTCAATCAATCAGTTTACTCCTTGGGGGTGTATCTTTTGAATATCTTTCCTTAAACCTCTTTTTCCAATTCCGCCGAAAACTTTCATACTGTTTCGTGGTTGGATAGTCCCCTGTATTTTTGAACATGCGGTACAGGAAAATATCCAAAGACAATTCCATTTTGACCTTCCAAAAAGGAACTCGGAGTCTCAAAGTCCAGTACAGCTTTTCAGCGTGCTTACAGGCACGCCTTTCCGCTTTAAAGATTGATTTCCTAGCCCAATCGGGACAGTCATCGGAATCGATGAGATTATAGGAATCTGGCATCTTCCCTGATTCGATGAAGTCAAGATGGTGACCTATCTCATGAAGCAAGGTGATGATTTGAAAAGTGATGGTGGTTCTTCTGGTTTTACAAACTTCGATTATGCCAGGTTCGAATTTCTCAGGGTGCATATAACAACCGTGGTAATCGCGCTTATACGCATCTATGAAATGCACCTTGAGTCCTAGGCTTTCAGCGAATTTCACAACTCTTTTGAGTTCTGCCTTTAAAGCACTCACCTTTCACCCCCATCCGTAGGTTGAAAAGGATGAACGATTTATCTCACCCTATGAGCTACTCTTCTCTTCTATGAGGTATCCTATGAGGTATCCTATGAGGTATCCTATGAGGTATCCCTATCCTCTTCTCTTCTCCTATGAACTATCCTTTACTCAATATTTATAGATATAGATCTTACCCTCTTACTTTGTTTCTTTGAAACAAAGACAAAAAACTGTAATAGGAAGAGAAGAAAAACATCTATAAGAAACAGTAGGTATCTATCATGTCATAGTGCTATAAAAGTAATCAAACATAAAATGCTATATTTTAGATCATTATAAATATAAATATAAATAGATATAGATCTTACCCTCTTACTTTGTTTCTTTGAAACAAAGACAAAAAACTGTAATAGGAAGAGAAGAAAAACATCTATAAGAAACAGTAAGACTGCCCTCGATTAAATGCATCAAAAGTAGTCAAGTATATTTATTTTGAAAATCTTAGATGAGTTATTGACTCCGCCGAAATTGTCTGTCTATTATGTAATCGTTCAGATGAACAATGTGTGAACAGGTATCTATTCTTGATAGTTAGTTTACCGAAAGACAGAGTTCATTCTGTAAGCAAGTAACACTTGCAGAAGCGTATCTAAGGTTTGTGGGAATGGATTGAATTCCGCTACTGCAATCCTTCAGAGAAGTTAAGTCAAAGGTTCATGGGAATGGATTGAATTCCGCTACTGTTACCTTCTTGTCTTTAATGGTCTTCGTAGGAGCGTATCTAGGGTTTATGGGAATGGATTGAATTCCGCTACTGTTTATCTTGGAGAAGTTGGTGGGAAAGGTTTATGGGAATGGGTTGAATTCCGCTACTGTTACCTTCTTGATTGATGGTCTTCATAGAAGCGTATCTAGGTTTATGGGAATGGATTGAATTCCGCTACTGTTTACCTGAGAAGTTAAGGGCAAAAGGTTTATGGAAATGGGTGATGTTCACTACCATCACTTTCTGAAGTAATGGTCTTCATGTAGGTCAGTCTTGTGGGAGCATAGGCTGTTGGTTCGAAGGGGTGAACTATTTCATCCCTGTGCAATCTTTACAGCATCATCTGAACTAGGTCAGGGCACAGCCGATAACATCATCTCCTGTAGCGTCACCGAACGATAGTTTAAGTTGGGTGTCTGCGGTGGGTAGCTCGTAGCGACAAGGGTCGACGACCCAAGAAGTTACCTGTGAAACGGATGGACCAGAGAAGACACTCGCCCCGCTTTTAGAAATGAAAGCTCGTCGAGATGCTCGGAGAATCGAGGTGAAAGCCTCGTGGTTGGACGGACACGATGAAAAGTGAAGCCCCGAAAGTTCGAAAAAAAACAAAGACAAAAAACTGAAATAGGAAAAGAAGAAAAACATCTATAAGAAACAGTAAAAACAAACAGTTAGGACAGGATGCTTGAGCTCCTGAAGCTAGAAAACCCTCTTAACTGTAGACTCGATGCCAAGCTCCAAAAGGGATACGAGGTGAGTCGAAATTCTCTGATATGAGCGACCAGAGTGAGTAGTTTCTTATGAGCATAAATTTATTTCAGACATCTTTGTGGATGTTTTTGAAATGAGAATTGTGTTTGTATTAAATTTGCTATCATCTTAGGATGGAACTTCCGAAGATAAAAACAAGTGTATTTGTGTGTAAGGGATGGTCGTGCTCAAGATGCTCCTACCAAGGTGATGTGGAAGTACATACTTTGGGGTTAGGTGTTGTTGGGAACGTCTATAAAGATGGAGATCCTATCGGTGAAGGCATCGTTGGGGACTTCGAGCATTTCGATGCTTTTCTTTGCCCTGAGTGTGTGCAAAAAATGGATTTCACCCTTTATGGAGTTACGCTTTATATATCGAACGGAAGGTATTCGGGAGCTGTGTTCTGCTAATTAAGCAATAATTCTAAGAACTATGCTTAGTTGATCAGAAATCCTGAACTCGTAAAGTTTTGATAATTGCATCGCGTAAGAGTGTAAAGGGAGAAAGAGTTTGAGGAATTTAGGAAACAAAACCAGTAGAGTGCTTCCAGCGGAAGACAGATCCTTTACAGGAGTCGTTTTTCAACCTCTTCGTCCTCCTCTCGACAGTGAGTGGAACCTTGTTCAGGCGATCGGTGTGGAAAATCTCCGAAACTTGGTATCCGCGATAACGACGAGTGGTTTCGTTATCAAAGGTCCAATTACAGGTCGTCCTTCGAGTGGAACGAATGTGTGGAAACATACGATTTCCATTCCTAACCCTACTGTGTTGATAAACGGGCATGTGTTTCACGTTGGCGGGGGAACTAATCAGTTCCAAGCTAATGCGACGCAGAATGTTTGGCAGATGTTGGGCAATGGTGATGAGAACTCAAGTTTCTTCATCATCGGTGATGGTCCATCCATCGGCAGTCGAGAAGATTTGGTTTTCCTTGAGGTGTGGGAAGAGGTTATTTCAAGTGATTCCTACATTCCAAAATATGGAAACTCGCAGTACGCAGGTACTCCGATCGCAAATGATTTAGTTGATTCTAACATCGGTCGCGAAACGACGAAACGTACTCAAATCAAGTATCGTTACCGTGTAGTCGAAGGTGTGGATTTTCTATCATTTCGAGAAGGTGTAGACCATCCCGCTGTTTTTGCGCAAGGAGCAAAAACAAGTCCTATCATCGGTAAAAATTTTGTTAAAACACCTCAAGGTCATTTTATTGCTGGAGGTGGCACAAATACAGATACGAGTGCATTAGGTACCGTTGATGGGTATGTCTATGCATTACCTGTTTGTGCGATTCACCGTAGAAATCGTTTAGCGTACAGTTCAACAAATTTGAACGGTGGAAATAAAAAAATTGAAGACCTTGTAAGCGATCGTCCTGATGGTCTTTTCGTAGATGAAATCGCAGACCATGAAATTGAGGACCTTCGTCATGTGGTCGACTTCAATATAAATTACCCCTCACTCGCTGACAAATCTCTAAGAGATATCTTGGATGGGTTACCTAATCGTCTTTCTCTTGGTGGCACATCTGAATTATTTTCCGCAAAAAATCTTCAGGTCGATGGTATTTCCACAACTGAAAGATCAGGTATTGCGGACAATATGCTACGAAAACCAAATGGAATTCGTAGATCCTTCACTGATAACGAAATGACTGAGCGTGTAGTTCAGTACATTACAGCGGGTAGTTTAGTGAACGGTAGGTTAGAGATTGAACCTCCTGTTTTTTATACGAGTGCTGACTCAGATGACTACCAAGATTACAACCCCTTCATCGGGTTAAAGAAGATTCCTAAAGTAACCAACGCTACGACGGGTTCGGAAATATCGGCTGACACATCGGTGGGCATTTCTGGTTGGGTTAATCTTGGGGATAGGCTAAAGAAAAATAAAGTTACGTTTAAACCACTTAACAACAACGATATTCTAGGCAAACCCCTTCTTGTTGAGTATGATTTAGTGTTACCTGCGGGTTCTGGTCTATCCTATTTACCTACGGATTTTTATTCTGTTCGTGATGATTTGACCTCAAAAGAAGTCTTATGGTCTCGGGATCAAAAAATCAGAAATCTCGCTGTAACAAGAACCATTAACGGATACTTGGACAGTGCTTTCATTCGACCTGCCTCTAATTTCATCAATCCGACTACAGCAAGAGAAGATATTAAAGGTGGTTTGGTAGAACGGGTTTGGCATACTGTAGGTAACGGGACTTCAAAAGTGACCGTCCCTGCTACCATCGATAACATGGCTGTGTTGACTGTCATGCGAGTACAGAAGGCTGACACCGCTGCTGATTTGCCTCTCGGCTTCGGTCAAAATGCAAAAATAACCAGAAAATCAGATGGTAGTTACGAGGTGAATTTCGCATCCTACTTTCCGGCGAGCACGGATGTAATAAAAATTACTCTGTTGCTAGGTGGTACGGGCTGTGAGGTCATCACACCAAATAGAGGTTTGGTAAACTTTGTCCGAACGACTTATTTGACTATCACCACCGTAGCTGATCAAAAAAACTACACAATCAGGCAAGCGACCTCGACTGGTAACAGGATGGAGTATGTATACGCCTTGGCTGGTTATCAGGATACACCAAACACCTATAAGTATGGTTGTTTCATTTCTGATTCTTTGACTACAGATGGTGCCTGGTTAGAAATCGATACTATCACAGGTTTAAATACAATAAGTTTAACGGTTAGTTTTCTAACTGCCCCTCCCGCAGGAAAGACCGTTCGAATTCCTGTTCTAGGCAGTTACGCTCCTTTAGGCACAGACCTTTACTCAATTCTTTATTCATCAATTCCTTACCAAGGTCTTTCGAATACCTTATCTGATGATGAAGAGTTGGAAGCTGACTTGGTGTATTTATCAAATGATGTGATCGTAACATCGAATGGCACAGGGGGTGTTGTTCGAAACGACCACGAGGTTGGAAAAACAATACGCCTTCCAATCAATTCCACCGACTACGATTATGAATTCACAAGTAGAAACGTGTCATCTTTCGCTGTCGAAAACAAAGGTGCTACCAATAAATTTCACTACACGTTTTCTTATTTTCCCGAAACTAAACCCTTGGAGGAAGGTGACCGTCTTGTTTTCAAAAAGATTTCAAGTTCTTCATCTCCTAATTATCCAAGACGTGGTTTAGCTTTAATTTCACCGAAAATAAGTATTCAAGGTGGAAAATTTTCAGATCTGATCGAAGAGGATCTTAGCGTTCAGACCACAGGGACAAATAAGATATTTACTACTCGCGAGCCTATACTGAACATTTACGGTACTTATTGTCTAAGTAGACTTTTTATTCCTGATGAAGTGGCTACTTTTCAAAATGGACAAAGAACCGTGAATGGGGTCGGTAGTTTTTTCACGCGAGTTCTTGTACCTGGGATGAAAATCAGACCTTTCGGGACAACGACTTGGTACACTGTTCATACTGTTCAGAGTGATAGCTTTTTGAATTTGAAAACAGCTTTTTCAGGAACAAATATCACTGATTGCTATGAAATATACATGCCCGACCTTAAAGTATTTGTTGATGGGGTAGAATTAGATCCTGAGAGTATTGATGAAATTAGAGGTAGGGATAACACGATCATTTTGAAAAACGCACCTGCTGTGTCTTCTGAAGTGAAGATCATGTACCGCACAGGTCAAAATACTATGAACATAGTTTATGGCATCGCAGTAGGTCGCGGGATTTACAAAAACGAATTGTTGTTATTCACCCTGACATCCACTGCATCCGCAGAGTGGGTTTCAACCCCTGAATTTAATTTATTAAAACAAGGTAAAGCTAATTCCCTAATAATTAACAACAATGCGGTGGTTGTATCGACTACAGGGCAGAAGAATGAAGCGAACCGAATTTTAGGTGCGGCTGAACTCTTTTATCCAACTGATCGTATTATCAAAGTCAGAACGAAGGTTGATTGATGAGAAACTACAACGGAACAACAAGAACACTTGAAAAAGGCGATTCGAGCTATCGGAGTGTTATATTCAAACCGAGTAAACCACCGCTCGACTCAGAACTGAATTTCCTCGGGGACCTCTCATCATCTCTTTCGAGAGATGCATTTAGTTCTATTTACCCTTCAGGGTTCCTACCAGCTAATAATCCTTTTAGTGTTGGCTATGACCAAAGTGGTGAGCAGTACGGGGTGAACTTTACAAATACACCTAATACATTCATCGTTAAAAATAGTTTGGATAAACCTTTTAGGTTCAATCTTCTCGGTGACTTTGTTGAGATTGGTGGGACAAATACCAATGATCCCTCGAAATTAGTGATCACCTTACCACCTGCTCCAGGCACGGGTGCTCGGCAAGATTTGGTTATTCTCGAATTGTGGTACATGCAGTTAGAACCCTTAGTTTCTCAAGGTAAACCTAGCACGAACACAATTTATCCTTATGGTAATGTACAGAGTGGCATCACACCCCTCGAAGATGATATTTATTTTTCTCCTATCGGCACATCTACAACTTCGCGTGTTCAGCTTCAGTACAGAATTCGCACAGTTCAGGGGGTCAATTTCGGAGCGCACCCTGATGGTGTGACTGATTCATCTACCGTGTTTGCTCAAGGGTCGATGGCTTATCCCACGGCTTATGCATTTTCTCGGCACGATGAAGATTCAGGTATTTTTGTTTCAGGTGATGGGACGAGTGCATCCCGCAACACCCTAGGGACAGTTGATGGTTACGTTTACGCTGTTCCTTTATTCAGAATCCATCGCAGAAACGCTGCACCTTTCAGCCTTTTGAATTTAAATGGTGCAGGTCGAGTTATCGCAGATGTAACATCTGATCGCCCTGACCATCTTTTTAGTGATAAAATCGAGCCTCGTGACCTACAGGACATGAGAAATTTTATCGTCACTAAACCAGTATTTGATGAATTTCTCGAAAACAATTTTACGGCTCTTTTGGAAGGTACTCTCAACACTGCTTTGATTCAAAGCCCTTTGAGTTCGGATTTGAACTACAACGGGTTAGGTCTTCATATTGATGGTATGTCAGCCGTAGATCAGACAGGTGTTTTGGATGTAGCTCAACCTAACGCTCAACGTCGCATCATTTCTGATTCAGAAAATCTTCAATTTACATCTCAAAAAATCAATTTAAGCGACCGAACCGTTGTAAATTCATTGAATTCTTGGGCAGTCAATGACCAATTCGTAATCAACGTAGTCGCATCTAACCCTGCGGGCACCGTGTTTGGTGGACGTGACCTAAAACTTTATGCTTTAGTTCGTTCAGGTGCTTTAGAATCTCGTGTCGAGGTTCCAGTTTCTACGGTTCCTCTAGGCAACTCAACTTTGATTTGTTCTGTTTCATCGATTCCATCTGGTGTTACAACACAAGAATTAGTAGCTGAATTTGATATATCTTTCCCTGCGGGTTACGGATTATCTTTTGTCCCAGAAGAAGTTCATAAAGTTTATGAAGTCCGAGATAATACAAATTTCAGCTTCGTATCTAAGAATGATGCTGATGGTATTAAGACTTCATCTTTGACTACTTCTGCATCCGCGCATGATTACATCATCGGGTTCAGCGAGGATTATGCCTTTACGACTTTAGGCTTCATCACAGTGTCAGGGGATGGTTCTCAGAGTTACACAATTTCCGCTACACATGGCGGTACACCCATCACCCACGTTCATTGGGTGAAAGTGAACAACGTCCAGATCACTCGCACATCTTCTCCTCTAGCAATCAACGAAATTAGACGGAATTTTGATAACACGTTTACGATTACTTTTAACAACGCTATCGCTTTAGGATCATCCGCTTTAATCGGAGTAGGTCTTGCTACTAGCGCGGTTAGATTTCAAGAATTAAATAAATCTATCGATGAGTTTTCAACTGTAGAAATTTTAAGCAAAACTGTGGTTGCGGGTTCAAATTTAACTCAGGTTGGATTTAACGCTGGGAACATCGTTTTTTCAACACAGTCTGAAGTAGCAGGGTTGAATCTTTTTTCGAGTGTTTGTTTTATCGATGGTGTTCAGACGGAGTGTGTTTCTGAAATCAAAGGTTCGACAGTCCTTTTGAGTTTGAGTACACCCGTTGGAAGCAGTGCTAACTCAAAGGTTGAAGTTGTAGTAAATCGTGCCTACCCTCTAGCCATAAACCAAAGACTTCAGATTTTTTATGATTACAACCCGTATCAAGGTATTACAAGCCTGACTTCGTTCGGTAATAACGCAAATAGCTACATCAAAACTAAGATCGTCAGTCGTTGCGATGGATTTTTTGTGCATACAAGTGGCACGAGCGGTACGAATGAAACAATACCGAAAAAATTCGCTCCTATTATCACAAAACTACCAAAAGCCTTCGCTGATAAAGATTCAGATCTTAAAAATGATCCGCTTGGAGCGAAAAGTTACACTTGGCATAAAGGTATCAGCCTAAACGCCGACTTTACACTAAGTCAGAATATTGCTCTAAGTAGTTTTGAATCTCGTCAAAACTGGACGGCTGATAACGCAAATACGACAAACGTAGTCCTGAATGATAATACTCGAAGGATGTTCGATTCGGACACTATTCGATTCAGCAAAACAGGAACATCGAGTGCTGTCGGTGAAATCACAAGAGGGTCTTTGGCATCTTCTGATTTCTCTGATGTCATCGATTCATCAGGTACATTGTTGAATAACAAGCAACTTGTGTTTTGGGTCTATATGCCAGATCCGACTAAAGTTTTGAACGTGTCTTTATTGCTCAAAACTAGCGGTGGTGATCATGTGTACAGAGTGAGTGATGAGCTCTCAACGGGTTGGAACAGACTTGTATTCACTCAACGTACGACAGGTACAGCCACATCAACTACTGTAAACTCAGTTAACTTACAGTTAAACTTTCAAAGTTCTTCTGATGTTTTGAGAGGGGTCGGGTTTGTTAATCCTTACCTAGAAGATGTTAATTCATCTTTAGAGATTTCTAACAACGATATTTGGTATTCTGAATTCACTAAACTTCTGATGCGATTCACTTCAAATTCAGGCATGGCACCAATAAGCGATGGTTTCGGCATTCATTTCCTTAAAGACCGCGCTTATGCTTTTGACATCTCTATCGTTTCCGGATCTAATCTTGATCCTGAGTTTGGTATGCCTCACGTTATGGGTCGAGAGAATTATATTTCTAAAGATAACGTAAATAATGATAGGGGTACCTTTAAAGGGTCTAACTATTATTCGGTGGGTGCTGATGTCATCGCTGAGACCAAAAAACAAGCCGTTTTATATTTCTTAGAGCAAGTGATCGAAGATCCTACAGGTCATTTCCGTAAAGGTGAGTATCTGTTGAAAGTGGAAACAAAATTCTGCGAAGGTCAAAGTGTTGAAGTTACTAATTCAAACTTCTCCGCTGACAATTCGTTTGATGTTTTCAAAATCAGAGGTCGGTTGTTAGGAAAATTATGAAAAAGACAGCCATAATTCAAGCGGAAAAAATCGCGGAAACTTTGAAAAATGAAGCTCAAAGTTTAGGGCTGCCGATTTCTGATTCTACGGATCTATACAAGTTAGCGATTGGTGCCATCAGGAAAAAATTTGATTTGTCCAACCTTAAAGGTGGTATGACAATCGATGACCTTGTTCTAGGTGTGATTCAACAACTTATTGTTAAATCACCGGGCAAGCCTTTAGAAAATTATCATCGAAAATATCTTGCTGAGACTCTGATTCCTAATATTGTTCTTCAGATGAAATCTAAGGGTTTTTCATTAGATAAAATTCAACAAGATAAAAATATCCTAAAAATTTTAGATCATTTTGATTTTGATTCAAAATTCATCGAGATGTGTTTCACAGGTGAGAAAAAACCTTTCAAAACTATGAAAAAAGACATCGATTTGGACAAGATGCTTAGTGATAAACCTCGTCCAAATATCTTTAATAAATTTAAAGGTAAAGATGAACCTGAATTTATTAGTTTCTGGACAACTTCTGTTGTAAATAAAGCAAAGAATTTTATCAAAGAAAACAAAGATAAGTTTATCGACCATGCAAAGTCATTCGGAAACTTTGATAAAGGTGATGAGCAAAGTTCTACCGTAAGTGATTCTCATCATATTCAAGATGTTGTTGATGATGTTACCGTTGATGATAAGTTTTTGAAAAATCAAATTTTAGAAAAACTAGAAAATGAAGATCCTCGTTATGTTAAAGTATTTGACATAATTAAAGAGTCCGATTCATCATCGGAAATCATGGAAAATTTAAAAACAAATTTAAAACTTGAAAGTTACGCTGCCAAAAAGTTTTTGGAAAAATATACCGCTGAACTTAGAAGAATCGTTTTGAATCTTGAATTAGATTCTGATGATTTGAGAAGAGTTTTCAGGGCAAAGATTGCAAGGTCTATTGTTAGGAGAATTATGAATGTTAGCTTGCTGTGAGCTAATTTCAAGCCCTCTTCGATTGAGTATTGCTAACATTCAAAGTTTCATCATCAAAGTTCATGATTCTTACCACGAATTTTATCAAATTCTGGAAAATATAAAACATCATCAGAAGCGGCTCAAGAAAGCTACAGCATCTAAAGTGAAAGTTCAGAGCGATCTTGATTCTGAAATTCAGGATTTAAAAAATAAGTTAGGTGAAATTCAATCGCAGCATCAGGATCCCTATATGGAAAAAGTTCGGGTTCATTACCCCGAACTTCATCAAACTCTTCTTACTGTGCAAGATCGAATCCGTAAGGATCCTCGACTTAAAGCCCTCTTTCCCACAGAACTTTTGTAAAATTTGATTTTTCAAGCAATCGATTTCTGTAAGCCTCGTTTAGAGCATCTGTTATTTTCCCTAACACATCTACATCACCACGCTTCACATCTCTTACAAGGTATCTTGTGATTCTTCTGTCCGAAGTTTTGATGTTTGATGCTGATTCATCTACCCAAGCTCTGTCTAATTCAGCAACGTACAAAGATAGGCATTTTTCATCCGCTTTGAGTCGAGATGGTGCTTCCCAGCCTAAATCAAAAACTAGATGGTGCACGGGTGAAAAGTATGAATCGTCTTGATCCGAAAGGCGGCTGATTAGTTCTTCCGATGTGATATCTCTGATAACATCAGCCACAGCAATACTGTTTAAGTATTTATTGAAGCTGTTGTCCACAAGAGCAGGCATCGCTTCTTTCAACTCAGGAATTAAAAGCTGTTTTTCTTCAACACGTGCATCTGATTTTGTCAGAGATTGGTCTACCAGTAGCTTTAATGCCTCAGGATTCGCATTTAGCAGATTAGACTCAGCTAGAGTATCAATCGTGTTTGCGATCAATTTTCTGCCTAATTTGCCCTTGATTTTTGATTCTAAAGCCCGATCTACGATTTCCTCTGTGGTCGCAAACGGGTTTTGAGTCTCTTCATTTAAAACGGTCAGGTGTGAAAGCAAAAGGGCATCGATCACCTCATCTGAACTCACCGAACCATCTTTATATTTTGAAAGAAGCGAATCCCATTTTGTTCTACTGATACAGTCAGCTAAGATTTCACGCACATCTTTTTCAGAGTCAGGGGAGAACCAGAATTCGTAAAGGTTATCCCCAATCAGATTTTTATCTACCGAAATTTTATTTACGGATTCTTGTGCTATTTTTTGTACAGCCCTGATTTCATTACCATCGTAAAGATTGTCCACATTAGCTTCTTGTAAGTTGTTGTCGCTTCCGTTATTCATGACTTATGATTCCTCCGCCGAATTACTATGACAGACTTAAACAGGTTCGACAAGCTGATAACTTGCAGCTAAAGCCGTGCATTTACATTAAAGATGAAGTGAAGCTGCGAAATTATCAAGCGATCGGTGTTTATCATCTTCTCTCCTTACCTCGTATGGTGATCGGAGATGGAACTGGTCTTGGAAAAACTTTACAGATATTGAGTGGTTACGCTTACCTTAAAGAAAAAGACCCAAATTTAAAGCTGCTTGTTGTGGCGTCAAAATCCGCACTCTACCAGTGGGCAAGCGAATGCGATAAATTCTTGCAAAATATAAATACAGGTGTGATCGCATCAGGGGAAATCCAGATTTCTGCGGACTCCGATGAATGGAGCAAAATAAAAACAGGTGGGGTTGAAAAACGAGACAAGGGTGGGAAGCCCATCAAGGTTCTTGTAGACCTTTCTTTGACAGCCCTCAGTAAAGACTTCTCTGCATCAGCGAACGTGCCTTTCTTCAAGAAAGGTAAAGATAGCGATGGTAATCTCAGATGCGTCGCTTTAACTGGTAAAGCAAGTCGTCTGTTTCAGCTTAACCGTTTGGTTGAAAAAAACTGCGATATGTTTGTTGTAAATTACAACACCCTGATTGAAGAGTTTGATGATTTAAGTGCTGCTCTTGGTAATTTTATGGTTGTGTTCGATGAAGCGAGCTATTTTAAGAGCACAAACACGCTCACTTTTAGAGCGGTCGCTGAAACGAGTAAGAGGGCTTCGCGGTCATACGGACTGTCGGCAACAATCATCAAAAATCGTCTCGAAGAAGCCTACGCAATTTATAAGGCAATCATCCCCCAACTTTTCGGTAATGCTACAAAATTCAAGGATGACTACTGCAAAGTCGTTTTGCTCCCTATGGTCATAGGTGGTGTACGTAGAAAAATCCCCAAAGTTGTAGGGTACAAGAATCTTGTGCAATTCAGGCAAGTAATTGACCCTTATTTTTTGGGTAGAAAAAAAGAAGATGTTGCAAAAGAATTACCTGTTCTGATTTCTAAAGAAGTCCTTCTGGACATGACTGAAAGTCAAGTAAAAGCCTACAAAGATGCTTTAGAGGGGCTACTTGTACTAGATACAGGTGAAGAGAAGAAAGTCGAGAAAGTCGCTGCTTTGATTTATTGTCAGCAAATATCTAATTCACCCAATCTTGTTGGCATATCAGGTGATAGTTCGAAAGAAGAAGAGATATTTCGACTTTTGGAAGAAGACTTAATAGATGAAAAAGTTATTGTTTTCACGAACTTCAAAAAAATGATTGACCGTTTTGAAGAGTTGTTCGCTAAGAAAAAATTGAAGATGACTCGTATCACAGGGGATGAAAGCGCGGAACAAAGAAATAAAAACAAAGAGATTTTTCAAGATGAAAATAGCGGTGTAAATGTTATTTTCATCAACCGCGCTGGTTCTGAGTCGATAAATCTACAGATCGCTTCAACTTTCATTTTTTACGACAATCCGTGGTCTTACGGTGATTACTTGCAGCTCGTCGGTCGAGCCCAACGTATCGGCTCTAGGCATACATCCATTCTTGTTTTACACTTGATCAATCGAAAAACGATCGATGAATATGTTTTGAAGACTTTGAAAAAGAAGCAAGGGCTAGTCGCTTCAGTATTTGGGGAAACTCAAACAGGTGAACTAGCTTTTGAAGGCGATGTTACGGACAGCTTGTTTACTGAGATGGTTCAAGCTGCGAGGCAAAAACTATGAAACGTGGTTTCGTTTGGACACCCAAAGATGAAGAGAGAGCGATTGCGGAAAAGCGCAAGAGCAATCCGGATTTCGTTCCTGATGAGAAAAGTCTTATATCACCTCAGTCTTTGTGCCCACATTGCGGTAAACACAGGTATGAGCATTTTGACTACGTTTCCGGTAATCCTTACGAAGGGAAATACCAACCTTGCCAAGAAGAGCGTGAATACTATCTGAGAAAGTATTTCACGATTGAAATGAACTCCTGTATTTTTCAGAGACCTGATGAAACTGAACTTTCTAAACTATTTTCAGTTTATGAATTTGGTCATTTGAAAAAAGGGAAAATAAAGAATGCTTTTATTGTGGCAGAATACGCGTTGTTTCTGTCGCATTTACAGGCGTTTACTGAGTTTTTGGTTTTTAAGAACAAAGTCCGAAAATTTAACATACAATTTATTGATGTTCTCATGTTGAGGTCTAAAAAATTCGATGAAAAAAGCGGTCGTTCTGATTTTGGAATGTTCGATGATAAGCATCTTCTTGTTTTTGACTTGTCTAAAAAAGGCTATTCGAACATAGCCGATGAATCCCACGTCGAAGAATTGATTTTACATAGAAAATCTAAATCGCTGCCCATTTGGTTTTGGAATCCAACTCGATGGGTTACAAATCCAAACGTCGGGGACAAAAATATAAAAGAAATAGGTAGTGATAATTTTGTAACTATCACGATTGGCGATGTATCTTGTATTGTTCCTGCGGAAGACAAACAAGATGAACCTAATCTAGATAAGCAGAAACCTGCTCGAAATGCGAAACAGGTGGGTGGTAAGCAGTTGAGAAGTGGAGCGCGAACATGAGCATCAGTGATTCATCGCGTAAATACTTGCGCTGCCTCATCAAAAAAGATGACCGTGAAGATCTTGGTGAAAATCATGTAAAACTTCTGGAATACCCAACTCCCAAATTAGAAGTATTGAATCCAGATTACGGTCAGATTTTAAAATTTGTAATTGACTATGTTCAAGAGAATAACGATTTACCGACGTTCTCAATTCTAAATTTAGCTTTCGAAACTCGCGGGAGCACTTCGATTGAATTGATGGATGAATTAAATCTCATCCATGAATATTCTGCTCAGATTGGCGCTGGTTTTCGATATTTACATGATGTTGTTCAAAAAGAATGTCATCAAAGAATATTCAATAAAACTATTCAAGAAGCTGTTGAGATTGCAAACGACAAATACGTTGCACCTAAAGGTCAAAAAACCCGTAAAGGTGTCAAAGATGCAGTCGAGTTTTTGCTTCATAGTACAGATCAGTTTTTTCAAACAGAGAGTGATGAGATAACTCACGTTGAGATGACTGAAGGCGTCGAATCGGCTATTAAACGCTACGAGTTAGCGAATAAAAATAAAATGGCTCAGTGGGGGATTGTTTCAGGTCTATCCCCCCTCGACAATGCTCTTAAAGGCATACACCGAAAACAATTAGTGGTTATCGCTGGTGCCGTAGGTGAATGTAAAACAACCCTTGCTATGAATTGGGTTTATCACGCTGTAACATCTGGTTATTCTTGTATGTTTGTTTCTCTGGAAATGAGTAAAGAAAACGTACAGGATATTTTTTATTGCCTACATGCGAACAATCCTGAGCTTCAGGCGAATTGTGAAAAGAAGGTTGATGTTGTCTATGATCAAATTAAATCGGCTATGCTTTGGGGTCAAAGAGAGGCTCTTTACAAGTTTGCTCTCCGCGATTGGTCCTCTCGCGGCTTAGAATCGGGACGTGATCCGGATAATTTGTACGGAAAACTTCATATCTGGGAACCGAATCAGGACTGTACACCCAATTTATTGGCATCCAAAGCTATGGCTATTCATAGAAAAGATCCCATCGATTTGATGGTTATCGACTACCCAGGCTTGATGTTCGCTGATGACTGGAAACCTGGTATGAGTGAAAGTCATAACTTGAACTCAATCATGAAAAAACTAAAAAGAGTGGCTCAAACCTTCGATGACAATAGAGGGATAGCGATCATAAGCCCTTTTCAGATCAACCGCGAAGGTAAAAAAGAAGCCGTTAAAAAATCGGAATCGGACTCTGCTCGGATTGATGTTGCTCAAACCGATAGACCTATTTATTCAACGTATCACCTTTCTTATGCCAATGAAGCTGAACGCTCGGCTGATGCTGTTTTGTATACCTATTTGAATCATGATTTAAGGCAGAATAACCAGATTCACATAGGTTGTATCAAAAACCGTCATGGTGAGATTTTTTCACCTTTCATTAGTGATACAAAACTCGCTTGTCGTCAGATTATGTATCGTGATCAAGGAGATGAGATACCTCTGTCATCCGGAGTGCAAGAGATATCTCTTTGAAGTTTTTAAATATTCTTTAGAATAGGGATAACATCCTTGAAAAATAGAGTTAAGAACATCAAAAATCACGTTCACATGACTGATGTTTTATCTTTATTGAATTTATTACCATCGAGCGCGGATGGTGATTTTCAAATGAGGTGCC
>Ga0194129_10003513_pt1 | contig 21730 bp, 18 predicted proteins | sample TA2KigCa35mmetaG_FD_150862 | JGI IMG/M metagenome (GOLD analysis project Ga0194129, IMG submission 150862) | Freshwater microbial communities from Lake Tanganyika, Tanzania - TA2015038 Kigoma Deep Cast 35m | ecosystem: Environmental > Aquatic > Freshwater > Lake | place: Tanzania: Lake...
TGTGAGAAGAACTCGCCAAAAGTTTACGAGGATTGAGAATATGTCGAAGCCTAAAACTTGAACCATTTTCTCACTTGCCCACCGAGACTCAAGGCTCCCCCCACCGAGAAAGGGAGAAACGATATTTTTGGGATAGCTCTTGGAGAATAAGTGCGGGGTGATAAGCTCATACGCCTTTGACTTACCGCCAGGGTATCTTAAGGGAGTCTTCACGGAGGTTCCTTAACGCTTTAGACTTTTTATAGTGGTTTATACCACACCCATCTATTAGAGGTACACAGAGTATGCCCCTAGTCCATCAGCACATCGTTGTTCGTTCCCATGTCATGAATCCTCCCACGAGCGAGGAACAGACGAAGAATTGGCTCAAAGAGCTTATTTCCAAGATTGACATGAAGATTCTTAATGGACCGCACGCGACATATTTGGACAAAGAGGGAAATAGAGGCGTAACAGGGGTTTGTATTATTGAGACTTCGCATATCGCTATCCATGTATGGGATGAGGAGTCACCTGGACTGATTCAGCTTGATGTCTACTCGTGTAAGGACTTTGATAAAGAAGTGGTGTTTGACCACTTCAAGTGTTTCGAGCCTGTATCCACCGAGTGGTTCATGCTCGACAGAACCGACAAGCTGTCTATCACGGATGATATACAGGTGAAGAAATAAGAAATGGCGGACGGAGATTGTGTGATAGGGGGCGAGGTCACGCTAATAGAGCGTAGGGGAGATAAATGGGTGCTTGATGGGGCTGTTTTCGTGACAGACTTATCTAAGTGCAAGATACTCCCCTCTGCGAAAGAGCGTAGGCTCGTTCTAAGCACAATAGACGAAAGCCCAAAAGCACCGATTAAGAAGAAGAAGAACCCTGAGCCACAGGTGATTTTGATCCCACCTAAGGTGAAGGAGCAGTACATAAGTGTGCCTCCTCCGCCGCCTTCACCGCCTCCTCAGATAGCGGAGGTCTTAGAGGTAGTGGAGGAGACGCTTATTGAGAAGATTTCTGATAAGCTAGGCGATAATGCGCTTGGTGTTGTGATGCTCGTTGGGTTCGCGCTCTTCAAGAAATTGATGGAAGGGCAACAGGGTCGTGCTCAAGAAGAGATGAACCAAAAGTGTAGTGGGCGGCATAGTGAATCTGCGTCTCAGACGAAGGAGTTAGAGACGCAGATTGACGCTTTGAAGAAGCAGCTTGAGGAGATGTCCTCAAATATTGAGTGGAGTAAATCGAACTACGCTTCAAGGGGCGACTTAAAGAAGCTCACGGAGCGGCTCTCTTTATTAGAGGACGCGAAAAAAGAGAACGAGGGCTAGAGGATATCGGCGGCGAGGTCTGAGAGACTAGACCGCTCGGACTTGTGCAGGCTCATATTGCCGAATATAGTCTGACCTCTCATACGCTCCACCACATAGACTAGCCCATTCGATTTATCATCGAGGTAGGGATTGTCTATCTGATATGGGTCCCCGAGAAGAACGACTTTTGTCCCTTCAGCAGCTCTCGTGATGATGCTCTTGATTTCGTGCTTGGTCAGGTTCTGAGCCTCGTCGATGATCATGAAGGAGTTCTTCAAAGACCTACCTCTAATCGAGTTGATCGGCTGAACCTCGATTCTGTTCTTTTCGAGGAAGTTATCGTTCATCTCCCAAAAAGGCTCTATTTGGTCAAGATTATCAAAGAAGCTCTGCATCCACGGCTCCATTTTCTCCGCCAAGGTACCAGGCAGGAACCCGATCCCATTTCCCATGTCCACAACGGGCTTCGAGAGAAGGATTTTTTGGTACATATGGCGTTGGTGTATGGCGGCAGCGAGGGCTAAAAAAGTCTTACCTGTGCCTGCTTTGCCGAGTAGGGCTACGAGTTTCACACTTGGGTTGAGGAGCAAGTCGAGGGCTGCGGTCTGTTCTAGGTTTCTAGGCTTTATCTTTTCTGTGGACACCTTCTTTTTATCTACAGCGTGTAGAGAGCCTGTGCCGTTCCTGTAGAGATATTGCTTATCCTCACGCTCGAAGAACAGATAGTGGTTAGGCGGATAGTTGAGGGAAATCTCATTCGTGACTGAACCCTCCCAATACGCTTTGACGAGTTGGCTCTCTGTCTCGAAAGAAGGGTCGAATCGAGTAATAGACTCCGTGAGTTGATTCTTATGTGGGGCTACACAGATATAGTCTTCAGCGGGGATGTCGATGCTTGAACACAAGATGCGAAGGTTCGTGTCTTTTGTGATGACCCTGAGCGAGTACTCCGTTTTATATTTCTCAGCTGTCTTAAGTATGAGTATGTCGATGTAGCGTATTTCGCTCGCCTTATCGAGAGCACTCATATTGATCTCCCCCTCATGGGAGACAACTAAGACCCTACCCTTCTCTATCTCACTGAGAATGAGATGAGATGATTTACGAGCGAGATGGGAAATATGGGATTTCTTGTCTTTGAGGACATCGAGTTCCATGATGACATAGATAGGTATGAGGACAAGGGACTTGTCTGCGAAAGCGACGATGGAGTCGGGATCGTAGATAAGAACCGATGTGTCGATGAGTACTGCGTCTGCCATACTGACCTCCTGTCATACAATAGGCTTACATCAGGAGGGATAAGCTCTTTATCGGGTGCATAATTTGTTTATCTTTGTGCGGTCAGTAAAACCCGAAGGAGGAATATCATGAGTGAATGGCAGGCGAGCTTAAGAAATATAGCACATATGAACCCGCGTTTTAGCGAGCAGATTTCAGAGATTCTTGGAGAGGACTCATGGGGTGGAGAAGACTCATGGGGTGGAGAGGACTACGAGGAGGACAGCTTTTCGAGTGAGATGATGGCTGCGAGATCAGGTCCTGTAAAAGGGAGACTTAAGAATCCTCGGGGCGGTTGTACACCTCACCAAAGGGGTCGTCCGCGTGGTGGAGATGGTGACTGCTATCAGGTACACAATCAGTATGGTAGTGCGAATTCGGGGACAAACCGCTCTCAAGCGAGAAAAGACTACATGAAGGAATATCGCAAGAAGCATTATGATAAGGAGACAGGAGCTAAAAATGGACTTGGCACTCGCAAAGTAGTGCCTCGTCCTTATGGATTAGCTCATGTGAGGGAGGCATCTGAGCAGGAATACCGCTATCTCTTGAATGAGAATGCTCGTTTGGTTCGTCTTGCTAACGAGATGTTTCAAAAAAAAACTCTAGGGTAGCTTACGATTATTTCTCAGATTTTCTAGCGGAAGAGTTTTTCGGGGGGGGTGAAGGCAGCGGCAATTTTACTGGGTGGAAGGGTCCGAGAAATCTACAAAATCCGCGTGGTGGAGACGGGATGCACTATAAAAAAGATGGTAATCGGACACCTCTTGCTATAGTTGAGGAATGGTTGGAAAAAAAGCAAGGTCAAGGAGACAAGATTATCTATGGGAATAGATATAGAACATGGAAAAATTATGGCGAAGCTAAGGCAAAAACAAATAAGAAAGAATATGATAGATGGTATTATGAAAATGTTAGGAAAAATAAAATTAAACCAATAGATAGGGATAAAGGTAATCAGCCAGGAAATAGCCCTGCGGGCAAGGATAAATTTAGGGGCTATCTAAAAGATGTGCAGGGCTAAAAGAGGTAAGAGAAAAGACTAAGAACAGGATTGGTGTGCTGTGCTAGCTCATTTATCAAGAGGGGGGAGGGGAATACCTCTTGATAAATGGAGCCCAAGATGACTGATTTTCAACGAACGCAGAGTAGGATGAGGAAACAGGCGGGTGAAGTAAGATTTATTAAGGATCACGGGGATGATTCATCGGCGTGGGCGTGGGGACAACATCCTCCTAGTCAACGGGTGATGGATCAGAACCATGTCTTTAACAAGAAGTGTAGTAAGGATTTAGCGAAGGTCTTGAGGTCAACGCTCATCGCTTTAGGGAACGCGATGAATGCGTATACAATTTTCGCGAAGATCAAGAGTAGGGATATCTCGCCTGATGGGAACTTGGGTGGTCGGGGTTACATCATGGAGATAAAGGCGATGAGGCGGCAGTACATGAACATCGTCGAGGCGCTTTCAGCTCTATCTGACACGATATATGACGAGATAACGGCAGACCATTGGGCGGTGAGTCAGACACAGCTTGTGAAGGACGCACTCGATGAGATTGAGGAAATAAAAGACGACCCTGAGTCGTGGGCTATGTTCCAAGAGTCTAACTTGCAGGTGCCTGAGGATGAAGAACCGAAGAAGAAGAAGGACGAGGAGGCTGTAATAGAGAGAGACTTCTCAGATAACCGTATGCAGAGGACAGCGGGTATGCAGAGGACAGCGGGTATGGGGAGGAGGGTGGCTAGTCTATCTATAGGCAGTAGGGGGGGATTAACACCTGACAGGCTTGTAGGACTCTACATGACCAAGAGGAGGGGCTAAGATGAGCAATAGTAGGCTACCGAATGGGGGGTATTCACTCACGAACGGCTCCAACTATATGTTGGATGGCTTTCAGTTTGATACGGAGTACAACAGCGGACCCTTCGACAAGGCGAGGCTTCCTGAATCGAAGGGGATTACGGCGTTACCGAGTGGGATGATCCCTGTGGGGAACCCTATATTTTCGGGTATCCCCGATGGGGTCGAGGCGGATTATGACATGGATTTATCTGATTTTACGAAGTCGGCGACGCAGGATATTTCTGTAGTAGACCACTCTTGGCTCGCTTCGCAGCCGAAGCCCAACTTAGAGGGTATGCGAACACATGAGGATATCTTAGAGCAGTTTGCGGAGGGTCGATTTGAGAATCCCGATGTGAATCAGCTGAAGGCGTTAGAGGGTGCGTGGGGTCAGAGTACGACGGGTCTTGATATTATTCCCAACTCACAGAGGAAGCACGATAAGTATAAGAACTCTTATGGGGACAATCAGACCAAGCTGCCTGGTGATGATTATCGGGAGGTGCAAGAGAAGGCGATGAGGAAGCTCGCCTACGGCAAGGAAGCCATAGACGAGATTATTTCTGAGGTGGAGGGTTTACTATCAGAGGCGGAGGAGAAAGCGCAGAAGGTGGCGAGTGCCTTAAAGCGCGAGTATGGGTTGAATGGTCGTGTTTATATTAGGGAGCGAGACTTCCCTGGTCTGTTCAATGGTCGTTGGGATGAGGTGATTAATAAGAGGTGTGCCTCTTCGTTGTACATCATCTCGAACAAAGAGGACTGCGCTTTTGATAGGTTCTTGGGCAGGGAGGTGATTGCATCGGAGATTGAGATAGATTGGAAGCGTACCGCATCTATCTTGATGCCGAAGCTGAGGTCTTTCGGTGTTCGTAAGGGGAGCGGCTCACATAAGGAGATTGTGAAGAAGGCATTTATTGATCTCATGGAGGGGGATATTGAGAATATAGAGCGTCCTTCGACATGGTGGCAGGTACAGGCAGACCCATCGGCAGGGGTGAGCTTATCGGACGCGATGTCTGCGCTTGAGAACGCAGAAATAGAAGAGACACGGATAGCTTCTCAAGAGGAGGTCGGGGAGGCGAAGTTGACGAAGAAGCTAGCGAGGATAGCGGAGCAGCTTGTAGCCGAGGGTTTTGTGGAGGAGGAGCAAGTGGAGGCGGTTTGTGGGTGTGGTAAGACTGCGAGGGAGAAGATCGCGAGATTATATGCAATAGCATCTCAGCCCACCGAGGTGGGTTCTTATGAGGGTATGGGTAGGGAGGTTCACGCCCATGAGGGTTTCAAGTCTAGATTAGACCCTAATGCGTATGTGCCTGTGAAGGGAGAGCGCGAGGCTCAGAAACATATAGCGTCAATACAGACCAAAGTAGCCTCTCTGATACAGCACGGGCTTATTTCTATAGATGAGGTTGAGCGAGTTACGAAGAAGGGCAAGACGGCTTCAGAGAAGCTGTCGAGGGTATACGCTTATTTAGCGGAGCCTGCGAAAGTAGCGAGCTACACAGGGCAGTATGAAAACACTAAGGTGATGGGGGTTTCGCCCAAGTGGTCGGATGGGGATATAGAGGCGCTTCAGAGACACGCTTCAAATACGGAGAAGAAGAACTTAGAGGTGAGGAACGAGCGTGCTCTCACAAGAATTGCGAAGATGATTAATCTTGGTCTTATTTCACACACAGAGGTGGAGACAGCCATCAAGGGGCGGAAGACCCCTGAGCAGAAGCTCGCTTCGGTATTTGAGTACCTCGCGAAACCGAAGCAGGTGGGTTCTTATCAGGACTATGCTGTGACGGAACACCGCATGACTCCTGTCAGAAATAAACCTCTTGCGGTAGTGCCTGACAAGGTGAAGAGGGCATCTGAGCAGGTTTGGGTATCGGCGAGAAATAAGGTGCAGAGATTGGTGGATTCGGGGCTTTTGTCGAAGCAAGCGTATGAGGATTTGTCAGAGATAAAAGACCCTGATCTTTTTGTGAAGAGGGCGTTTAGTATAGCTGCGACTCCTACGGAGGCGGGGGAGTATCAGGGTGCGGAGACGCAGCACATATTAGGTCAGAAGAAGTCTTCGGAGCGACTAGCTTCAGAGAACAAGGTCGCGACATGGCTTAAGCAAAAGATGTCAGAGGGGTCGGCGGGTAAGGAGCTAGATGTCCTCTTGAGGGGGCGTTTCTCAGAGGCTGTTTTATCTGAGCATAAGGCGAGGATCGCAAGTCTGAGGTCAGAGCATGAGGGGGTATCGGGTCATGCTTATGTAGACGCATCTGCATACATGACAGAGGGGGTAGAGGGTTGCGAGAAGGGCGCTCTTATCCATAGGGCGAATCAGATACCCGTTGTCTTAGGGATGAAGAAGTGTGGGTCTTGTGTGTTTAATGTGGACGGCACTTGTCAGAAATACAACAAGGGGGTAGTGGCTTCGCTAGAGGGAGTAGTCGAGGACTTGAGGGGTTATCAGAAAGAGATGATCCGTCTAGCGAATTCCTCTGACTCTGAGCGGACGGCTTCGTTGTTTGTGAATAACTATGACGCGGACGAGTTTGGTTTGGTGCAAGAGGGCGGGGTAGACATAGATGATGCGCCTTCGTCTGAGGAGTTGGGGGATGTCTTCTTTGGAGGATTTGAGGTATAGTTCTTCTATCTCAACCCCCTCGATAAGCCTATCTATCGAGGGGGTTGAGAATGTCATTACCTCAGTATCAGCGTAGAGTAGCGGCTCCTGCGCCGTTTACGATGCTTGCGCCACAGAGTGAGCGAGCCTCTGACCCTTCGAGGGGAGAGAATGGGAACCCTGTCTTTACGAGACTAGGGGTGACTGCACAGAGTATATCTCTTCAAAATGGGAAGGGTTTATTGGGTTCAGTAGGGGCGAACACCCCTTTGATTGCGATCAAGATGAACTCATTAGGTTTCGCGAATGTAGAGGAGGGTTCGCCTGCCTCGTACCCTCTCGACGAGATATCTGTTTCCTCAGCGGAGACGCATCGTTTAGAGGGGAGGGCGGGTCTTCAGGCGGGGGTTGATTTTGGATTTGGGATGGGGAATGTAGTCTCGGGGGATTTAGAGGATATGGCTGTGGAGTTAGCAGCAGCGATTAATGCGTTGAGGGTGGGTGTTTATGCGGAGGTCGATGTGGCGGACGCGGAGAGAGTGCTTCTCTCGCCTTTGAATGCAGATGGCTCTATTGCGGTATCTGTATCTTGTTATTCATACAGGCTATTAGCTTCGACTCCGCCTTTTATCTTAGAGGACATAGCGGGGGGTACGCTATTCAGCTCTGCGACGGATGATAGGAGTGTGGGTACTGTAGTGGTGTCCTCGAAGAACATCGGTTCTGTGACCTTAGTGTAATCTGTGACCTTAGTGTAATCTGTGACCTTAGTGTAAGGAGTGATAAAATGAGTCTTCCAATCCCTCAAGGAGTTTCGCGAGTGCAGGTGGTGGACGACATGGGGAAGGTCTTATGGAGGAAGCCATCGGACATAAAGGGTACGGACACGATAAGATATAATCCGCAGACGGGAGAGCCACTCGTCATGTACGGCACACCTGGAAAGCCGTCCGTACAAGGGGTAGTACCACCATCTCAGCCGTTGCCGAGTGCGACGATTTCTGCGATAAAGACGAGAAGGAAGGATGTTATTGAGACGGACGCGATAGTAGATGTAGCGCGTAGGACACCTGATTCATCAGATTTATTATCGAGGGTGATAGAGGGTTTGGCGGAGGAGACGGCATCGCTTGCTTTTGAGAGGTCTGAGGCGGAGAGGAGGGGGGAGTCAACGGCACAGATCAGCATCAAGCGAGTGCAGGCATTGAAGGCGGTGGGTGACACATGGCTTAAGAAGAAAGAAATAACCTCCTCGAAGGGGGTGGATTTGGAGTCATCTGCCTTTAAGATTGTGTTTTCGCATATAGCTGAGACTTTCCGTAGGGCTTGTGACGAGTCGGGGATTCGCCCTGAGATGGCGGAGAGTATCTTTGCGGAGTTTGGCAAGATGGTCGATGACCCTGATTGGTTGAAGGAAGCAATCGGCAAGATCGACAAAGGAAATAGCTGATGAGTTTTTCGTCCCTAGCAATTTCGGCATCCGCAAAAGCAGGGAAGCAGTCAGAGAAGAATGTAGACATCATCGAGTTCGTTGAAGCCCCTTGGGGGCTAAAGATGACGCTTTTCCCTGTCCAAAAGGTGATTCTCAAAGCACACTATGGTCTAGAGCTAGACGACAAGGAGACTTTTCAGATTTCTGATTGGCGTAGGCAGAATGTGCAGACGCATACGGAGAAATCTTATCTCAAGATGCTCTTCGATGAGGGTCGTTGTAATATTTCAGAGGTCGTGCCTAACAAACAAAGACGAGAGATGATTTTGTCGATTGGTCGCCGTAGCGGCAAGACCACTATTTCTGCCTGTATTGCTGCCTATGAGACTTATAAGCTGATCAAACTAGGTGACCCTCAGAAATATTATGGGCTACCTGCCTCGAACAACATACAGATTATTTCAGTAGCGACGGATAAGGATCAGGCAGGTCTGCTCTATCAAGAGGTGTCGGGGCATTATCGCAACTGTGCTTTTTTCGGACCTTACACAGCGAACAACACTCTGAGCTACGCAAGATTTCAGTCGCCATCGGATGTGGAGAAATACGGGAGATATATAGACGATCCTACGGCGAAGGCGACTTTGAAAGTGACCTTTAGGTCATGTGTAGCGAAGGGTCTTCGTGGTGCGGGTAACATCTGCGTGATCTTGGACGAGGTGGCGCACTTTACAGATTCGGGTCAGTCGGGGGCGGATGAGGTGTATAACGCAGTAGTTCCTTCAACTTCTGCTTATTCACCGAAAGACCCTGTGAATCCCACGAAGCCGATAGGTGAGGTGGAGGGTCGGGTGATTTTGATTTCCTCTCCGTTGGGTAGGCAGGGTTTGTTCTATAATCTATTTCAGATAGGGATGCGGGGTGGTCAGGCTTCGCAGAATATGCTTTGTGTGCAAGCCCCGACATGGGAGGTGAACCCTACGGTGCCTGCACAAGAGTTTGAGAAGCACTATTTGAAGAACTCAGCCGTGTTCTTCACGGAGTATGGTGGTGAGTTTACAGATAGAACGAGAGGTTGGATTGAGAAGTCTGAGGACTTATTTGCGTGTATAGACCCTAAGCTATTTGCGAAGACGCGAGGTTTGCCGAGATTACCCCACTTCATGGGGGTGGACTTAGCGTTGGTCGGTGACGGGACAGCGATAGCGATAGGTCACATAGAGGGGGACAAGATTATTGTGGACTTGGTGGATCAAATAAAGGCGGGGGAGGGCACTTATGTGGATAAAGAGAGGTTAGACTTCGATGATGTGGCGGATTGGATACTCGCGCTTTCGAAGAAGTTCTATATCGCAGAGGGCATATTCGACCAATGGGCAGGTATCCCATTAGAGCAAGCTCTTGCGAAGAGGGGTTTAGGGCAGATGAAGGCGACACAGATGACCAAGAATCTGTCTTCGCAGATTTATCAGAACTTCAAAGACATGATGTGGGACGACCGATTGAGGCTCTATGATAATAAGGACGCAGACCAAGAGGGGCACGCGCCTTATCTTGCAGAGTTATTGGAGCTTCAGGCGGAAGTGCAGAGTAAGCATATCATCATAGTGGAGGCACCACAGGTACAGGGTAAGCATGACGATATGTCGGACGCTTTGACGCGCATGGTGTGGATAGCCTCTCAGCAGATGAGCAAACCGCGATATATTTCGGGGGCTGCACACTCGTCCTCGGGGGTATATCAGAGTTATACGGGGAAGGGGTTTGCTGCGGACCCTAGAATAAGGAGGAGCAGTATCCCTTCTAGGACAGCCCCCCCCACGACAACAAGAGGATATAACCTAAGAAATACGATCTTGAAGGGGGGTCGATAGGTTATCTATTTCTAGAGGTCGGCAACAGAAACACGAGGGAGGTGTGGGATGTTGCCGAGAGAGAGAGAGACTGCGGATCATCGGGTAATTAGTCGTATTTTGCAGTTAAGTCATGGTCAGTCGAACCCGAAGCCTGAGTTGATAAATCTTATTTCGAGACTATTTACGAGGGTGGGGGGGAGTTGGGTAGAGTTCTTCAAAGGCGACCCATATCATGCAAAGCTCCTAAAGCGGTGCGCGAGTGCCGTCATCAAGAAGGACAAAGAAGCTCATGAGCGTAGAAGAAGACGACATCAGGGAAGTTGGTAAGATACCTCCACGAGAGAAGGTACAAACGAGGTCTTTGACTGCATCTGAGATGAAGTCTCGGGTAAAAATCGCGATGACTTCGGGTGGGACAACGATGGGGTCGGGGGGTAATTTCTACTCTCCCGAATTATCGACAGACTTTCTAGAACTCCCTCAATCTCAAGACGAGCAGCGGAACTACTTTAGGTTCTTTTATCGTACAGACCCCTTCGTGGGTCAGGCGGTGGATTTACATACAGAGCTTCCTCTCTCAAAGATCAGACTTGGTATGCCCAAAGCCAAGAACAGAGAAATCGCAAATGCGTCTCTTAGATTCTGTGAGAAGTGGGCAAAGCGTGTGGGTTTACTTCACAGACTCATTGAAATCCTCCATGAGTATAATCTCTTGGGGGAGGTGTTCGTGTTTTGTGAGGACAATAACCCTGATATGCCTAAGGAGATCACGCACGAGAAGATCAATGAGATTACGGTGGAGGGAGAGGCAGTTACGAAGTACTTCAGGTACAAAGACGCGAATGAGCGGGCGTACAAGTGGATGAAGAAGAACTATCGGGGTTGGACAGCGATTAGAGTTCTTCCTCCTGAGCAAGTACACATGGAGACATTCCCATTTACGAATCAGAAGATCATTTCTCTTATTCCTGATTCGAAGACGAAGGACATTGTAGAGAGAGCAACACAGGGAGACAGCGAGGCATCGAGGATTGTGGACTCGATGCCTGATGTGGTGGTGGACTCTATCAGGAACGGGCTGAATATCCCGCTGAACACAGACCCCGACGAGGGGAGTTTCTGTTATTTCATGGCGCGTAAGAAATCTCAGTATGAGCCGAGAGGTCACTCGATGCTCGAACGCTGTCTGCGTATCTTGGTTTACAGGGACAAGCTCAGACAGGCACAGACCTCAATAGCCTCAAGACACATGACCCCGATACGCCTCGTGTATGCAGAGGACATGGATATGGGGGACATTGAGGCGTTAAGAGAGCAGGTGGATTTGGCGCTTCAAGACCCCGACTACTCGATTATCGCGAACTTTCAGATTTCGTGGGAGGAGATGGGGGCAGACCAACGCCTACTCGATCTGAACGGCGAGTACGACATGACGGATCGACAGATGTATGCGGGGCTAGGGGTTACGGAGTCCCTCTTGTCAGGCGAGTCGAGCTACTCAGGAGACAGGATCAATCTAGAGGTGATCAACACGCGATATATGCTTATGCGTGAGGTGCTTCAAGAGATGGTGGAGGAGAATATTCTCAAGCCCATGTGTAAGCGTATGGGTTTCGTGGAGGAGGACGAGGATGGGGAGGAGATGATAGTCCACCCCACCTTGAGCTTTACGAGGCTAGGTTTGAGGGATAATCACGACACCTTTGACTCGCTCTTCAATCTTTATCAGAAGGGGTCTCTCGATATAGATATCATACTTGAGCTTCTGAATATTGACCCTGAGACGACCAAGAGGAAGCTAGAGCGGGATATGTTTACTATGAATGACTCTCAGTTCAATGAGGTTCTGAGAGGGATTTATAGTGACGCGGGAGGTAAGATTGCAGAGAACTCTGATGTGATTGAGAGGATCGCGAAGAACTTGGGCTTGAAGTATGTGAAGCCTCAAGAGGAGGGCGGGGGTCGGTTCTGATCCCTACACCCTTCAGTTATTAGTCTTTTAATAGATAAATCACCCCTAGAGAAATACAGCATCTAGGGGTGATTTATCATGAGTGACGCAGAGAAGAAGCTCGACCTCCTCCCGATTATGAGTCCGTTATTCAACTTGAGGGAGGTCTGTAAGCAGATGAGCTTGCTTGAGGATCATTTGAACAATCCTCGGAAGAGATGTCACGACTGTATCCGAAAGCATTTCTTGACAATAGAAGCTCTTTTTGAAGAGGCGATATCGTTAGATAAGGATTTCAAGTATGGCAAGCATCTCGATGGGAAGGCGCATGACATCCGTGAGCTACAGGCATTTTGGATAGATTCGAAGGAAAAGAAGAATCACGATAAGGAATACTTAGAGATTGCTCAGACCTTGAGGGGGATGCGTAAAGGCTTCGCTCCGGTTTGTTTTGATGTGAGAAAGATGGCGAGTCTTGAGAGGCTTGAAGGTGTGTGTACCCATAAGCGTTTTGCCTCTACAGGGAGAGAGGCTGCGTTCAATAGGGAGGCATTCTTATCTAAGTTCCTGAGAAATCTCCCTGTGATCGGGGGTCTCATTCGGCTTTTGTCAGATGGGCGAGATATTAATACGATTGTAGGGGAGATGCTCCTCACTAAGAGGAAGGAACTTTTTGAGCGGCTCTATAATAAGATGAGCTTAGTGCTAGTTGAAAACGACTTAGAAAAAGCTGCTCAGAAAGCAAAAGATGAAATCCTCGAAGAGCTCAAGCCTTATGCGTTGGATATAGACCGCTCACAGGTTCCTGCCTTCAAGCAGTTTCTGAAGGCGTTTGTGAGAAGAAGTCTCTTAAAGGATATGACTGAAAACACGACACACGAGAAGACGATGGACTCTGCGTGGGACACTTTTAAGCAGATGATCACGCTAAAAGTAAAGCAGGGGGACGAGGTGAGGTTCCCTTTCTTCCCGAAGAAGGGGCAAGTGTTAGTCGCCCATGACCCGCGCAACCTGATATTCTCTCTTGTGCCTGCGGATTACTTGCTCAAGCCCGACACAGACTTTGGGAATTATGTAGTTCTCGAAAAGAAGAAAATCGGGCTAGTTGGAGCCGTAGCTTTCACCTCGGGTTTTGAGACACTCCTCACGCTGTTCAATCCTAGTGCGCTCAAGCAAGTAGATGTCCAAGCGGGGTTGCCCTCTATGCGTAAGACCTCCTCTGTGAGAGAGGGGAGTATATTCAAATCTATCTTGAGGCAATTCGAATGGGGCAAGTTTATATTGGGTTTCTTAGCGGAGCATCGCCCTTCTCGGGTGGTTATAAATGAGGCGGCTAAGAGCATCATTCAAGAGTTTTATAAGAACTTCTACAAGCAGAATATCACAACCCCTAAGGCGGCTTCTAGCTTCATTGAGAGCCGCTTGAAGGGCTTATCAAAGGCGTTTTTAGAGTGGTCTGTGGACACCGCAGAGAACTCAGCGGTTAAGGACGACTACAAGACAGCTTCCCATAAAGTACTAGCTCTTACTTCAGAGTTATTATCTAAGCTAGAGAACCCTGCACATGAGACGGCGATGAGCGGGGCGTTCAACACACTCACTCAGTTTATTTCTAGGCAGGTAAAGGAAGGGGATGAGCTAGTTTTCAGTTTCTTCCCAAAGAAGCCAACGCAGACTTTGATAGCGACTTCTCTGAGTGAGAATACTTTTGGGGTAGTGGGTAAGGACTATTTACTAGAGAGTAGCCTAGATATAGATTTCGAGGTTCAGTTGAAGTTAGTGCCTTTTAAGGATGGTGTGCCTGCCCATGTGCAGGTGGTAGATGAGAAGGATAGGGTATATGCGATTGTCACAGACCCCAAGGGATTAGGGAATCCCATGTTGTTGGGTTCGAGTGACTTCAATATGGACACGAAGCAGAGGCTTGCCTCTTTGATAAAAAGAGCGACACTTAGTCAGACGGAGAGGGAGGACAAGAAGATTGCAGACCTTGTGCGCCCTCACCCCAAGAACAAGCCCCCTCGGGACGACTTAAGAAATAGAAGTATCACTTCGAAAGACGACCCTGATTTTCAGGGTGTGAGTGGGGGTCATAAGGGTGACAGGGATCTCTCGATGAAGAGTGAAAAGGCAGCCTCTGTACATAGGGTCATGATGAGGCTTGCGGACAAAAAAAAAGTTTAGAGGAAAATGCGTTAGAAAATCTTAAACTAGACAAGACAAAGAAATACAAGACGGAGAGGGGAAATCTCGTCTCTTTTAGTACGGCATATTCTAGACCTGACACAGCAGAGTATGAGCAGGCTAGGCAAGAGCTAGAGGGGGCAAAAGAGAAGGCAGCTCTTGCGGAGGACATCAGAGAGACGAAGGCACGAGCGGATAAAAAGAAGCGCATCAAAGCACTTAAGGAGGGTTTCAAGAAAGCTCTCTCAGATGACCCCTCGAATTTCTTAGAGCTTTTAGTGAAGGGTGGAGAGGGGATCACGAAAGACGATGTACTAGATTTAGTGACAGATATGACCCTCTCGAAGGGTTTTGATGATGCGATCTTTGGCGGGCTGCCCTCGGTAGAGGTGCCTGACACGATAGCCAAGAAATTCAAAACAGAGAGACAGGCGGACAAGCTCGATTTGAATTTAGGTTCGATTACGAATGATGTATTTCTACAGCGAGAAAAGAAGCGTAAGGATGTAGAGAACCGTTATCTCAGAGAAGGGGCTGCGGGTCGTAGGGAGAAGATTAAGTCTGTCTTAGAGGGGTTGAAGAACCCAATACTGCCGAAGAAACGAGACAGGGCGACAAAGCTCTCTGAGTTGAGCGATTTGTCGAATCTCATCTTGAATGAGGATATGGGACAAGAGGGTCTAGAATTGGGGGATATACTCTCAGATGACGATCTTCTTAAGAGGGCGAAGGAAGGTTTCACGAAGGCGGGGATCGCTTTTAGTAAAGATATGGATTTAGATGGGGCGATAGAGATGCTCGTGAAGCGAGCTGAGAAGATGGGTCTAGACCCTAGTGAGAAGCTCAAGGAGGACGCGCTACTTGATTCTGTAGACGCTAATCGAGCGAAGCTGAGGGTTTTATCAGAGTTGGCGAAGAAAGAATCCGAAGAAATCAACGACGAGGTAAAGGGTAAAGCACAGAGCGCCCTCAAAGGGGAGACGCAGGCGGATAGAAAGCGTCTTGAGAAAGACCCCTCATTGAAAATACTGAGCGAGCTGAAGCGCGTAAATCTCACAGATGACGAGAAAAAGGATAAAGCTGAATCTCGAAAGTTCTCTAAGAAGCGTAAGGAGTTCAGAGACAAGATCGTATCTATGATGTCGGGGTCTAGTCATCTAGGGAGCGGTGTCACAGGTGAGAAGGACAGAGAAATAAAAGGGCTAGATCAAGCCTTGAATATGTTAAATGAGATACCTGATGAGTTCTTAGGGGATGTTTCTGAGGGGTATGAGTCAGCCTCAGAGAAGCTCACCAAGATATTCACGGATCAGAGCATGACGACAGCGGAGCGTCTCTCGAAGCTCTCGGAAGAGGTTGATGAAATTTGGAGTGAGGATATTTCTGAGTTATCGGGTTCAGAGCTAGGTAAAGCCATCGCAGCGGCAGCCATCTCTAAAGCATTCGTGGACGACCCTGAATATGGAGTGCGTCCTTCATCGGACTTCATGGTGACTTCGACAGATAGTAGCGGTCGGAGTATGACGACCCCTGATCAAGGGATGATCGAGTCTAATACAGCGGAGCAAGCCTCTCGTTATAAAGACACGACGAAGGAGAGGCGTGCTGAGGCACATGAAAAGCTCCAATACAAGCTCGCGAGAACCCCTAAGAATAGTGCAGAGGCGCATAGGATACAGTCTACGCTAGACGGCGTGGTTGTAGCGATGTTGCTCAACAACGACCCTAATATCCCCTCGAATCGCAGCCCTGTAGACCCATTCTTTGTCGCTCATGCGAAGGCAACCCCTTCTCAAGAAATCTACAAAGCCATCAATACGGCATCTAAGCTCAATCATGGGGCGACACCTGAGCAAGTGAGAGAAGTGCAGATGGAGTATCTAAACTCTCTCAGTACTAATGATTTCTATGAGGCGACAGGGGGTTCACAGGGGGTTTTCTCTGACTTTGAAGATATCCTTCAAGATAACTACTGCCCTGATCACCCCTTGAATGGAGAGCTAGCAGGTAAGAAACTGCTCTCGGGTGAGACTTGCCCTTACCCTGTGGCTCCCGCAATCAAGAAAATCGTGCGGGATCACATGACAAGGACTTTGTTAGACCACTACACCGTAGTGCCTACAGCCGAGGATACCCGTGGTGGATTCGGCTCCTCGAAATCACCCAAGAAGAAAGACTCTAATCTCTCTCAGTTCTTAAAGAGAAATAAGGATAAATATCTCGATCTATTGACACATAAGAACCCTGAGCAGAGAGAAGAGGCGCTCGCATATCTCTTACTACAGATGAGAGCCGCGAACCTTGAGGACTTGGAATTTACGGGCTTCAAGGGGAAGGACATGAAGACTCGCAATCAAGCAGAGCAAGAGAAGGTGAAGCGAGACGCGATTTTGAAGCTCATCCGTGAAGCAGACAGGGAGTCTCTAAGAGAGGTCTTGCAGAAAGTAGATGAGATCACTCATTCCACGAGTGTCCCCTCATCGAAGTCGATGGGGAGCTATGATTGGGATTTCTGACCTTTCCCACTTCTTATGGTTTCGACCCCATGTAGGTCGTCTAAAAATACTTCCGATAAGTTCTTTATATTTGGGCGTAAATAAGCGACCCCGAAGGAAACCGAGCATGAACAGATTCGCTACAACCTACGCTGATTACCAATCTAGAGCTAAGAGCTTTAAGGTGGGTATGCGTGTCTATCCGTTCTTTGGAGGAAGTGCGGATAGGGCGGGTTTTGTTGTGCAGGTATTTCCTGCGATAGGGATGGTTGATGTGCAGTTTCCTCATGGTTCTATGAGGTTTCCTGTGGAAGACTTAGCTATCGCGGGTGAGACTGAAATGCCGAAAGATTTCGTTGATTCAGTCCCAGGAGGGCGAGGGGTTACTCCTGTATCTGCCTCGAAAGTCGCTTCTCGTTACACACAGCTGAAGATGAGAGGCTACTGATGGCATTCTTAAAATACGCAAAAGCGACTGTGGTCAGACCTCAACTTCGTGGTACTGAGTGGGATAGAGTGAGAGTAGCTTCGGGAGCTAAGAAGCTCGATGCCTCTCTCAAGAAGAGAGCGGAGGAGATACTCGGGGAGCCCTTCACACCTGATAGGTTCTTATTGACGCACTCGACTATCGTGTGTTCGGTCGATGCCATCCCCGTACCAGGTATTCGTATAGGTTCTCTGAATGAGGAGGGGCATCAGATAAATCGGAAATACCCCGATTATCGAGTGACCTCTGAGACGGATAAATATATCAACAATAATCTCGATTGTTGGTCCCGCGATGTCCTTAAGAAATCTTATAAGACATTCATAGGGGCGCACAACTTTGTGGAACATATTCAAGTCGAAGAACTCTCTAAGGGTCGTATTATTGATGCTGTTCTTAGAGATGTTGGTGAATCTCTTTATGTGGACATCTTGGTAGCGACGGACAAGAAGCATAAAGAGTTAGTAGAGAAGATACTGAGTGGCGAAATGAACGCCATGAGCATGGGCTGCTCGGTCGATTTTACTCAATGTACGAAGTGCGGTCATGTGGCGGCAGATGAGCCACAGATGTGTCGCCATGTGCGTTACGAGAAGGGCAATTGGTTCCATGATGAGAGTGGGAATCGCCATAGGGTAGCGGAGTTATGTGGTCACGCTACAGAGGGGGAAACAGGCGGGGTGACTTTTATAGAGGCTTCTTGGGTAGCTGTCCCTGCCTTCAAGGGGGCGATAGCTAGAAATACTTTAGAGATTCCTTCGGTGGACGCGAACCCTCAGGATGTAAGCCACAACGCCATTCTGAATCAGATACCTCAGCAGTGGCTGAGTAAATCAGCGTCTATTTCCAACTATAAGAAGGTGGCGGGACCTTTTGATTTTGGGGATGAAGAGGGTGGTGGCGATGAAGAGGGGGGCGAGGAGGGTGGTGAAGCCAAGCCTGCGGAACCCAAATCTATTCTTGATGAGATTGAGACTGTGGTGAAAGACGCAGTAGTAGATCGCCTCAAGAAGAAGCTCGAAAAAGAAATCGAGAAGAGCCTAGCAAGTGAAGTGCTTTCTCCGAAGAGTCCCGCAACATCTGATGCGACGACCACGGATGAGACAATCATTAAGCAAGGCTCTAGAAGGAAGCATAGCCTTTATCTAAAGGCTCTCGAAACGGCTGTGAAGGTTGCCTCGAATAAGACTCAGGCAATTGAGAATATCCGTCTCGTGAATGATCGCTTCGATGTTTACCTCCCGTCTCATGTGTATAAGCTCGCAGCGGAAATACCCGCTGAGAAATACGCTGAGGTTGGTAGTTATATAGCTCATGCTGAGAAGGCTCTTGGCACGAAGCTCTCGCGTAAAGACTCTCTCCGCTTGGTCAAGCTCGCCAAGTTAGTCTCCCCGAAACATGGGCTTTAAGCCCCAAAGAAAGGATCGTCCTATGCGTCCTGTGCGTAATCGTCTCCGTAGGGCAAGCTCAGGTTTGCCTGGTTATGATAATCTTGGTTGGGATAGCTTCGGTCATCCCGCTTCTTTAGAGCAGCCTGCCGTAGATGAATACGGCATTGACTCTGAGTTCGGTGAGGGTGTCCGCAAGGGTCCTTATCGTTCGGGTCCTGCTCCTGCTTCTTATGGTTGGCAGCCTGATCATCCCGCCGCAAAGGAGTCTCTCGTAGAGGATTTCGCGGAGACTGAGGAGCTTTACGAGGCGAACATCAAGAAGGCGATGGAGCGCAAGGCTTCTAAGTGCATCGCCATCGCTGAGAGCCGTCTTGGTAAGTTTGCTTCGCAGCAGGAGATCGAGGATCTAGCTCTTCGCTATATGGATCTTCCTTCCCGTACTCTCAATGCCAAGTTCAGCCGCGTTGCCTCGACCTTCCTCGCTGAGGATGCGATGCAGGAGGCGACAGGTTATGCGGGTGGCGACTTCGGTCCTGGCAATGTGATGGCTGATGATGAGGGCGATCTTTTAGCCGATCAGAATGATCCCTCGCATTTCTACTCTGATGAGATGCTCGCTGAGGAGGAGGAAGCGGGCATGGACAGCGACCTCGTGGCTCACACCATCCATGACGAGTACGACATGGATGATGATGGCATGGTTTCTCGTGACGAGTGGGGCGGCTCTGAGAGCGCCTTCAACGCGCTCGACACGAAGATGGACGGCTTCTTGGATGACGAGGAGCTTGCTGTTGGCGTAGGTGCTTCGTTCTCGGGTGTTGGTCTTGAGGATGAGGACGAGATGGGCTTCGAGGACGAGATGGGCTTCGAGGACGAGATGGTCTCTCCTGCGATGAACCTCGCCGAGGAGATCGCCAACCTCAAGAAGGCGAATGTGCGTCTTGCGCGTCAGATTCGTAAGTTCGCTGAGGACTCGGTGCAGGAGGCGACAGGTTATGTGGGCGTAGACGAGAGTGTCGATGTACTCGACATGGAGGAGTCTGATGGACCCGCTCCTCGCCTCGCGAGCACCAATCGTTTTGCCTCTCGCCTCGCCGAGCTTTCCTCTTTGGCTGAGGAGGCTCAGGTAGCGGGTGATGATGAGGCGATGGCTGAGATTCTCGCCGAGATGTCTGAGGTGAGCGCCGCGTACCGTAGGCATAACCCCTATGGCGAGGCTCTTCATGGTTTCGGTTATCAGGATCCCGATATCCGTTACAAGCATCGCACTCAGCAGCGTTCGATGATGCCCAAGTGGGACGCTGAGACTAAGCGTCTTCACAATCAGGAGTACTATCAGAAGCACAAGCACCTTTGGGCGGAGCAGCGCAGAAATCGCCGTATGCGTCGTCTAGAGGAGCGTGGTCTCCCGATGGACTTTGAGGGTCGTATGCCTCGTATGCCTCGCATGGCTGATGACATGGGGTATGACGAGTTTGGCGGCGTGGACGAGTTTGACGGCGTGGACGCGATGGAGAGCGGTGCTTTCGCCGATCTCTTAGCTGAGATGGAGGACATGGCGGGCGAGGAGCCTGTGGCTGCTAAGGGTCACATGGCTGCTAAGAAGCACGCTGAGGAGGATCTCTCCGAGGACGAAGAGGCGATGCTCGCCGAGATGGTCGCCGAGCTTGAGGAGGAGGCTGTTGCTTCCAAGAAGGCTTCCGCCAAGAAGTCCTCTGTTTCTCTGAAGGCTGCCCTTAAGGCTCGCACAGCCAAGAAGGTCGCTGAGGAGGAGGAGGCTGAGGAGGAGGAGGCTGAGGAGGAGGAGACTGTCGCTTCCAAGAAGGCTGCTCTCAAGGCTCGTCTAGCCAAGAAGGTTGCCGAGGAGGAGGAGGCTGAGGAGGAGGAGGCTGAGGACGCGATGGGTCTGAGCGGCAAGACCGCTAAGATTGACCCCAAGCTCGCCCGCATCTTCGCCGCCGCCGAGGAGGAGGCTGAGGAGGAAGAGGCTGACGAGGAGGAGATCATGATGGCGGAGGAGGAGCCTGTTGCCTCCAAGAGCAAGAAGTCCGCTTCTACCAAGACCCGTCAGGCTTCCGTCAAGACTCTCGGCAACCTCAGCCGTGAGGCTTCCTCGTCCTCCGATGAGCTGTCTAAGCTGTGGGAGTCCGCTCCCGATGTCAGCAAGTATTTCAGCTAAGAAATACGGATAGTTCCTTTATAACACTCTGCTAGTAATGGGGTGGTTGGTCAATCCTGACCCACCTCTATCTACAACAACACACTACTTCTTGGAAACAAGGAGTATGAGCTAGGAGAAATACTATGGCTCTACTTGGACAAGCTAGTGGTGGGTTTAATGAGTCGAGCTCCGCTCTTCGTATCCTCCATGTTGGTGTTCGTAACACCATCGGGCAGCTTACGGCGGACGCTTTCACTCAGACTAACCCCCCTGTCGTCACCGCTGACTTCATTACGCAGGCTTCGGGTCTTCTCGACGGTCTCGTAAGAGGCGTTCTGAGCGGCTCCATCGCGTTTGCTCGCCCGAGTGGCGACAATACACATGGCGGACCGACTTCGGCGCCTGCTGCGACGGAGCGCGTACTCGGCGTGTTTATCAACAACGCCGTGGGTAACTCCTTCGAGAATCAGCCTGGTGTCGCCTCGAACCGTGGACCTTATGTGTCGGCTCAGGGTTCTTACGGCAACAAGCTGTATGAGACCTCTCAGCTCGGCGCGGATGTCGCGCTCACCTACACCGTGGGTGATCAGCTCGTAGCCTCTCTGAATGGCTATCTCACGAACCACAATAACGCGGCTAGCCGTCACGCGACTGACGGAACCCTCGTGATTGGCATTCTCAAGATTACCCCTGACTCCAACTCCGATGAGTTGGTTTACGACCAGCGCATCTAAGGAAGG
>Ga0194129_10003515_pt1 | contig 21723 bp, 18 predicted proteins | sample TA2KigCa35mmetaG_FD_150862 | JGI IMG/M metagenome (GOLD analysis project Ga0194129, IMG submission 150862) | Freshwater microbial communities from Lake Tanganyika, Tanzania - TA2015038 Kigoma Deep Cast 35m | ecosystem: Environmental > Aquatic > Freshwater > Lake | place: Tanzania: Lake...
TGGGGGCGGGGTGGGTCCGGCGGATCCACGCGTGATCCAGGCGCAATTGCGGGCCGTCGCCCAGCAGCTGGCCAGCCTGCGCGCCCAGGGTCAGGCGATCACGACACAGGATGAGGCGCTCGTCAGCCGTCGCGGCGAGTTGACCACCACCAACCGGCCGGTGAAGCAGCAGCTGCGGGCCCTGGAAGATCTGCGCAAGGACGCCGTGATCGCCCGCTACAGCCCCCTTTGGGTGGGGGCTCAGGATCTCTATCTGCGCAACAAGGCCGACATCGCCACCATCGATGGCCAGCGGGCCCAGCTCCAGGCGGAGCGGGCCGCCCTCCTCTCCCGCGCCGCTGAACTTCGCTCCCAGCGGGCCGCGTTGGAAGCCCAGCAGCTGGCGCAGGACGTGTTCAGCCCGGCGGCGGGGCGCATCCTGGATCTCGCGGCGGAACCGGGCCAGGCGGTGCTGCCGGGTCAGCGGCTGGGGAGCCTGGCGGTGGCGGGGGAGCAGGACAAGCGCCTGGCGCTGGTGCTCTTCACCAGCGCGGACGCCACCCGCGTGGCGCCGGGCGAGGAGCTGGAGCTCGATCCGAAGGTGTTGAGCCGCGACAGCTATGGGGGCGCCGAGCAGCGCTGGGGCACCTTGCGGGGCACGCTGCTGCGCCTTTCGCCCGCCAGCGTGGATCTGGAGGATGTGGCGGCCCAGGTGGGCGGAAAGGAGGAGGCAGCGAACCTGATGGCCCGCGCCCGGCAGCAGTCGTTCGGCGATGGCGGTGATCTCACCGCCCAGATGCCTGATCGCGCCGGGGCGCCGGTGGTGTTGGGGGTGGTGCGGCTGGAGGCGGCGGCCACCCCCAGCGGCCTGGCCTGGAGTCGGGGGGAGGGGCCGCCGCGGGCCCTGCCCTCCCGCACCCCCCTGGAGGTGTCGGCCGTGGTGGAACGCCGCTCGTTGTTCAGCTACTTGACGCCCTTTGGCCGCTGGCTGGCGGGGGCGCGCACATGAGCCCGCCGAAGTCCCCCCTGGCCCGCGCTCTGGGTCCCTGGATCAAGCCCTGGCTGGCGCCCTGGCCATGGTTGAGCCTCGGATTCCTCCTGTTGTGCATGCGCACCGAGCCGCCGCGGCTCTGGTTCTGGCTGGCGTTGTTGCTGATCAGCCTGCTGGTGGGGTGGATGCGGGCCCTGGCACGGGAGCGTTGACCTTCCCCGCCGCCGTGCGCCACCCCCTGGTGGTGGGCCTTGTGGCGGCCCTGGTGTGGAGCATGGCCCATGCGTTGGGATTTGGCTCCGGGGCGGCCTATGGCGTGGTGATCGGAGCGGTGGCCGTGCCGGCGGATTTTCGTCGCCTGCCGGCTCCCCTGTTCGTGGTGGTGCCCGTGCTGGCGGGCGTGGCCCTGGGGTTGGGCACGCTGCTCAAGCCGCTCCTGGAGGCGCCGGTGGTGTGGTCGTTCGCCATCGTCGCCCTGCTGGCGCAATTGATCGGCCAGCTGCTGCCGGATCGCCTGGCGATGCTCCGCAGCTTGGTGCCCACCCTGGCCATCCTGCCCCTGTTGGGAAGCAACAGCACCTGGTTGTCGGCCTGGCATCAGCTGCTGGCGGTGGTGTTGGGCCTGGCCGTGGCGCGGGCGCTCACCACGGCCTTTCGCCTGCCCTGCGACACCCCGGCGGTTCCGCCCGCAGCCCACGCAGCCCACGCAGCCCACGCAGCTCACGCAGCTCACGCGGGGCAGCCCCCGGCGGCGGGGCGCACCCTGTCGCAGCGGCTCGCGGATCCTTATTTCTGGCGCAAGGTGGTCGCCTCCACCCTGGCGTTGGCGGTGGGCCAGGGGTTGGGCGCCCTGAGTCCGAAATACGTCTACTTCGGTGTCGTGCTTCTGCTCAACGAGAGCCTGGGGGCAACGCTGGCGCGGGTGCGCGACCGCATGATCGGCGTGACCCTGGGGGTGTTGATGCCTTGGCTGGTGTTCAACCTCTTCGGGGTGAGCAGCGTCTCCCTGGCGCTGGTGATGGGGGGCACGGCGGCCCTGCTGCCGGCCCTGGGGCTGGGGGCCAACCTGCGCACCGCCCTGATCTCCAGCGGCGTCACCTTCGCGGGTTATCAAGCCCTCGCAGATTGGTATATCCCCACCCGCTGGATCGCCTATCTGATGGGCTGCGGCCTGGCCCTGCTGGTGTGTCTCGTGTTCCAGCCCACCTCCGCCCTGCGCCGTTTTCACGTGCTGGCCGCAGCGGCGCGGGCGAGCGATCCGCCTGTGCTGACGAGCGAGCTCAAGGCCCTGGTGCCCAGCGCCCGCGAGGAAGCGCTTTGGCTGGGGCAGGAGGAGCGGTTTGAGGCGGCGCTGGCGGGGCTGCGGGGGGGCTGAAGGACAGCTGGAGCACTGCCAGCGCGGATGAAAAAGCGTTGACCATTGACGAATTGCCTGTATTTCAAGAGCGATTGAGTATGTGGTTCCACCCCCTATTTTGAATCTCTCTTGCCCAAAGGGAGATCTATTTTCTTGACAGGATGCACCGGTCGTGATAAGAATGTATGATTGATCGTTATTGTTCATTCTCATGAAGAATGCGTTGCATGTCACTGCATTTGTGAGTTATGCTACAGATGATATGAATAATTATAGGCTCGCTTCTTGGTCTCAATATCCTCCCATTTGTCACTGGAGGGACTGGGCGGCAAATGAGGGGATGGTTCAAGAGGGAGATTCCTGATCACGTTGAGTTATGTATATAGTATTTGAAAGAGGTATTTACAAATGGAAGTCTTAAATCGTCCATCGCTGAACTCGGTGGCGAGATGATTAAACAAGGACCTCTAATGATGTACGATTTTATTGCACTCCTGGCTGGTGGGATCCCCTGGGGCAACGTATGAGCTTCAAGTCAATAGAGAGGCGTGGAACAAGTTGCCAATATCTTATAATTTAGTTGCAAGCTCTGCTTGCCGACAGGCATATCAACGAATGATCACATTCTATGGCCAAGAGAATTCACAAGAGCACGAAAAACTTTCCATCGATCAACAAAGGTACGGAATTACTATTGCTCTATTTCCAGGCCCTCTAATGGACAACATGAGGCATGAATCAGAAGAGCTAATGAAAACAAAATCTTGGGGCCGTTCAGAATCGAAGGACCTTTATGTGAATTGGGCCAATTTCAAAAATCGGAGCGTGAAATGGCATGAACTAATTTATTTTTCTTGATCTTGATCTCATGTGTCACATAGAAGCTTGCTGCTGTATATCTTATTTTTGCATACTACTTTGAGTGTGCCTGTTTGTTATGCATAGATGTTGTCGACACAAGAGGCTCTGATCAGATGAGAGAAGTATATCGTCATGGTGAAGTGCTTTTTGTTTAACGCTCCAGATCAGAAGCGGGCAGGGCTGCGTGGACTTGATAGGCACTATCCGCTCCCGTCTTTTGTGTCTGGTTGTTATGCGGTCCACGGGGGCTCATGGCAAGAGTGGCAGCCCCAGCTCCCCGAGGAAAGAATTACGCTTATCTCGGGTATCAGCAATAGCCTGCTCCAGCGAAATCAGTTCAGAGTTGACCGCTTGTAAGTCAATCTCCTCGTCTGCGGTTGCTGTGCTGATATAGCGGGAGATGTTGAGATTGAAATCATTCTTCTCAACCTCTGCCATCTCGACGCGGCGAGCGTAGCGAGGTTCCTCTTTTCGGTGCTTGTAGGTGTCGATGATCTTCGTGATGTGCGCTCGGCTGAGCTGGTTCTGGCGCTTGCCTTTCTCGTAGTTCTCAGCGGCGTTGATGAAGAGCACATCATCGGGCTTTTTGCATTTCTTGAGAACCAAGATGCAAACAGGAATGCCCGTGGAATAGAAGAGATTTGCTGGCAGACCGATCACGGTATCGATGTGGCCATCCTTGAGCAGCTTAGTGCGGATGCGTTCTTCGGCACCACCACAAAATAGCACACCATGGGGAAGGATGATCGCCATCACTCCTTCCTCCTTCAGGTAATGGAAACCGTGCAGGAGAAAGGCGAAGTCGGCAGCCGACTTGGGGGCAAGGCCGTGGCCTTTGAAGCGCACATCATCAGCCAGGGCCTCACTGGGATCCCAGCGGTAGCTGAAGGGGGGATTGGCCACGATGGCATCAAAACTCGGCTTATGGGCCGGGTTCAGGTCGCGCAGTTTGTCCCACTCGTTGAGCAGGGTATCGCCATGGAAGATCTCGAACTCCGTGTCCTTCACCCCATGCAGCAGCATGTTCATGCGGGCGAGGTTGTAGGTGGTGATGTTCTTTTCCTGCCCGTAGATTCTACCGATCGTTCCACCGGCCTCGGCCACCTGCTTGCGCACATTGAGCAGCAGCGAACCGGAGCCGCAGGCGAAATCCATCACGCACTCCAGCCGATTCCTGGTACCGGAGCTGGGATCCTGGCTGTCGAGGGTAACGATGCCGGAGAGGACGTCTGAGATCTGCTGCGGGGTATAGAACTCACCGGCCTTCTTGCCAGAACCGGCGGCAAACTGACCGATCAGGTATTCGTAGGCATCACCCAGCGCGTCGATGTCTGTGGAGAACTGCGCCAGCCCATCGGCGATCTTCTGGATGATGGTGCAGAGCTTGGCGTTACGATCGGTGTAGCTGCGTCCCAGCTTTTCCGACGCCAGATTGATCTCCGAGAACAGGCCCTGGAAGGTGCTCTCAAACGATTAAGTTTCGATGTACTTGAAGCCGGCCTGCAGCGTATTGAGCAACTCGGCGCTCTGGATGCGGGCCTGATGGGCGATGCTGGCCCAGAGGTAGGAGGGCTTGATCACATAATGGATCTTGCGGCGCATCTGTTTTTCAAAGGCGTCCACATCCTCGGGGTTGAGCTCATACCAGATGCTGAGCGGCACCAGGTAGCTGTCGGCCTCCAGCTCGGGGTAATCGCTGCCCAGCTCCTTCCTGGCGGCGATCTCGTAGTTATCGGAGAGATAACGAAGAAACAGGAAGGCGAGCATGTAATCGCGGAAGTCGTCCGCGTTCATCGCCCCGCGCAGCTGGTCGGCGATCGCCCAGAGGGTGTTGCCGAGTTGTTGTTGGCTGGAGTCGCTCATGGCTGCGGTCGTCTCTTGAGTTTGGATTCGAGGGCTTTTAGGTCGGCTTCGTCCTGCTGATCAGCTTGAAGCGCTTCCTGCTTTCGGCGCTTTTGATCGAACTGCTGGTAGAGCTCAGCCGTGCGCGCTTCCATCTGCTGATGGCTGATAGAGCCGGAGCTACTCAGCAGCGGGAAGCCGTTGCTGGTGATGATCTGGTCGACGTTCTGCTTCCAAAAGGCCATGCGGGTTTCCTGCTTGCTCTTGGCACGCAGTTCGGCCGTCTCCAGGAAGATCACCACCAGCCTGTTCAGGGTGTCGATTTCATCCTCGCTCAGGTAGTTTTTTGCAACAATGATGTCAGTCTTGCGCACCTTATCTCCTTTCCAGGTGAGCAGCCCGAAATGGGGATCAGCAGGATTGGCGCGGGCCATGATCAGTTCTGAGGCGGTTTTCCCGGTAACGGCGAAGAGGAGAAGGTTTTGCACCGTAGCAAAAAACTGCTGCGTGGCCTTGTCCGTCTTGTCGTAATCACTGGAGAGGGCGAAAAGGTCGCGCACCTTTTGGTAGAAGCGCTTCTCGGAGGCCCGGATGTCGCGGATGTGCGCCAGCATCTCGTCGAAATAATCCGGCCTGCCGTCCGGATTCTTCAGACGCTCATCATCGAGAACGAATCCCTTGATCAGGTAGTCCTTGAGGACGGTGGACGCCCATCGGCGGAACTGCACGCCGCGCGGCGATCGCACCCGGTAGCCCACGGCCAGGATGGCGTCAAGGTTGTAAAGCTTGGTGAGGTAGTTTTTGCCGTCAGCGGCAGGTACCGAGGATTCCTCGGTAACTGACTTGAGCTCCAGTTCCCCGTCCGAGAAGATATTCTTGAGATGCAGCCCCACGTTGTCTGTGCTCACATCAAACAGCTGCGCCATCTCGCGTTGCGTCAGCCAGACGGTCTGATCCTTGGCGCGAAGCTTGATCTGACTGCGACCGTCGTCTGTGGTGTAGAGGATCAGATCGCTCATGGTGTCGATACAGTTGAAGGCGGCTGCTCGCCAATCTCAGGCAAGGCAAAATGGAAAACCGTCAAAAAGTCTCTGAGGATTCGGCGGAACAGCTCTTGGTTGTCCTCACCCATTTCAACCGGATCGTGAATCGCATACTTGCCGTGGCTGAGGAGATTGAGGGCTCGATTGTAAAGAGCCCGATCCTCCTCGTTATTCAGTGTCTTAAGACAGAACGAGATATCGGGATGGCCAAAGAAGGATGCCGTCTTCTCCATCACGCTTCGCAAAGCATTAAAATGAAAAGTGTATAGCTTGCCAGTTTTGGGATTAGCCGCTCGTTGAAGTTCGGCAAGCGTGGCGACATGATGAAAGTAGGGCGTGTCCTCAGTAGCACGCAGTGTATAGATACCCTCGGTGGTAGGGCGATGGAGGAAGTAGCGCTTTAGGTTGATCTTCGGGCCTCCGTCTTTGGCCCTCCCTAGTTCGTTACACATCACATTGAAGAACAGGGCGTGATGAGAGGAAAACACAATCCTGATGGGTGAGACATCATCATGATCTGCCTGCCAACTCGCAGCGCGACGCAGCATGCTGGCGAGGTCACAGGCGACACAGATCGCATTGTTATCGTCCAGGGAGGAGATGGGGTCGTCGATGTAGAGGTATTTGTACCCCTGGTAGGAAATGTGCCCATCAAGCATCCGCTCGCAGATGGCCATGAAGAGGCACCAGATGAAGATGTTCTGCTCGCCACGCGAGATCTTGATATTCGTCGACTCACCTTTGCGGAACGAGACCTTCCACTCGGTGTAGTCGATGTCAAAGTCGAAGTCGGCATAGCGAGCAAGGTAGCCAGCAATCGTTTCGTCCAGCGCGAGGTCTTTCAGTCCATTGAAGAAACTGGAGTCCGGGTTGATCTGAAGATGCCGGACAGCGTCGCCATCCAAATCGTTATCCCAGGTAAACAAATCTTCTGTGTAGGCGTTGAAATAGAGCGTATCGGCGTTGCCTTTATTTCTGCGCTTGCCAGCGTCCTTGAACTCCATGGAAAGCCGCGTCTTCCCCGTGCGGTTGTAGGCGTAGAGCAGGACGAGGTGCGTGGGCTTCGTCGGGTTGTTCAGATCGTCGCGCAGGCGGGTAACGAGGTTGCGCAGACTTTTGTAGGTATGGATGCCGCTCATGGTTCATTCTCGCCCGGGGCTGGGAAGAGCTGCTGCATCAAGCCCTTCTTATGGGTCTTGAGAGCTTCGAGCTTCTGGGTTTCTGCGGTGATCAGGGCATCGAGGCTGCTTAGGCAGGAGGCGATGCGGTGTTGTTCCTTGATGCTGGTGTACGGGATCGGAATGCGATCTAGCATTGCCTTGTTGAGTTTTGGCTGGGCCATGCCAGTAATGAAGTCGTCGAGCTTGATCGAGTTGAGATACACCTCCACAAACTTCTGAGTGCACGGACTCTCAAATCTCAGAACGTGGGCATGATTGTTGACCCATGTCTTTCCTGATATTGGGAAGGCAATTGGATAGGTTCGCGCAACCAAGTTAGCTCCGTCCTCAGAAACGCAGAGAAGATCTTCATCGAAGATATAGCCTTCCACATAATCGACAATACCTGAAGCGCCATGGTAAGGGATCCCACCCGCAGTTCGTTTGCCTGAGGCAATGGGGACACGCTGGCTATCAAGGTTCTCTGCCATCTTGCAGAGCGGCGTTACAGCCCACTCCCCAGCATCCTGAAACTCAGGAAAGCGAAGACGAGGCTGTGTTTCACCTTCGCGGGGGAAGAGCCGCTGCATCAGCCCATTTTTATTGGTCTTGAGCGCGTCCACTTTCTGCGATTGCGTGGCGATCAACTCGTCCAGTGCGCTCAGGCAGTCGGCAATCTTTTGTTGTTCACTTGTCGATGGGAGAGAGACCGGGAATGAGAGGAAGACATCAGGATGGATGCGCCTTGCTTTGCGACTACCATCAGCAGTCTCGCCCAGTCTTGCATAGAATTCTTTGCGCTTTACATATTCCAGTAAGAAAGATGGATTCAGTCCGTAAGAGATGTCAAAGCAAGGCAAGTCGACCGTCGACTCATATTGGTCTAAGTTGTCGGGAATAATGCCGAAGGCCTGGTTCAGGAAATCAAGCTTGCTGTAAATAAACTGGCCAGCCTTGCGGCGGTAATACTGGGTATTAACACTGCCTTGAATGGCTTCATTCTTCTCAAAGACTCCCTTGCCCCAAAGTTTGACCGTTATCTTTCTTGCAGCATTACCCTTGTTTCCAGGCAGGCGACTTTCAGATAAAAAATCGCCCAGCCGTCTTGTCGTCCATCCCTGAGCACCCCGAAACTCCGGAAACCGCAGCTTCGGCACTAGCGCTGTTGTTGCCTCTTGCTTCATCGTTCTGGCTCTCGTCTCACTGCTCATACGCGTTCAACCCTGCAATCTCTCGCCCGCCAGCGCGTCTGGCGAGCAGAGGAACCAGGTCCGCCATCAGGGCGAGCTCGGCCTGGCTGCGGGCTTTCCAGCCGAGCGCAAGCGGGGCCATCAGGTCGCTGAGCTGTTCGCCATCGAAGATCATGCGGGCCAGGATGCCATCCACAAAGGCTTGCAGAGCGGCGGGATCGAGACCGTGTTTGGTGGCGATGGCGGCGAGTTGCCTGGCGCTCTGTTCGGCCTTGAAGCGCGTGTAGCCCTCGCGGATCGCGGCTTCGCTCAGGCCCTCCCCCGCCTTCAGGGTGTTGATGTAGGCGGCGATCGCATCGCGCTCGTCGAGGAACTTGGCATCGGCGCTGATCAGGCCGATCAGTTCCTCGCGCGTCATCGTGGCCTTGCCCGCTGGCTTCTGCGAATACCGGGCGATCAGGCCCATGATGTAGTCGTAATCAATCACGGCGGAGGCGAACAGCACAAACTCGAAATCGAGCTGATCCACAGGCCCATCGGTGCTCTGGCCTTGGCCCTGGCCCTGGCCTTTGCCGCCGCTGTCGCCGCGCTGCTCCCTGAGCTTTCGGGCCGTGTCCAGGTACTGCCCCCGGAACCCCCGTAGCTCGTCCTCCGGCAGCACCTGCTCGATGCTGGCTTGGTCGTCCTCGCTGAGATCGGTGTACTGGTCGAGCTGGGTCTTGAGCCGCTGCACATCCTTGAAGTGGCTGATGAAGGCCACCTTGGCGGCATCTCCCTTCAGATTGGCGACGTCGGAGGGCGTGCAAGCAAGGCCCTGAGAGGCCATGAACTCCGCCAGCTTCTGGGTGGCGCTCTGCAGCTTCTCGATCACCACCGGTGCTTTGTCCACCAGCCAGATGGCACGCGCCTGCTCGCCGGTCTTCTCACCCGAGAACAACGCGATGGCGGCATCCACAGCCTCCTGTTGCTGGCGGAAGTCGAGAATGTTGCCGTAGGGCTTGCTGCCGTTCAACACGCGGTTGGTGCGGGAAAAGGCCTGGATCAGGCCATGGTGCCGCAGGTTCTTATCCACATACAGCGTGTTCAGATATTTGGAATCAAAGCCGGTGAGCAGCATGTCCACCACGATCGTGATGTCGATCTTGTGGTGGGGCACCTGGGGATTGGCCTTGCGCAGATCCTGCTCCGGCCACTGCTGAGCCTTGATGCGCGTCTGCACATCCTGGTAGTAGAGATCAAACTCACTGAGGCGATGATTGGTGCCGTAGCGGCTGTTGTAATCGGCGAGAATGGCCTTGAGGGCCACCTTCTTGCCTTCGGGATCCTCCTGGTTATCGAGCTGCTCTTGCGGTAGATCCTCCTGGATCTGCTTCACATCAGGATTCCCCTCAGCCGGAGGCGAGAACACACAGGCGATGTTCAGCGGCTTGAAGTCAGGATCAGCCGCGAGCTTTTCCGCCTGGATGGCCTTGAACAGAGAGAAATACTCAATCGCATCATTGATCGATGCCGTGGCGAGGATGGCATTGAAGCGTCTGGCGGCGGTGGCGGCATCATGCTTTTTGAGGATGGCCTCAATCACGGCACGTTTGGCCAACGCCTCGCCTGGCTTGGGTGGGTTGGATCCCTCGGGTTTGTAGTAGTCGATATGGAAGCGCAACACATTGCCATCCTCAATCGCATGGGTGATGGTGTAAGCGTGCAGCTGCTTCTGAAACAGATCCGCCGTGGTGCGCATCGAAGCCTGCGTGTCTTCGATCTTCTGTGAGGTCGCATTCGCCTCGAAGATGGGCGTACCGGTGAAGCCGAACAGCTGGGCCTTGGGGAAGAAGGCCTTGATCGCCTTGTGGTTCTCGCCGAACTGGGAGCGGTGGCACTCGTCGAAGATGAACACCAGACGCTTGTCTTTCAACGCTTCGAGCTGTGCCTTGTAGGTGGCCTGGCCGCTCCTGGCCCGCTGCTGATTCCGCTTGCTGTTCTCATCCAGCGCCAGCCCCAGTTTCTGGATGGTGGTCACGATCACCTTGTCGGCGTAGTCGTCCGACAGCAGGCGGCGCACCAGGGCCGCCGTGTTGGTGTTTTCCTCCACACAGCCGTCCTGGAAGCGGTTGAACTCCTCGCGGGTCTGGCGGTCGAGATCCTTGCGATCCACCACGAACACGCACTTATGGATGTGCGGGTTCTCCTTGAGCAGGGTGGAGGCCTTGAAGGAGGTGAGTGTCTTACCGCTGCCGGTGGTGTGCCAGATGAAGCCGTTGCCGTTGTCTTCATCGATGCAGCGCACCAGATGCTGCACGGCATACACCTGGTACGGCCGCATCATCATCAGCTTCTGTTCGCCTGCGAGGAGAACCATGTAGCGGCTGATCGTGCGCCCCAGATCGCATTTCGGCAGGAAGCGCGCGGCGAAGTCGTCGAGATGGGCGATCTTCTTGTTGTCCTCACCTGCAAATTCATAGATCGGCAGGAAACGCTCTTCGGCGTTGAAGGCGAAGTGACGGGCGTTGTTATTGGCGAAGTAATAGGTGCGATCGCGATTACTGACCACGAACAGCTGCATAAAGCAGAGCAGTGTGCGGGTATAGCCGTTGCCGGGATCATTCTTGTACTCGACGATCTGCTCCATGGCCCGGCGCGGATTGATGCCAAGGCTCTTGATCTCGATCTGCATCACCGGTACGCCGTTGATCAATAGGATGACGTCGTAGCGGTGGTGGCTGTACTCCGTATTGATTCGGAGTTGATTGATCACCTCAAAGTCATTCTTACACCAATCCTTCAGGTTGACCAACGAATAATTCAGCGGCGTGCCGTCGTCGCGTGTGAAGGCGTTGAGATTGCGAAGGATCTTGGCGGCGGCGAAGACGTCAGGCTTGACGATCTCGTCGAGCAGCCTGGCAAACTCGCCGTCCGTCAGCTTGACGCGGTTGAGGGCTTCAAACTTTTCTCGAAAATTACGCTCAAGCGCCGCACGGCTATTGATATCTGCACGATAAACGTATTTCAGTTCAGTCAGACTGGCTATCAAGTTGGCTTCGATTTCCTGTTCAGTCATGAACTGTGACCAAGCTTGCCTTTGTGAAAATTATAGGGCAACCCATGCAAGCCGCCCAGACCAAGGGGCATGGGGGTGAGATCTTGGACGCATCTTTCCAGCTATCGGTTGCCTTTGGCAGGGCCGCATAGCGCTACCCTTGAGTGGCAGGCAAGGAGCATGTGGTGGCGAAGCTGAGATCTGATAGAGGCCTGACCATTCGAAGGGCTTGTTCGGTGCTTCACTTCCCCTTTAAGTTGCAATAATTCTAATCATCGCTTGCGAAATTGAACTTGCTACTGCCGTAGTACTAAGTGACTCAATATTTCCCTGAACCGTCTTTACATGCCATTCATCACCAGAACCCTGAACAGTTGTCAATTCGCTGTAAGCAGGTGTCTTCGACTCATCCTTAATCCAAGGCGGATACCCGTCTGTATTGCGAACGGACCAGAAGATTGATGGGCCACCTTTATCTATAGCGCTGACACGGTCTTGCATCTCATATGATCTAAATCCAAGCCAAGCAAGCCATGTGAATGCCTTATATCCTGGAATATTTATGGACACCGTGAAAACCCATGCTTTTGGGATGGGTCTCCCATCACATAGTTCCAAGTAACTTTCCAGATCAAGTGAGTCCCCGTAAGCCTTGACCTCGCTTTTGCCAGAGGCTCGTGACACCACGGCATTGATGTTGTGCTCGATTATCTGGGCGAGAAGAGATACGCTTGTATCCCATATCCTTAACTTCTGCTGTTGCTCTTTTTTGATTTGCTCTACAATTGGGTCATACCCTTGGCCTTCTTTTGCAGCAAGCTCCAAAGAGCGCAAAGAATCGCTTTGTCTAGAAACAAAAAGATCAAACAAATCTGCAAGATCACCAGCATCATCCGAAGCTGCCAATGCATCACAATATCGAGTTCTCTCTTTTTTCCTAATGACGATAGGTGGATATCCGCTTCGTATCAGCTCTAGCGTCGTCAAGGCTCTCGCAGTCCGACCGTTACCATCAATAAACGGATGAACATGAACAAGCCAAGCATGAAGGACCGTCGCTCGGATAATCGCAGGTAAATCTGCGTTGTCACAAGACCATTTTTCCCATGCTTCCATGCCACTCATGACCTCGCCCCATGTTTTTGGGGGAGTATGCTTAGATCCTTTAATCTGAACACGCTCACGTCTAAATAGCCCAGCCGCAGGTCTTGATCCAAGAATGAGCGAATGGATCTGCTTGATTTGTTCGATGTCGATAGGGATATTCTTTTTTGCTAGTGTAGACAACATTTGTAAGGCTTTATCAAGATCAACAGCATCTCGAACATAGCCTGGGTCGTGGCCAGTCACTGTAATTCCTTTAAGAACAGCCAACTCCGTTTCTCCAACTGAAAGCGTACTCCCCTCAAGAGCATTCGACTCTGCAACGTACTCGAATCGCTTCTGTCCATAAAACCTTTCGAGAGTGGCAGCTGTCAATAACTTCTGACTGCGCAACAATGAGACTCTGCTCTCTAATCTGTTGATCTCCGCAAGAAGATAATTTTCGGCTGAAGGATCAAGGAGGTATGGCGTTCCGTCGAGGTTAATCATCCTTGGTATTTCGAAGCCTATACTACTTTACTGATTATGCGCACCGCCGCAAGCAAGTCGACTGAGGCGGTGCGCAGAACGCTGCCCTTGAGTGGCAGGCAGGAATGTAGAGGTGGCGTAGCAGATTGATGATGGGGGCTTGTCCACTCGAAGGGCTTGTTCGACTGTTGAAATGGCGTGAGGCACCAACTTATTTCACAAGCAATCCATTCACGTAGTTGAGACCCTTGTCAAAGCTAAAGAGCATCTTGCAATCCATTTTCTCAAATGTCTCGACAATGTCTGGATCATCGAAGTCCTTGCTATTGCGATTCAGAAAACAACTAGGTGCGCTCGGCACTGAGTGAAGGTGATCGATGACTGACGAAAAGACAAGCGAGTCCTGATATCCGAGGCCGTACTTCTCACGATGCCCTATTGCTTTCATGACAACACTCTGGTCTAAAGGCACTATCTCGGCCACGATTAAAACTCTAGTCAATATCTCGTCGAGTCTTCTCTTGTCATCTTCCAGGCTGTTAATAAGCAGCCGCGTGATGGAATCAAGAGCAGGCACTTCGCTCCTGTAAGCCAGGGAACGCGATAGCTGCTTTAGTTCGGCTGAAACAGTCTCCGCCAAGCGTTTTCTCTGGGTGCTTCGACGAACTAGGGTATCAAAGCACTCTCCAATACTGAACGCAGGAATGACTAGCCTTGCTGCGCCCTGTTCACAACACTCAAGCAGATGTAGGCAGCTCTGAGCTTGCTCTTGAGAGAATGAAAGCTCAAGAATGTAGTTGGTCTCAACATAGATTAAAATCATATTGGTTCTTCGAGTGCGATTCTCCCGCCTCTTATTGCGTCTACCAATCCAGACTCAGCCAAAGTGGTTCGTTGTGGCTCAGGCAGGTCATCTGGAAGCCCGCTTTGAATCAGGTCACTTATCCACGAATTGATGAGAATCTCGAGAGATTGCTCTCCAAGCTTTAATGAGTTGGCATTAGCGCTATCAAGGTATCGACGAAAAAGTGGCTCTGGACTAATGATATAGTCGGGCGTGGCTGGCTCAAATCCCATCTCCTTGCCACGCCACAGATATAGATTATCGGGCATTGCAAGCATGAAATAACTACTCTTAGGCACTATGCCATGAGCAAATAGATTTCTGCGCATTTTTGCAGCCCAGTCAGCGGTCGTGTGAAGGCGACTCTTTGCTTCTACTACTAGGGCTAGCTGCCCATCTTTGTCATAGGCGGCCACGTCGGCATAGGCTCTCATTGTTCCTCCTTATTGAGACAATTGTATCAATTTTCGCCATTGTAGCATGGAGCGCTATCGATAGCTTTTGTAAGGCTTTCTTCAAGCAGGCAAACGCTCAAGATCAGAAGCGGGCCATGGATTCTGGATGGGCAATATAATTCGCTCCCGCATTCTGAATCTTGGTGTTAGCTACATCATCAGCGAAACCATTCATCTTGATTCTCCTCAATCTCATCAACCTCTTGCTCATCGAGTTCATCGATATCACTTTGTTCAGCCAGTTCTATGGACTCAACTGCTGTAGGGTCTAGCGGTTGCAACTCTACTTGCTCAAGCAATACATCAAAGTACGACTTTTTTGTGATGAGATTAATGAAAGTCTGGCGCTGTATCTCTCTACCCTCATTTCTTTCGATTTCATCCCTCATTAGAGCCGAAGAGTAGGAGATGATCTTTCGAAGAAGATCAGCGTCTTCTTCACTGTATCTCCGCGTAATATACTCCGCCAGATTTGCTTTGCCATCAAATTTCGCCTTAAGGTACTTCGTTAGAACAGCTTTGGAAATTGCAAGTATATGAAAGCCATTTGAGAAGAATACGTCTGGAGGCTCATATCGCTTATCGTCTGTAAGTAAATCAAACATGCAGAAAGATGCAAACACAGCCACGCTTTCAGTCTGTTCGTTGAAAATGCGCTCGTAAAGACCCTTTTCATTCTCCTTGTGCGATGTGAAGATCATATCACCTTTCTTGTATTGACGACGGATTGCTGCGTCAATTACCCCAACTGGATCTCCAAGCCAGAAGGCTAGATAAGCACTGGCAATAAAAGTATTGGGTACAACATGAGCTCCAGCTGGCGGCTTTCTGAACTCTCCTGCACGCCTTTCATACCAAATCTTGGTTTCATAGAAGAAGCTCTGAATCTTCTCCTGTATGGGGTCATTTGAACAGAAGTCTCTATCAGAGACAGGATTCTGAGAGTTTGTGAACTTTGTAACCTTTAAATCAAAGTCGGTGCCTCCAGACTTCAAAAGCCTGAATATTATTCTAGTTTCGGCATCAATTAAGTCTCGTTGCTCAACCGAACACCCCTTCAAGGCATTATAGACTGAGTAGGCGGTCTGCGCTCCATTTATGATTTGAAGGCCGATTACTTCAAACTCTTCTGACTGAGGGCTAACCTCTGGAATGCTTCGAGTAATTGCAGTGATCCCATTATTGTAGTACCAAAAGTACGAGGGGTTATTCTTAAGCGTATTTTCTATTTCTCTGTTGATAGATGTCTTGCTTAGTGGGTTACGAACATTCTTTTCAAAGAGTGATACTCCATATTTCTCTACTAGCTAATGTATCATGCTGGGCTTAACACAGAAAACATGTGCCTCAAAGGGTGCCCGAAGAAAAATCTGATTTTCTACTGGCCGAGTCATCCCTGGCCACAGATAGGCGAATTTTTTCGTACTCGGGGCTATAAATACTATTAAGTGGATTGGGGGGAATGGCTCCTTTGAAGACTTTTGATATATAGTCAGTCTTTATCCGGTGAATATCAAAACACTCTATATCAATGCTGCCACCTAACGCATTTTTCGTTGACTGAATATTATCTGCGGTCGTTTTGCAACGATTCTTGAGACAAAGAAAGATCGCTTTAACAGCGCCATTCTTTCGAATATGAGAGGCTAACACCTTGTATCTCGCATTAAACTTGGAATTATTGGAAGTCGACCTTTCGCCACGGATGACAGTCTGGAAGTCGGATAAAAATGATTTGACTTCTATTGAGTCCAGCTCGCCAGTGCAGTTTGACTCGGTATTCCATTTGCTCTGTACAACATAAAAAGTCTTTATGCCTTGTGAATCTACTAGGTCTAGCATAATATCACACGAAGAATCTTGATTTCCCTCTGTTATGTACTGGTCGACAAGAGATATGTCGGAATAGAAGCTGAGAAACCAGACAAGAAGTGCAAATGACTTCTTTTGCTGATCTTGCTTAAGCCTCGCTATGAGTTTCGCGTCAAGCCGTGTTAAAATTATCTGTTGCAGCTCATCGTCGAGAATCTTGTAAAAGTCGAGGTTTTTCATTAGCTCCTTGTTGTGTCTGGTTGATGCCGGCTAGATCTGGTGATGGGTGTGGCTAACGCTAAATGGGCAGATCCTCGTATGGAGTGCCTCGGCACCGTTTTTGCGCCTATCACAACGGCTGCAAGCTGGAGCCATGGCTAGAATCCTGTGGTGGCAATGCTTTTCATAAAACCCTGCCAAGACCCTGTCGCCATATACAGATCCGCCTATAACCGTTCACTAGGATACAAAACCCCGACCCCGAGCCATGAGGCCAGCCGCTGAAAATTGGATAAATAAGTAGGATATCTTCAAGTTCGAGCAATACTCAGATGCGAGCTACGCTGCCCCCCCCAAGGTATAAACTAAAAGCATGCTGACTTCATTTTAAGCACTCGCGCAATTATTTACCAACGGCATATAGTGACAAGATTGCAACTACGAAGCAAATATAAGCTGAGATCTTGCTCTGCTGATCCTTCGAAAAAGTTGAGCAGCTCGCAGCCAACAGTTTCACGATACCGCAAGACGCTATTGCGAGTCTTCTCCAACGCCTGGTTCGCCCTGCCTGGTTTCAGAGGATCTCGACCGCCACATCTGAGCATCGCGCCAACACACGATCGCCCGTCAAGAACACCTTCGCGCCAGCCTCCATGGCTGAGGTGTAATGAAGTGCATCAGGTGTTTTGAGGTTGTATTTCGCACGGATTTCAGTTGCCAACTCGACCACCGCTGCCGTTACCTCAATCAGGCTGATTTCGACTCCGGAGAAGAAGATATCGAATTGTGCCAAGGTCGCTGTATCACCAGCACGCAATAGATTTGATCGACACTCCAATCGGCTCAGGCGAGACGTCGTCAGCGATCCTGCTACTCCGAGCGACGAAGCTAGCCGGGCAACCAATGGCGCACGGGCCAAAGCATCTCCCTCGACCAATCGGATGACGACATTCGAGTCAAGGTAGATCAACGGTCGCCCCAGTCGTCGCGTTCCGCGCGAGACTTGGCCAGTATTTCAGCCGCGCTCCGCAACTCAGTAGCGGTACCGAAGGCATCTGCAATCGAAACGGTCGGCCGATCAACGGACGGGGTTATGACCAACTCAGCGACCCCTTCCGCATCTGGGAGAGGTCCATCTGGGACAAATGTCCGGCCGGTGTAATGTCCGCGGATGATCAACGTGTCGCTCATAAAGCCAACTCCCGACGAGACGATACCTGAATATTACTCGGTGCCCAATCGCGCGACAACGGCAGCCACAATCAACGCGTTCCCAATAGGGCTCGGAGTTTCCTGCTCTGGCTCTGGGCTTCTGTCGCCTAACGACTAAGCTCACCCGCCTCCGGAAGCCGGAGCGACGGGAGCTTGCGACCAACGCGCAGGCTGTAGGCGGTCGGGTGCAGCGCCTTGTTAAATGCGTGTTGAGACTGTTAGCTACGTTCTTTTGCGGCTCGGACTCGCTGTTCCGCTGTGATTGATGGCTCACTGGTCGGTTTTCCATCGAAGTCAAGCCATTGATACTTTTCATAGTCGTATAACTTGCACTTAGACAGAACACGATGAAAATGAATGACCGAGCCTTTCTGCACAATCACATCATCCGCGTATGCTTCTTCCAAACTCTGCTGACTGGCACGCAGGTTATATAACGGGATTTTAGGGTCTACATGGTGAGCAGTGTGTTCCAGGATGTTGTGAAAGACAAGTTCAATAGGGCGTGAGAAGGTGATGTGAACCGTTCCCTGGACTTGGCCGTGAAAAAAGCTCCATTCGTCTTTATTTGCATACCAACTAACACTTGGGTGTGTATGATGTTGGAAAGTGACGAACGCCATGATCCAGTTCCAAAATAGGTAAGGCCAGACGACGGCCACTAAAACAAGCAAAAACGGTGAAGACGGAACCACAGAATAGATTGAGGTATAGACTAATGCTGCCACCTGCACAAGCGTGAAGCCAGCTACCAAAAGCCGGTCGCGTTTGAATATGGTCTTGTTCATTTTCGCCATGTCCGCCCGACGTGGGAAAATCATGTGCTTCCACCAGATTTCAACAAGATAATAAAGCCCGACGCCCCAAACCGTTCGATAAATCCGTTCAAGCATCTGTCTGTAAGCCGGCAAGTTGTCAAATTCTTGCTTAGACAGCGGGGTATAGCAATAATCCTTGTCGCGCAAGTTAGACCAGCCGTGATGCAAGCGATTATGTCCGTGTTCCCACGCGGAGAAAGGATGTAGTGAAGGAAGAAAAGCCAAACGGCCTAAAAGGTTGTTGAGGCGTTTGCTGGATGTGAGGCTCCCGTGACACGCATCGTGTCCCAGAATAAAAAGCGTTGCGATGAAGACACCATTGAGAGTCGTGCACAGCACTTTACACACCCAAGACGGAATGAAAATAACCGCAAAGAACGTGACAAGGTAAAGCAGGACATTGGGAATGAATAACGCCAATGCTTTACCTGTTGAGTAATCATGTCTGCCCTCTGGCATCTTGGCGCGGATTTCACCGACATTCGGTACAGGCTTAGAAATGGGTTTGGTTTTCATCATCAATCCCCTTGCTCACACTTTGGTTATTTCAAGAAAGACGATGTTACGGTGTTCATCTCTAAAACACCGCTTTTCTCCAATTGCACTTTCTGGTATCTCGTTAGCCACAGCAGCAAGTTCTTCTTCGTCGCGGTAGATAAGCCACCATTGCATGAAGGTTTCCATATACGCGATGTCACGGACAGATGGGGCGAAATTAGCCACCAACAAGCGGCCACCTGGCCGCAGCATCTTGAATATGATTCGCGTCAGACGTGCGGCGACGGGTTGCGTCAAGTAGTCGTAGAGGCCAGCCGCGTAAACGAAATCAAGTTCGTTATATTTCAGCTTGTCGGTTAGTAGGTCACGCACCGAGCCATGAACTGGGCTTATGTTGTATCCTGCCATTTCGTGGCGAATCAGTTTAAGAGAAAGTGGGTCTTGGTCGAGCGCGATAAATTCTTTGATTTTTCCTTCCATGACAACCGCCGAATTTTCTGCTTCCCGCAAGTGTCCGCAAGCGATGGACAAAACTCGTGGCAAGTATGGATGATCTGCCATGTCATCTAACATCTCCCTCAGAATATCGCGCCGTGCCCGCACGCTCTGGGGCGCTCCTGAGTTGGTCGTATAACTGAATATCTCCCTGCCAAGTTCTGTTGTATCCGGCGGAACGGGACGACAACCATAAATATAATCAAGCAATTCCGCGTCACCCGCATATTGACGAGGCTTTTCATAGGAGTGTCGCGTGAATGGGTCTTGGTGAACCAAATCTATAAGTGGATGCTGCAAGAAATACAATTGCGCGAAGTGCTTCCAAGCGTCGGCAGTACACGTGTTTCGAAGGTGCATAAAGCCCAAAATCACATGAGTCATGCCGTCAGCAATCTGTCCGCTGCGAAACATTTCTTGAGCCTCATCCATCAGTATAAAGCCAGCATTTGTAGTCTTTTCCATGGGTTCAACCTCGCTTTTTCGTTTCTTGCCGCGCCCAGTGGAGCACCGCGCGCACGCATCTAACACTGTATGGACGGGTCCGGTATCCGCTCTGCGGCGGTTGCCGTTGTCGGCCTATGCAGCCGATGGGATGTAGCCATCTTACTCCAAAAGACATGCGGTGCAATGGGTCTAGTGGATTGTACGGTGGATCTTATACGGACCCGGTATCGCCGGAGTCGCTTTTCCATTCCTTTACAGGGAGCCTGGCAGACTCGTGACATCCATTGACCCCTGAATGAGGTAACGCACATACTTGATCATCCGCATGCAGACATGCTGAGAGAGCATTACGAGTCTTTAATGGTGTATTGACTTCGTAGAGCGAGGGAACATCAGACTTCCTGGGAAGACTTTGCGGTGCGGCGATATAATTTGCCTGCTAGCTATTGTATGCTACATACATGAGTACAAGGATCATTACGCAGTTTGACATGGGATCCGAGAAAGAATCATAACACAAGCGGCAGAGGTGCTATAAATTTAGTTGGCATCCCGATCCTTCGAACGCTCGCCATCACCTGGCCGCAAGGAGCGGATAATCAAAGCAGAAGGCCTACGGCGGCGGCTCAGGTGAATGGCAATGTTGGATAGTTCACTCTGTGCAAGATCGAATCAAGAGTGGTTATCTTGCTGGCAATAGCTTTGCAGAATGAAGGAGAAAGACTGTGGCGTTGTTGGAAGACCTTAGCAAAGCCCAGTCTTGGTGTGCAGCCTGGGCACGGCTGATTGCGGCAACGACTTGTGCTCGTTTAAACAATACAGCTGTGTTGTAATCTGCTGAGTGACGAAGAGATTGGAGATCCACAAACGTGGTGCACACGCGGATCAATTCAGGCTCAATAGTTGCCGTAAACAGTGGAGCAGGCCAAGGTGGTGTGGACTTTGACTGTTCGACAACTTTATTGGCCGCATCTTTTACCGAGGTGTGCTGAAAAGACCGCGCAACATAAGGCTGTAACATGGTATTTGCCGTAATGCGCCGCGCTCCATCATCAATGAGTAAGTGAAACACTGAATAGTAAGCAGCTGAGATTGCTCGTCTTAGCGATGCTTGTTTAGGCTTCATTGGATCAAGGCCAGCAAGTGTGCTTGCTTGATCGAGAAGATCAGATGCAAAGCTCACTCGTCATCGCCCTCCTTTGAAAAGGAGATTACCGCAGAGACAGGCAACTCAGTTGCTCTATTTCGAACCGCAGAGGCAATATTGTTTAGGATTTGACCAGTTTCTGCACTTGGAGCTGAGATGGAGAATGAAGGGAGAAGGCTAATTGAGATTTGAATCTCTTCTTGCCCATCCTCGCCTGCCTGTACTGAAGCATGAATGGCTGAAACATGTTCCTGAAGATCTGCAAGATCTTCAATCATCCTTTTTGACTCTTCGTCCAGCTTGTAGATCATGGTAGAAACCTCTTTGGTTAATTCTAGCAAATTTCAAGGCCACGGTCAGCTTGGGAACATGGTGATGCCTGATGGTGTCTTCCGAACGCTGCCCTTGAGTGGCAGGCAAGGAGCTGGGGGTGGCGAAGCTGAGGCCTGATGGCGGCCTGTCCACTCGAAGGACTTGTTCGAAGTGTCGCATTCTCACAGGCAACATCCACAGACTTTAGCTGCACAAAGAACATTCATGCAACCTCAGCCACATCTTCAACAATTACACCCTCCTTCACAGATGCGCTCAATTGGAGGCCTAAGGCTGAAATGACTTTTAAGATTGTGTCAAAACTTGGGCTCCGATCACCTGATAGTGCCTTATAGAGGCTTTCGCGTGACAGCCCTGACTCGCGTGCGATTTGGGTCATCCCCTTGGCACGAGCAATATCTCCCAATGCCTTTG